>Ga0265297_10010425_pt1 | contig 11687 bp, 7 predicted proteins | sample Munlanlwell13791_FD_192502 | JGI IMG/M metagenome (GOLD analysis project Ga0265297, IMG submission 192502) | Leachate microbial communities from a municipal landfill in Southern Ontario, Canada - Leachate well 137-91 | ecosystem: Engineered > Solid waste > Landfill > Unclassified | place...
CCGTGAAACAAGGGCTTTGGCCAAGGCAATGGCCGTTGGCCCAAACCGAAAATACGACGGGCGCGTTGCCGACGGCGCTGTCCCGGTTGTGATCGACGCCCACCCACGCCCGGAACGTCTTGGCCGGCCGGGGACAGCGCAACACAATCTCACTGTCAGCATGGGAGCCCAATCCCCAACCGTAGGTTTTTCCGGCTAGACAGAGCGGCGTATTGAGGATTGACTGGCCCATCCCCAATTTGCCCCAACCCTGCTTCCAGAACGCGACCCCAACCCCGGTTTTGGCCGTATCCCCCAGCCCGGCAAGCCACTCGCCAATCCGCTGCCGTTCACCCTCCTTGACCACAAACCCGCTATTCATGCCCGTATCCTTATTCCAAGAAGGTTCACAAAAACGGCGGAGGCGTTTGGTTCCAGGCGATAACCACAACTCCCCTTCTCATGGGAAATAGCAGAAAGCTGAAACACGGTGGGGCTCCTAAAATTCAGTTTTCTGCTTTCCCCCATGCCTGCTTTTATTATTGCTTCCGACGGCGCAACATCACCAGCGCGCCCGCCACGGCCAGCAGACCCGCAGTGGCCGGTTCGGGAACCACCATGCCGGTGAGCGTGACATTGTCAAACCCCTGAGTCTCGCCATAGCTATATTGCGTTCCCAACCCAAGCGTGGTGAAAGAACGATAGGTGCTATCGGCGACCGTGGTCGTGTAAACCGTTGATTCACTGCCCACATAGTAATAACTAAACGTAACCGTCCCATCAATCACCGACAGCGTGCAATACTTGGCGTCACCGCCGATACTCGTGCCCGTTTTGATGCTCGTCAACATTCCGCCCACGCTTTTGTAAATCGTGATTCCTCCGGCACGGTTGACCAATCCCACGTATCCGTTCTCAACCGAATCCAGCAAGGACAGACTGGCATAGAGGGAGGTATTGTCATCAAGGCCATTATTCTGCCGGACATAGGCCGTCAAAGTGGCATTGGCAATGGATTCGCCAACCGTCAACGTTCCAGCGGTGCGGAAGTTGCGATACGCATTGCCCGTGTAGGCCGACATCCAATCCGGCGTCCACAGCCAGGAGCTTTTGTCGGGGCCGCCGCCACCCCACACCATCCCGGACACCATACTGCCGTTATCAACATACCAATAAGAGGAGGCGCTGGAAGCGGAAGTGGGGATCACGGTGTAAACCCATGAGTCAAAATTCTCCGAGTAGTTGATGGTCGCGGCCAGCAAGGCCGGCTCCACCAGCATCAGACCGGCCACGATTCCGAGAAGACGTTTCATGCGATGACTCCTTTTTTGACCTTGGTTGTAGAGGATGTCCGTCCCAGTTCGCAGCCTAGGCGGCGGCCGTCCTCCCGATATCAGTCATTATAGTAGACAAACGGACATTGCGTTAGTATTTTATATAGGTATTTTTAATACTTTAGAGGAATTTCTTTGATGCCAACTAACCCCCTGCTCCACCTGGAGGACGTCTTCCACCGCTACGCCCAGCGCTGCCCGGTGCCGGCGCTCTATTCCTGGCGGGAGGAGTACGCCAGCGACCATGTGCACGACTTCTTTGAACTGCGCATCTGCGCCGAGGGCGCCCTGGACGTACTCACCCGCAACGGCCGTTACCGCCTGGAGGCGGGGGACGCCGTGCTGCTGCGCCCCGGCACCCCCCATGTCTGCGGCAATGCCCGCCTGCACACCGGCTACATCATCGGCCTCACGCCCGACCTGCTGCACCAGGAACTGGCGTGGACCTTGCAGGATCCGATGCTAAGCCGCCTGCTGTGGAGCGGGCCGCAACAGGCGGGCAAGAACACCGTGGTGGCCCACCTGCCGCAGGACGAGTTGCAGCGGGTTCAGGAATCGATCAAGGTTCTGCTGCACAACAGCTGGCTGGCCCACGCCGCCGCCTTTGAACCCACTCTGCGCAGTGAACAGATCGGACACCTGACCCTGGTGCTGTCCCGGCTCTCCCGCGCCCTGGCCGCGGCCGCCAACGAGACGCCGGGGACCGGCCCCGGCCGGGTCCACCCCTCGCTGATCGCGGCCCTGCGGCTGATGGAGAAGGATCCGGCCCATGACTGGTCGCTGGCCGAACTGACCCGCAAACTCGGCCTGGAGCGTTCCTACCTGCTCAAGCTCTTCCATCAAACGCTGGGCTTGCCGCCCATGCAGTATCTGTTCCGCAGCCGTCTCGAGCTGGCAGCACGCCTGCTGACCGGCAGCGACCTGCCCGCCGGTGAGGTGGCCGGCAAGGTGGGCTGGCTGAACCAGACCCTGTTCTGCCGCCATTTCCGCAAGCGTTTCGACATGAGTCCGCTGCAATACCGACAACGCTTCCGTTACCGCGCGGCCACCGCCCACGACACCGACCTGCCCCCCCATGCCGCCGCCAGCCAGCTGTCGGGCCCGGACCGCATCCTGCTCCTGGAACCCGTCCCCCTCCCGCCGCCATCAACCACGGGCGACGCCCGGAAAAGAAACGCCGTTCCCCCTGTCCTGACGGACGATTTCCAGCTGGTAGCCATGGGCCGGCAGCAACTGGCCGCCGGGGAACACTGGGACACCTTTCCAGCCGGCTGCCACGGCATCGTCATGATGGACTTCGGCCAACTGACGGCCACCAGCGGCAATCGGCCGAAAACGGAATTTCATGCGTGGCAGGCAACCTTCTGCCACCCCGCCACGTCCCCCGCCTGGCGGGCCACCCAGGACAGCGCGCTCCGCTGGATCGCCTGGCGCGGCCGCCAGGCCGACACCCTGGCCGCGGCCGGGCTCATGGACCAGGTGCCCCCGTACCTGGCCTTGTACGCCGCCAATCGGGTCATGGACGCCTGGCTCAAGCTGGTCCGCCTGCTGGAACGAACCGATCCCGCCGTGGCCGTCGAACGCCAGGCCATCCTGCTGGAAATGCTCAGCAGCCTCGCCTGCCCCGAAGGTGCCCCCAGCCACTACGCCATCAGCGGCTGACCGGCACCACATCAGCGCCGCACGGCCTAAATCCATGTGGGGGCGCCGCCCCCAAACCCCTGCCAAAGGGACCTGTCCCTTTGGAAACCCCGAGACATTCCATTTTACGGGGGCCGGTACTGGGTGCCGCCGCCGCGACAAAGACCAAGCGTCGCGACCTTCAGCGGCGCCCAGTACCGGCCCCCGCAAAATCAGATATCGGGATTCTCAAGGGACGGAGTTCCTTGAGCGGGGCCTGGGGCAGAGCCCCACATCTGGACCGGGTTGGGGCACGTCCCCCCATCCTCACTCCAGCAAGAACAAGTTGTACCGGTTGGGATCTTTTCCCGAGCCGATGCCGTCGCCCCAGAACATGTAGCCGCAACGGCCTTCGCCGTCGTTGTCATTGACCAGGAGGGCGGCGGTCAGCAGGTCGCCTTTCTTGAATCCGGGCACTTTCAGGAAGGCAGCCGGATAGGTCAGCCGGTACGTCACCTCGTCGCCTTGGCGGCTGATGGCCACCTTGATTTTGTCGCTGACCCCCTGCGGTGTCCCGAACCGGTCGCAGCGCAGAAACACCAATGGCCCGTTTTTGGTCAGGGCGATGTCGGATTCCGTGCGGTCGCCGGGCCCGCTGTTGTCCGCGGTCTGGATGGCGATCTGCAAGCCGTCTCCGTTCCAGGTTTCTTCCCCGGTGAAATCCTGGCGGAAAATCTTATCATCGACGGTAAGGTTTAGATAAAAATTGTCGTGGTCGTATTCGGCGTTGAACCGGAACCGGATCTTGGCCGGCACCCCGACCCGAATGGGGTGATAATAGGCGGCGGAATCGATCATGTAAATCTTCGCCGGCGCGCCTTTGACGGTGACCACGGCCCCTTCCCGCGGCAGTTTGATATTGGCCGCCGCCTGACGCTCCTTTTCCGGAAAGGCGCGCTTGACGACCCGGACAATCTTCACCTTATCCAGTTTGCCCTCAAGAATCATGGGCAGGTTGCCAAGCGTGAAGGAAAGCTGATCCTGGCGCACCCCGGCGGCTTGGTCTTCCACCCAGTCAAAATAGCCCCACGGCTGATCGAACGGCACCCGGCCGGCATGCCGGACCGACACCACCGGACGTTCGGCCGCCTCGTTCTTCAGCACCACCTGCCATTGGTCGTCCTGATGCCCGCTCCACAGGGTCAGGACATCCCGGCCGTCGGGCTGGCGGAAATGGAGCGCCCAAATGTCGGGATCGCCAGCGTCCAGCCGCCCGACATAAGCGGCGTGCTTGACGATGCCGGCAATGTCCCGCAGCACATACCAGCCCGGCTTGGGGGTCAGGTCAGGGCGCACAATCCCAAAATTGTGTTCCGGATCCCGGTAGTTCCAGCCGCAGTCCTGGAACACATACCACCAGACGCCCTTGATGAACGGCAGCGTCCGGGCCAGCAGATACAGCCGCGCCAGCTTGTCGGCGGAGCTCTCGTAGGAAGAGCCGCTATTCATGCCGATACTGGTCGGCCAGCCCATTTCGGAAATGTACAAATCAACCGTTTTCCGATGGCTGACCTCCTTGAGCCGCTCCTCGACGCGCAGCATCCGCGCATGCCATTTTTCCGGCGCGTCCGGAGTCATGATCTCATGGTAGTTGTAGGTGTGCAGCGCGATGGCGTCGCAATAGTCCATCAACCCGTCGGCCACCAAGGTTTCCAAGAACCCGACCGAACAAAAACCACCGCTGACAATGGTGATGCCCGGATCAAGCTTTTTCAGCTGCGGAGCAACCGCTTTCATCAACTTCAGGTAACGGGGAGCGTCGCCGTGCCCGTATAGATCCTGCCGCATCCCAGTGCCGCCATCCCACTCGTTCCACAATTCGACCACCCGTTTTCCCGGCGGCATCGTCCCGACCATGAACTCCGAATAGCGGAGGAAACCCGCGACGGTTTCCGGGGTGCCCGGATAGTCGCCGTTGTCATACAGCGGATTGCCATAACACAGGATGTTGAATTGGGCGAGCCCGAGACGGTCGGCCGCCACCGTATAATCCCGATAGCCCTGCGTCAGTTGCAGCTTGCCCTTGGCGCGCTCCACGACGCACCATTCGCAGCTCTCACGAACCGATGCGACGCCACCGGTCTTCATCATTGCCGAATCAACCTCCGGCTGCCCCCAGCCAAAACTGAAATGCTGCCCCATTCCCAATTGGAAGCCGACGTCGTCGCCTCCCGCCCTAACCCCCACCGCCACGAGGAACAGCAAAACGCCAATGAGTTGTTGCCACTGTTTGAACATGTCGTCGTCCTTTGTTGTTTATTGATGTTATGATCGTCGATTTTGCGAGGACCGGTGCTGGGCGCCGCTAGCCTGGATTATTCATGAGAACGGATCGGCGTGTGCTGTAGCTGAGCGCTTGTAGCGCGGCGGCGACATTCCGCCGGGCTACAAGCCCTGAGCTACAGGTTGGTTCCAAAGGGACAGGTCCCTTTGGCAGGGGTCTGGAGGCGGCGCCCCCACATCGTTCTCATCATACACGGAAGACCTCCGCCGCCAGGCGGAGTGCGGCGGGCTTGGGACGGCCCTCGAAATCGAGGATCGCGGTATTAGCCATACAGGGAAAGCTGTCGTGCCCCATCCACACCAGGAACCCGCCGCAGCTGGGGAACCGCCGCTTGCAGGCGCGAGCGGCGATGACCAGCGCCTCCGCCTGTCGGGCCTGGCTCCAGGCCACGTACTCGGCCAGGTCCGCCGGCGCGCGGCCGTCGTGCTCGGCCTGGAAGCGGTCCTGTTCCACCCACCACGGCGCGCGGCGCCACAGCGGATTGGCATGGGTCGGCGGCCACGGATTGCCATCGCCCCGGTAGCGCTCCAGGATGTCCAGCGGGCTGGCCCCCGGCGCTCCGGTCTCGGAGCGGAACAGGGCGTCGTCCTTTTCCCAATAAGCCGCCCATTCCGCCAGTGAACCTTCCGCCTTCCACGGGCCGTGCACGTCCCAGTGCAGTCCCCGGCCGAAGTCGGCAGCATTGGCCATGAACCGCGGCCCAGAAGAGGAAGTCGCCATGAACCGGCGGCCCGGATCCAGCTCGCCCACCAGCGCCTGCAACCGTTGCATCAGCGGATGGTCCAGGCCGAGCGGCTTGCCACACCCCTGCTTGCCGCCGTCCAAGGTGCCCTGCAACTCGTTGCCACCACACCACATCAGCAGGCAGGCATGATGCCGGCAGCGTTCCACATAATGCCGTGCGATCTCCGTAAAACCGGTAATGAAAGCCGCGTCTTCCGGCGGCCAGTTGTCGATTCCGGACGAGGACAGGGGGAATTCCTGCCAGACCAGCAGCCCCCGCTCATCGCACTGCCGGAAAAAGTGCTCCGGCTCCAGAAAACCGCCACCCCACACCCGCAACAAATTAATTCCCAGATCCTTGTAGGTGTCAAGGCGTTGCCGGTAATCGTCCGTGGTCAGGTCCGCGAAATTGGGCCGGATCGGTGTCCAGTTGACTCCCTGGAGGAACAGCGGCCGGCCGTTGACCACGCACAGCCACGGATCGGCGGCCGCGGGGGCGCCGGGATTGGGGCGCCACTCCACCCGTTTGAAGCCGACCTGACGCGTGTCCGCGTCCAGCACGGCGCCGTCCGCCCCCAGCAGAGTGGTGCGCACGGTGTAAAGCGGCTGCGCCCCCTGCCCGTTCGGCCACCACGGCGCCACCGCCAGTTCATCCCAGGCCACCGCGCCTTCCCGGAAAGCGGCTGCTGCTACCTCTTTTTGCCGCACCACCGCGCCGGCGGCGTCTTCCAGGCACACCCGCACCCGGCCGGCCACGGCATCGCCGTGACAGCTGCCCGACACCCGCAGCATGCCCTGGCCGGTGACGGGGTCGTAATCACTTTGCACCCACACACCCGCCAGGGTTGCGGACTCCGCAACCTCGAGGGTGATGGCGTCCCAGATGCCGACTTGGACCAGACGCGAGGTCCAGTCCCAGAAATAATTGTAGCGCGGCTTTGGCTCGCGCATCCGGGAGGTGTAGCCGAACTGCCCCAGCCAGCGCGGCGGGCACTCGAAAATGACTTGCAGGATGTTGTTGGCCGGGCGCACCGCCGGCCCCAAGTCGAAGAGATGGGGCATGAGGCTGTTGGCGAACGTCCCCACCGCCTGGCCGTTGAGGCGGACGACACCGGCATAGTCCAGCCCCAGGCAGCGCAGGCGGCACACCGCGCCCGGGCCGCGGGCAAACCAGGCATCCGGGAGCTGGGTCTCGTAGATCCAGTGGCGGTTTTCCACCCATTCGCAGAACCGGGCGTCCATTCCCAGGTTCCAGTCGGGCAGCAGGCCGGCATTCCGCAATGCCTGCTGCACCGAACCTGGCACCGGCGCCGGCACGCTCGGGATTTCCGCCGCCGGCGCCGCCCCGATTTCCAGGCTGTTTTGGAGCTCCCATTCGTGGGGGACAAATCCCGCCACCCGCCACGCCAATAGAGACAAATCAAACGTCTGTTTTTGAAACTGCATGAGTCTTTGGATTCGCTTGTTTTTTGAGCGCCAACGGCGCGCATTCATACCAGCCTGGAGCAACGCCCCAGGGAAAAAAAAGATAACGATTCAGCCCTGAAGGGGCGTTTTATGAAGCGGGCTTTCAGCCCTTTATTTCTCCTTAACCTGATGGCTATGGGCGACACGCCCGTGCCTACAGGATGTGGTTGCACCACGCTTGCGGCCCGCCATGGCGAACAGCTTGCCCGACAACCGGTTAACGGTAGGTCCAAGCGCCATTCATCGCCCAGGTCACGCGGACCAGCAACGGGCTGGTCAGCAGCTCCGCGGCACTCTGCCTGCCAACGTGTCCGTCCACGAAAGCAGTGTTCGCACGGTCGTTGTGCAGGGTATAGATGGCGGCGTTTTCCCCGCAATCGTTGTCCGGCGCGAACTTCCAAATGTCCGAACGCGTGTTCCACGTGTCAGAGAGCAGGAAAAAACGCGACGGATCCGGGAACCGCTCCAGCTGATAATAAAGCCCGGGACGCGTCCAGCCAAAGACCCAGAACTCGTTGCCGGCATATTTGGACGTGGCCCAGGTGTCATTGCCAAAATCATACATGCCGTAACAGTACCACCGGGTTTCCTCCCAGATCGCGGCGGTGGAATTTGCGGTGACATTGCCGGGGCAATTGAACACCTTGGAGCGAAACGGCAGGTATTCCGCGCTGGAGCCGGGATAGGCCCAGCCGCCCGCGAGCGCGTCGCGCCACATGTCCCACCAATTGTCGTTGTGGATCATCAGCCAGCCGTTGTAGTCGTTGGCATACAAGGCCAGGGCAACCATGAGCTGCTTCTGGTTGTTGACGCAGCCGGCGGCCTTGGCGCTGGCCTTGGCCTTGCCAAGGGTGGGCAACAACAGGGCCGCCAAAATGGCGATGATGGCGATGACCACCAGCAGTTCGATCAGCGTGAACGCTGCCCGAACTTGCCTCCGCCCTTCGCCACGGCTCGGGGCTACGGCTGGACGTGCCAGCAGCTCGATGAGGGATAGATATTTCATGGGAAAGGCCTGGGCGCTGTTGGACGTTGTGGACCTGGTGGACAGATGTGGACCCGGTGGACCGTGGTTCCCGATGTTCACTGTATTCACCGGGGCGGCGGTGTCCACCAGGTCCGCACGATTCTTCACCCCCGCCCCCGGCGGAACAGCACCATGCCGCCCAGCGCCAGCAGCGACAGCGCGGCCGGCTCGGGGACGGCATCGTAGATCAGGAGAACCCGGCCCGTAACCTCCAAAGCGTCCCCGTGACGCCAATCATCGCCAAACGTAGCATTGCGGATGCCAAAGGTGCGGGTGTAGCTGTCATTGAGCCCGATCACCACGCTGTAGTCGGCCGGATTCCAAGTCACCGGCGCGTACAGCGACAGGGCGTTGTAGTACGGGACATCAAGAGGGGTATTTATCCAATTATCTTCTTGGGTATGTCCCGACGTCGTCTCGGCCCAAGCCATATATCCTCCAGCATCGGATCCTTCAGCGGTGTCAGACGCATAAATCCGCAGGCTGGTGATCTCCAGCACCAACCGATAGTTGGGCGTGCTTGCGGCGTCGCCGGGCGCCGCGCCCAAATACTGAGCCGTGATGGGCACGGCAAACCCGACGGCCGGAGCCAACCAGCCGCATACGCTGGTAGGCTCAGCCACGCCGTTGGCTGCGGTGCCGTCGGCGTTGGTAATGAGCCCGCCGGCACTGAAAGATTGCCCCACGGGTGCCGGCGAAAACCGGAAGGCCCCCTGTGTCGTCGGAGAATTCTGACTGACCGTCTCCACATCATTCCACGCGTTGGTGCCGGTCACGCTGGCGCCGTACGCCATGCGGAAATCGCTGCTGGTGATGACTGCGGCACCGGCATCCAAAACCGTGATTGCCGGAACCAGAGTCAGAGAGAGGGCCGCGAGTTGGATCAGCTGTTTGTGCATGACGTGAACTCCTGCGTTTTGGGGGTTGGGGGTTGGGGGACGTAGGGTTTGGGGTTGTGCGTTACGGGATGCCCCGCCCCCAACCCGTGCCGTGGCGACGACATTCCAACGATGTCAAAGATTATAATAGATAAATTGGCATGGCGTTAGGATATTATGTTTGTTTTTTTAAGATAAAAGTGTAAAATCTCAATGCGAACACCGTGCCTCACTCGCTGAGAATAAGCCACCGGTCATAGTTCGCCGGATCAATGCCGATCCCGGAAGTGGCGTAATGCAAGTACCCCAGAAGCGGCCCGTCGCCCGCGGGAACGGCACCGCCCCAATGGAGGCGTTCCTGGCCGTCGCCGACGGCAAGCGCAAAACCGATGGCCATGCCCGGCTTGAAGGCGGGAAGATAGACCGCCTGAGTCGGAGAGGCGGCCTCCCCCTCCGGCGTCCGCGCCCACCAGTGCGAGATGGCCGTGGGGGGGATCTCAACCCGGTAGGTGGTGGCAGCCGGGGAACGCCGGACCGACAAGTCGATTTCCGTGGTCTTGCCCATGTTCATGGGCCAGCGGCCAAAGGTGCGGATGACGACGGGAGCGGCCTCCCCGGGCTCAAGAGTGAAATCGTTGTGCCCGTCCTGGGCCGCAATGGACGTTCCTGGCTCGAACGGAAAGAGGGACACCTTGACGGCGGCGGCCGGCCGGTCCTTGACCACCACCTCCAGCATGATCCGGCGCTCCTCCCAGCGGATGGAAAAGTGCCCCGAACCGGCCGCGCCGCCGGCGGATTCCAAGGCATATGTCCGGCCGGGCGCCGGTGCGGAAGCGCGTGCAACCAGAATGGCCTGCTGCGGCAGCAGCCCGGGCGCTTCCGTCCGGGTCGGCCTCAGGCGGACATCAGCCAGGCGCACCCGGCCCAGATTTCCGCACACCAGAACGGGACGGCCCCGGGCGGTGACCGAAAGTCGCCCCCCCGCAGCCGTCCCGGAACGGCCCAGGCGCCGCGTCACGGAGCCATGCCCCAACAACGTGAGCGAGACCGCCGTTCCGGGCGGGGAATCGGTTTCCACGAGGAACTGGCAGTCCGCGTCCCGGTACCCCGCGGCAAGCAGGGTCAAATCCCGCGACGAGGTGTTGGTGATGACGGGAAAAGGGGTCTTCCGGGTGCTCCACAACGCGAGCACGTCCCGGCCATCCGCGGCCTTGAACAACAAGGCCCAGGCATCCGGATCCGGGGTGTGGAGGCGTTTCACAAACCGGGCCTGATTCAGGGTGGGAAGCAAGTCTTTCAGGACGGCATAGGACGACTTTGGCGTGAGGTCGGGGCGCACCAGGCCGAAATTGAATTCATTGTTGTGGCAGCTCCATTGGTCGTCCTGAAAATCATAGAACCAAAATCCCTTGATGAACGGCTTGGTCCTGGCCTGCAGGGTGAAGCGCGCCACATAGTCGGCCACCTCCGCCTGGGAACGGCCAATGGGGGTGATGTCGGTGGGCCAGCCGGTTTCGGAGATCGTCATGGGGACTTCCCGGCCGCCGTTGCGCGCCCTCGCGTCCCGCTCCATCGCATCCAGCCCGTCAATGAAGGGTTCGGGTGCCGGTTCGCCATTCCAATACGGATAATGATGCAGGTCGAGCCGGTCGCAGCTTTTCAGCATCCCGGAATCCACGTACGCCAGATAGGAATCGCGCCAGTTGCAGGACGGGTTGGTGAGCACCAGTGCCGTCCGGTCCGCCGCCTTGATCGCCGGAAAGGTGGCGTTCAACAGCTTGAGATAGGTGCCCAAGTCCCCTTGCCCGACAAATTCCGGGCGCATGCCGCAGCCGCCCTCCCATTCGTTCCAAACCTGGAACATCGGATGGTACGCCTTGAGTTCCGAGGCGCAGAACGCCGCATAGCGGGCAAACGCGGCGACCGCCTCTGGCGAACGGGGATATCCGCCGCCGTCGTACAGGTTGTTGCCAAAGTCGAGGACGCACAGGGGGGCGATCCCCGCGGCGCTGGCAGCCTGCACATAATCACGATAAACTCCGGGCATCTGGAGCTGCCCCTTGGCCCGCTCAACGGCGCCCCAGTACAATTCATCACGGATGGACGTGAGCCCGGCCTGCCGGATCAGGGAAATGCCCTCCTCCACAATCCCCTTGTGGTGCGCGAAATGCGTGGTGACCCCCACCAGGGACTGCGGCGGCCGGCCGGGCGCGCTGGCCGGCGCCGCCAAGGCCGCCCCTCCAACCAACATCACCCCCAGGAACCCAATCAATGAAAGTTTCATGGCTCCCCCTCCAGCACCAGCCAATGGCTCA
>Ga0265297_10010426_pt1 | contig 11684 bp, 10 predicted proteins | sample Munlanlwell13791_FD_192502 | JGI IMG/M metagenome (GOLD analysis project Ga0265297, IMG submission 192502) | Leachate microbial communities from a municipal landfill in Southern Ontario, Canada - Leachate well 137-91 | ecosystem: Engineered > Solid waste > Landfill > Unclassified | place...
TTTTAAAAACAATTTGTTGCAAATGCGCGAATAACTGGATTTAACGGTAATGTTATGTTGTTGCTCGGACGGCACGTAACCCAGAGTGATTTCTTCTTTGGTCACAGGCTTGATGGCGATAATTTGATGCTCGCGATCCAATCCTAAGAGCACGACATAGGCGTTTGCAAAATACCCGGTTGCCGCTTTATTCAATGTAATGTTGGATTCGCAAAGTGTTGCGATATCGTCAAGCGGTTTTTTCGAAGCCCAGACGAAATTCGTCATAGTCTCAACCTCCATTATAAATTGTTTTCCAGATACTTCAAGTATATCACGATTCTATTTGATAATCAACGATTATATGAAATTATTTTGAATTATTTTTTAATATTATTCGCCTATAAAACGAGAAATAAGTTGCTAAGGTTAGCGAAGGAGAACGATATGCGGGAATTTAATTACGCTCAAATAGCGGAAAGAAGCCTCATGAAGACATACAAAGGCCCAATATATGCCAAATTCATTGAAGCAATCGATCGTTATCAACTTTTTTCGCCAGGCGATAAAATCGCTGTCGCGTTAAGCGGAGGAAAGGATTCTTTGTTGTTGGCGAAACTGTTTCAAGCCTTTGCGAAGTATGGTTTTATGGATGTGTCAACTACTTTTTTCACTATGGATCCAGGGTATCGCGAAGGGCTGATGGATCAACACCGAGCCAATTGTGAACGGTTGGGGATTGAATTGAAGACTTTTCCGGCAAACATTTTTGCGGTGACCGAAAAAATGTCCCCGGAGTCTCCTTGCTTTTTGTGCGCACGAATGAGACGAGGAGTGCTTTATGCAAAAGCAAAAGAGCTTGGATGCAACAAACTGGCACTTGGGCACCATTTCGACGATGTCATCGAGACCACATTATTGAATCTGTTCTACACGGGAACATTCAAAACAATGTTGCCAAAAGCAAAGGCAGAGAATTTTCCGGGGATGGAACTGATCCGGCCAATGTACTTGATCAAAGAGAAGGATGTGGTTCGCTTTACTCGTTATAACAAACTAAACCCAATTGACTGTGGATGCCGATTTGTTGAAACGCGAGTGGATTCCAAACGGAAAGAAGTAAAAGAGTTGATCGATGAATTGAGAAAACGCTACATCAATAGCGATATCAATATTTTTCGCGCAGCTGAAAACGTCAATTTAGCCGGAGTGCTTGGGTATTATGATGACGAGGCTCGACACTCGTTTATGGATGAGTATTAAAAAACACACCCCTTGCGAAAACAGCGGGTGTGTTTTGTGTCAGTGCATGCTATAAAGGTTTCACGTGAAACATCATTTTCCTAAACAAAACGAAGAGAACAACTGATCCAGCAAGGCGTTTGGGGCGGTTTCTCCTGTGATTTCACCAATCTCAGACCAGGCTTTTTTCAAATCAATTTCAACCATATCTACCGGAAGTTGATTGCGAATGGCGGTCAATGCATCGTCCAATGAGCTTTTTACGGACTCCAAAATGCCGATGTGACGCGAGTTGGCAAACAAGGCGGATCGCGGTTCAAGCCGGGCATCTCCAAGAAACAGACGATGGACTTCCGCTGCCAACTGATCGATACCTTTACGATTTTTGGCGGAGACATTGATGATTTTTTCCATTTCAAGATCAACTTTATTTCCCAAATCGATCTTATTTCCAACCAAAATCCTTTTTTTAGTCAACGTCAGTGCCAATAATTTTTCATCCAAGTCAGTCAAAGCCTCGCTTTGATCGAATACCAACAACACCAGATCGGCGTCCGCAATTGCCTTTTTAGCCCGATCGATGCCGATTTTTTCGACGATATCCGTTGTATCACGGATGCCGGCCGTATCGATCAAATGCACCAAAATGCCATTTAGGTTCCATTCGGCTTCGATCAAATCTCGGGTTGTTCCGGAGATTTCCGTCACGATGGCTTTCTCTTCACCAAGAAGCGAATTTAATAAACTTGACTTTCCTACGTTTGGTTTGCCAACGATGACAGCCCGGATTCCTTCCCGGATGATTTTGCCTGTTTGTGATTCATTGAGCAAATGGGCAATTTTTGTTTTTAGCGTTTCTATTTGCGGTTTTAAAATAGTGTTGGAAATCACAAGGATATCTTCATATTCCGGATAATCGATGTTCACCTCAATACTGGCAATGATTTCCAATAATTGAGTCTGGATATCTTTCACTTTTTTCTTGATGTCGCCACGAAGCCCCTTTTGTGCTAATTGTAGCTGGTCGATCGTTTTGGCGCCGATGACATCCATGATGCTTTCCGCTTCCGATAGATCGATCCGACCATTCAAATAAGCGCGTAAGGTGAATTCTCCGGGATTGGCCATTCGCGCGCCATGTTTGATCAACAGCCGAATGATTTCTGATGAAACTAAAAAACCACCGTGACAGTTGATTTCTACCATATTTTCTCGAGTATAGGATTGTGGTTCGGGGAAAACGGAGACCATCACTTCATCGATGATGCGGTCTGGTTCACCGAAATGACCGTATGTAATCGAACGAGGAGGAACGATTGACAAGTTTTTTCCTTGAAAAAGCCGATTGACGATTTCAATTGCATCGTTTCCAGAAACTCGAATGATATTCAAAGCGGAGATGCCGCTCGCAGTCGCTTGACCAACGATTGTTTCTTTTTGCATAGGAATCACCAGAAACATTTTACCATAAACCAGGGAATCTATTGTATAATACTTTTAGGTGATAGCATGCAAACTAAGAAAAAACCATTAAAATTCTATCTCGGCATCTTCGCTTTGTCAGCAGCAATCATTTTGGGGTATTCACTTTATATGCTGTTAACGGATAGAGCGGAAGCGTCGGAGCTCGTCAGTCTTTGGTTTATGCCCTTTGTTTTTACGTTGATCTATTATGTGGGAGACGTCATCATTTACAAGATAGCGTCTCGAAAAGGTAAAAACAACGACCAAAACGAATTTTTGGAAATGATCAGTACGAAATTAAGGAATAATGGTCAATTTTTGATTGAGGACTTCCGCAAACTGCAATTGAATCCGAAATTTCAGGAAAGCATAAAAATCGCCTATCAGATCTGGAAAAACGGTGAAAACGAGCTGTGGACGATTCAGAAGCTGGAAAAACGATTTCGTCCTCAATCATTGGAAGCTAAAGCAATGGAAGTTGTGACCAACACCCTTCGGGAACCCAAAGGAAAATAGGCGGAAGCCCTATGCTTTTTTGCTGTTTTGCGATATAATATAGATGATAAGAGGACGACATATTGGAACAGATATCAGGGAGCATCATCAACCGCGGCATCGCTTTTGGAAAAGTATATATCCTGCGAGATAATCCGTTGCGTCCCAACCGAACCGCCAAGCAAATCAATCAAATGGCGGTGTTAAAGGCCGCCCTTTCCAACAGTTCGGAACAGTTGGATCAATTGGCTCGTATCACGCATTATGAAATGAGCGAAGGGATATCCATCATCTTCGAGGCACATAAACTGATGATCAGCGATCCGCTGATCCTGGAACGAGCGACCACATTGATCAACAAAGGCTTAAGCGCATATGATGCTTACCATCAAGCCGCCAATGAAGTGATCGATACATTTAGCAAATTGGATAACGACTATATGAAAAACCGGATTATCGATATCGAGGATGCGGCCGAACGGGTGCTTTCTTCGATTGAGAATGTTCAATATGAAATTGAGCTTCATTTTCCGACTCCACGGCTTTTGATCCTTGATAAAATGAAACCAAGCGTATTGATCAATTGCAATCGGGATTCGATCAGCGGAATCATTTCAGCCAGCGGCTCTTATAATCAACATTCTGGAACAATCGTCAGAATGAAAGAAATTCCCACGCTAGTTATTCGAAACATCATGGAACAGATCCAAGAGAACGATCGAGGATTGATCGATGGCGATCAAGGACTCTTCTACCGAAATCCCACTTTGGATTTTGTGAACGAATTATTGAAAGAAAGGCGATGAAAATGGGCTATCGAGCACTTTACCGAGTGTACCGGCCAAAAGATTTTACCGAAGTGACCGGTCAAAAACATATTACAATCACATTACAAAATGCCCTGCAAAACAATAAGGTCGCACACGCCTATCTTTTCAGCGGTCCTCGTGGAACCGGGAAAACATCCATTGCCAAAATCTTTGCCAAGGCCATCAATTGCGAACAGGCACCGGTAGCGAATCCTTGTAATATTTGTCCCAATTGTCTAGGCATTCAAGACGGATCGATCAGTGATGTGATCGAGATCGACGCCGCCAGCAACAACGGCGTTGACGAAATCCGGGAACTGCGCGACAAAGTCAAGTATTTGCCTGGGTATGTCCGTTATAAAGTCTATATTATCGATGAAGTCCACATGTTGTCGACAAATGCGTTTAATGCGTTATTGAAAACGTTGGAAGAGCCACCGCAACACGTGATTTTTATTTTATGTACGACGGAACCTCAAAAAATCCCTTTGACGATCCTATCGCGATGCCAACGGTTTGACTTCAAACACATCACCGTAGGCGAAATCCTGATGAATTTGCATGAAGTCATTCGTAAAGAGGAAATCGTGATCGATGAGGACGCCTTAGAACAGATCGCCATTTTTGCGGAAGGCGGCCTTCGCGACGCGCAAAGTTTGTTGGATCAAGTTCATGCGTATAGCCCGGAATACATCAAGTTAGACGATGTCAACCAAGTATGTGGCGCCATCTCGGTCGAGAAACAGATCGATATGGCGAAAGCGATCATTGAAATGCAACCGACCCGGGCTATCCAGTCGATGAATGAATTGATCATCGAAGGAAAAGAATTGTATCGAATCACACTCAATCTGTTGGATTTTTTCCGCAACATGTTGATGTTCAAAAATGTTGGTATTACTGGCGTTGCCAACAGCATTTTAAGCAACGAACAATTCATTCAATTGGCCAAGATGACCAGCAATCGCCGGATTTTCTTTGTTCTTGATATTTTGATCAAAACGCTGAATGACATCAAGTGGAGCAATTCGCCGAAACTGTATTTGGAACTCGCTTTTGTCAAGATGACCGATTCCGAAACGGATAGTGAAGCCAAATGGATCGATTCCATGGAAAAGATTGAAAACAGAATCGATCAATTGGAAATTGAGTCGCAAGAAATCAAAAAAGAACGAGCAATCCGTGACGTTCAACAATCAGTCTCTCCAATAAAGGAAAATGATACCGTCGATAGGGAAGATGTGCATAGTGAAAAAGAAACCACTTTTCCCGAGCCAACGATGGATGAACCCCAAGCAGAAGCAAAAGCGGATCAACCGGACGAGGAAGCACTTTTGGACGACACGGAAAAAGCCCCTGCCACCAGATCCAAGCCCTGCAACTTGGGGAATACTTATAATATCGAGTTTATCGAAGCGGTTTTAAATAACGGCAACCGCGATGACAAGTTATATCTGATCGACCATTGGGACCGGCTAATCAAAGCCAACCAAACGCTTCCCCATCAGCAATATGCCGCCAGATTTGCCAGCGGGGCCATCAAAGCAAGCTCGGTTGACAAAATCATTGTGACTTTCTCGAGCGCCGCTTTCTGTAATCAAATGATGAAACCTTCCGTGAAACGCATTGTACGGGAAGCCCTATACAAAGCGTTTAACCGGGAAATCGACTATATGGCATTGCCGGAAGATATCTTCACGGAGGTCGCTGAAGAATTCGCGATTCAGTGGCATCAAAAAAAACGTAATATCAAATTGTCTCCAATCGTTTGTGCGGAATTAAGAGATGTCTCCAACGAGGTAAGCGAAGAGACGGTGGTCAAAGAAGAAAAAATCGTAGAAGATGCCGTGAACATCTTTGGCGATTTTGTCAAAGTGAAACGGTAAGCGGGAGGTGATTCAGATGATCAATCCGCAAGTGATCAAAAAAATTCAAAAAATGCAGGAGGACCTGAAGAAAGCTCAGGCAGAGATCCACGCGTCAACCTTTTATGGACAAGCCGGAGGATCGATTGTGAAAGTGGCGGTCAAGGGGACCAAAGAAGTGCTATCGATTCAAATCAAAAAAGAGGAAGTCGACATCAACGACCTGGAAATGATTCAGGATTTGATTGTGGTCGCACTGAACGACGCATTCAAAAAAGTGGATCGGGAAATGGAAGAAACACTGGGAACCCTTTCTCAGGGAATGAAGCTGCCGGGGTCGTTCTGATGATTTATCCCGAGGCACTCGAAGAGCTGATCAGTGAATTCATGAAATACCCGGGTATCGGCCGAAAGACCGCGGAGCGATATGCGTTATATACCGTCAATCATTTTGACCAAGAAGCGCTTGATCGCTTTTCTCAGGCGCTATCTGCAATCAAATCTCGAATTGGTCGATGCCGGATCTGCGGTCATTTGACGGAAACAGATCCTTGCGCTATTTGTCAGGATCCCAATCGCGACAAATCCATCATCATGGTAGTTGAATCGCCAAAAGATGTATTCACGATTGAAAAATCCAATAGATTCCGTGGAATATATCATGTGCTTCATGGGGCGCTCTCGCCACTGGACGGTTTGGGACCGGATGAATTGAATTTGGCATCACTCTGGCCAAGGATCCAACAATCAGAAGTCAAAGAACTCATTATCGCCACCTCTGCGACCCAAGAGGGCGAAGCCACCGCGATGTACATCCAGCGGGTCGTCAAAAATATGGATTTATTGTTAACAAGAATCGGGTATGGCGTCCCAGTGGGCACAAACTTGGAATACGCGGACGAAAAGACCTTATCCAAGGCGATAGAAAATCGCCGATCATTCTAGTGGATTCTCTAAAAAAAGCACTTTTCTATTGTAAAAATTATGATATAATAAATATACATTCTTATTTTAACGAGTGAAATTTAACTGAGGTGAAACCAATGGGCATTCCAGTAGGATCGGTGTTTCTCACCATCATCGACACGATTGAGGGCTTTGTCGGACCTTATGTGGATACTGTCATGAATTTATTAGGCGGGCTTCCGGTTTGGACCCAGGCGTTGGCCATTTTGGCTCTGGGGATTTTTACGTTGGTTGGATTGTTCGTTTTCATTAAGAAATTTATTAAAGTATTTCTGGTGCTCGCTGTGTTGGGTGCCATCGGATACTTCCTCTGGACCCAGGGAATCATTCAGAATATAATTGGGAGTCTGACGGGAATTATCTTGTAAGAATCAAATAGACCCTTCGGCGGTTTTCTGAAAAGAAAACCGTTTTTTTTATTCTCACGAGATTGACGTGTTTTTGATTTGCTTTAATATTGAAGAAAAGATATAATATAAACACCGAAAAATATCATTTTCTATCATATTTTCGAAATATCACATGGAACGAACATCATCATGGGAATGATTTAGCCCAAGTAGGTCTTTCAGTCATAGGGATGTCAAGGGCACATTCTCAAAAGGAGCGTTAGAATGCTGAAGAGAACATTGGCAATGGTTGGGTTTTTGATGGCGATAATATTTATATCGGGATGCACCACAGAGACCACGGGAGGAAACCTCTTACCGGACCTGACCGGCAAAACCCAAACGGAAGTGGAAACGATATTGGAAAACTATCCGTATTCCCTTGTGATCAAGACGGAAGAAAATCTATCATATCCAACGGGGACGTTTATTCGTTATGGAAATGACTTGGATCAGGGAGATTCGCTTGCTCCGGGATCCGTTTTACAAATATATTTTGCTTTAAATCGGTTGAGACTTCCGGATTTGGCGAATAAAACCGAAGCGCAAATCCAAACGCTTTTTGAAGCAGAAGATGTCACGCTGATTTTTGAAACAGAGATCAATATGGAAGTTGAAACCGGGCTCTTCTCTCGCTTTGGAAACGATTTTCAAACGGGAGATCCGGTTGATTTTGGTGCGACGCTCACAATTTATTTGGCAGATAACGATGAAACCTTGCCGGTTCTCTCCGGCTTGAATGAAACCGAAAGCACCACGTTGCTTGAGGCAACAACGTTTGAATATACCATTGTCTTTGAAGAAGACCTAGCGAAAGATAATGGATTGTTTTCACGCTACGCCAACGATCTTCAAGGAGGACAAAAAATCCGTCGAGAGTCTGAAATCACCGTTTATTTTGTTCTGAACTATCCCAGATTGCCCGATTTGTCGGGAATGGATATGTCGGAAATATCGTTATTGATGCGCGATCAACCCTTTAGTTTTCAGTTCAAAGATGAAACCAACAATCAAGTAGAAGATGGGACTTTCAGCCGCTACGGCAATGATTTGGAGGCAGGAGATGCCATCGCCAATCTCGAACAGGTCATTGATATTTATATCGGGTTCAATGTCACGTTTTTACCGGATCTATCTGGCAAACTAAAGGGCGAGATCCATCAAATTTTAACAGACCTCAATATTTCCTATGAATTTGTCGATGTGATCGATGACGAATTCGAAGAGAGCAGTTTTCAGGGATATGAAACCGGTTATGAAGCGGGAGATGAAGCCCCCAGCACCCGGATTGTGGTATATGTATACAAGAATACTTTCACAAGTGCTGAAACATCGCTTTTTATCTCGAAATACGTGGATGGCGGAGGAACGAACGGCAATCAAGCGATTGAAATCTATAATCCGCTGGGATCAGCGATCAATTTGGCGGATTATCATCTGGCGATTTATGCCAATGGCTCTTGGGACGAGTCTTATCTTATTCCTTTAGGAACAGGAGAGTTAGCATCCAAAGCGACCTTTGTCATCGTTTACCAAGAAGCCAGTAGCGAACTCAAAGACAAAGCGGATTTATTGACGAGCGATCTGGTGTTCGATGGGAACGATGTCATTCAACTTCGATATAAAAACAACACCTACATCGATACGATTTATCCGATTGGTTCTCGGAATTTCCTTATGGATGATGAGGTATTTATTCGAAAACCCGATATCGATGCCGGAACGAGAGATTTCAAGTTGCAGGAATGGACCGCCTATCTTCCAACGTATGTTGCTTCACTGGGAAGTCATCCGGTTGAAATTCCGCTTTGGCCGACGTTTGAATTCATCGACCGCCCCTTCCGGGATCCGCTCGGGGGAACCGTATTGGTCGACTTGGTAACGGTCAATGATGGTGACACCGCCGGGTTTAATGATGCTTTGACCGGTGAGCCCACCTATGCCGGAAGCGAACGAGTTCGTTTCTTAGGAATCGATACGCCGGAAACTTATCCGACTTCTCAGCCGTGGGGACCCGAGGCAAAAAACTTTACAACCGGTGTTCTCTATAGTGCGGATATCATTTATCTTCAAAGCGATCCAGCGTTGGGATTCACCGAAACGTACGGACGACATTTGGCTCTTGTCTGGGTCGATAACTATTCGGGGACAGAGGGCATGATGCTTCTCAACTATGAATTGGTACGACTCGGGTATTCCTATAATTATCTGAGCAGCGATTGCTCACTCATTTTCAATAATCGCTATCTCTATCGCTGGTTCCAGGATGCGGAATTGGAAGCGAAAGCGAATAGCCGAGGCATTCACAGTTGAAAATTATCGGTCGCATTGCTTATGCGGGATTCATGGCTTTGCTTTTCATCTTTGTCTTGGATTACACCAAAGGATTGATGGAAAGCAAGTATTTTCAAAAGTATGCCGAAGTCGGGCTTCAAGAAACCGTCAGTGATTATTTCTTCTTTTATAGCAGCATCCCTGATTATCATCAAGAAGAGCCGATTTTGTCAATCGATCAAGCAGGAGTCGAGATCCGTTTCTATGAAATAGCCAAAACCAGTATCACCGAGAGCGGGTTGCATGTGGAAGAATTCGTGTATGTCCTTGTTTACGGCAAATCCGCAGACATTCCTATCGATGCGGTGATCCACTTGAGCGGAACGAGGGATTTGGATATTTCCTTGGATCGTTTTCGCGCGCTGGATCTGTACTTGGGTGTCAACGAGTCCGGGGCGGTCTATCTTGACAAATCGCTCTTGGCATCTCCTGACTTTGATTCGATCTCCTTGAGGAGTGATTCCTCCGGCGATTTGGTGGAAGTTCCCTATCAGTTATCCGCAGACGCTTTTGTTCTCCGAGAGGCTTTGACTGATTATTATCTTGTTCATGAGAACCTGCCGGTTCTGGAATTGGAAAATGCCGGAGTCTATCCGTACATCCAACATGTCGCAACCGAATTCGCTTATATTGTCTGGATCGGGTTCGGTGTCTACGCAGTCTTTTTGACCACAGCGACTATTTTGCTCTTTTTCCGGAAAAAACGGGTTTTGGGCAAGAACGAACCCTCAGCGCTGCTTAATAAAGAAATCGAAGACAATCGGCATTGATTTGTGATTGAAAATCCTTTCAATTCTGTCAAAAACGCAACTTTTATTTGAGTTATCATTGAGAAAAAGTTATAATATAGATTAGTTTATAGAAAATTATGTATGAAATTTTAGAAAATTGGGATGGTTCAACAATGACAATAACCAAAGACAATTTCACAATCATCATGCATAGAACATTTTTCGCCAAGTGCGAAGCGACAACAATGAATCGCATTTAACCTTAGCTTAAATGTGATTTTTTTCATTATTGGTTTACAAGCGCTTTCATTAATTTTCAAAATCTATAAGAAAACCACGCAGATGGAGGATCGATGAATGGAACTGAGACTTGAACATTTGACGAAAGTTTTTACAGATAAAACCGGAAAGGAAACTCGGGCAGTCGATGACTTGGACATTGTCATTACTTCAGGGAAGCTCATTGCGTTACTGGGGCCATCGGGGTGCGGGAAATCAACGACATTGTTCATGATCGCCGGACTCCATAAACCAACTTCCGGAAAAATCTGGTTTGGTGAAGACGAAGTGACAAAGCTCGCACCGGAAAAACGCGGAATCGGTCTGGTATTCCAGAACTATGCGCTGTATCCACACATGACCGTGAGACAAAACATCATGTTCCCCCTGGAAAACCTGCGGATTAGTCGCGATGAAGCCATTAGTCGCATGGAAGAAATGGCGAAGTTGGTCGGCATTTCCGAATTGATGGAGCGAAAACCGTCGCAACTCTCCGGCGGCCAACAACAACGGGTTGCCATCGCACGCGCATTGGTCAAGAAACCGCGCGTGCTTCTGTTGGATGAACCGTTGTCAAATTTGGATGCGAGATTGCGTCTGCAAATGCGGGAAGAGATCAAACGCATTCAAAGAGAAACCGGCATTACCACGATCTTTGTCACCCACGACCAGGAAGAAGCGATGAGCATCAGCGACGAAATGGTCGTTTTGAACAATGGCGTCAAGCAACAAGTTGAGAAACCACAAATTATGTATAATCATCCCATCAATCTCTTTGTCGCAAAATTCTTAGGCAATCCACCCATCAATATTTTTGAGGGAGAAGTCAAACAAGGAATGCTCTATGCCAATGAAGCGCCACTGGGTAAGGTTGGCGCTCCCGATGGACAATATCATGTTGGGATCCGCCCAGAAGATTTCAACATTGACGCTAATGGATTCGATGTGACAATCACCGAGATTTTCCATATTGGTCGCGATACCTTGATTCATTTCCAAGAAAACGGTCAGGATGTCCGGGCGCTTGTCGAGTCCGACTCGATCGAAGAAGGCGTCAATCACGTCAAATTGTCGGTCAAGCCCGCTAAAATCCATCTATTTGAGATAGAATCCGAAACCGTGGTTGCCCAT
>Ga0265297_10010427_pt1 | contig 11683 bp, 12 predicted proteins | sample Munlanlwell13791_FD_192502 | JGI IMG/M metagenome (GOLD analysis project Ga0265297, IMG submission 192502) | Leachate microbial communities from a municipal landfill in Southern Ontario, Canada - Leachate well 137-91 | ecosystem: Engineered > Solid waste > Landfill > Unclassified | place...
TACTTCAACCTTAAAAACTTGCTACGATATATGCCAAAATATTTGTTTTCCTTCTACAGGATGCTGGGAATTACAATTGAATTGTTTATCACTAGCTTGGTGTCTAACTACACTCACTTCAGTAACTACTTGTTGTTGCAGTAGAAATATTTGTTGTTGTATTGATAATAGATTATGGGATAATACGTCTCCAGGAGGTATATATTATAGTGGTACTCAACAAATAATTTCTTGTTGTGCTGTTTTATCAGGTACAAAACCAGATAATGTATATTGCACGTATTTATGTTATTGTGCAACAATGGATTTAATGACTTGTGTTAGAGCAATAGACAATTGGTATCAGTGTGCTTTAGGATATATATGTTTTCAAGGATGTAATTTACTTACTGGTAGTCTTATATGTAACTACAAACTAAATCTTATTTTTTGCTACACTGCAAACCAAAGTTGTTATCAGTGTATGGATTTTACTGCATGTAATACTTGTCTTTTTGACTACATATATATGTATACATGCACAATAACCTGTACTCATCAGGGTATATGTGTGGTAGCTCAAAACACAGCTTGTATCTGTACAATTAATTTAATTCATTGCTATTGTAGCGTTCCTAGTAATTGCATTTGTGAATACGAAAGGCTTTGGTCTACAAAAGATTATTCTGAAGCACAAACAATTCTAGATCCTAATGGTGTATTAAACTACTTAGCAATAGGTTACTCGTAAGGAGGTTATATGGCAGTCAAGTTACAGTTAGAGGAAACTTTCAAAGGTAGTATTGGAGATAATGTAACAATTACGTATTACACAGGTAAGGAAGTAAAATACAAAGTTACCTACATTGAGACTACGACTCGGACGAATTCTCAAAGTTCGGATGGTTACTCAGTTGTATCACTTACAAAAATTTAACTACAAACATGAGGTTTGTAGAGTAAACAAGAAGTTGAAACAGATCTAAGAAGGAGTAGTAATGGTTGATTTAAACAGGGTTAAAGATAGCAAAGTAAAAAATATAATTTTTATAGCTGATGGCGGTATTGGCAAGGTTATCTCCGCTACAGCTGTTGTAAAACGTTTGGCAGAGACTTTTCCCGATAAGAGGATTATTGTAATGACGGGTTATCCGGATATCTTTTTGTATAATCCAAACGTTTACAAAGTGTTTAATTTTGGCAATCCTTTATACTTCTATGATGATTATGTAAATGATGAAAGTTTTGTTATAAAGGTTGAACCCTACACACAGTATTCGTATATGTTTGAATCAGAACATCTTATTGATTCCTGGTGTAAAATGATTGGTATTGAGCGTAACGGAGCAATGCCCGAAATGTTTTACATGGACAACGAACTGGAAGCTGCAAGTGCATATGTTAATAAAATAACTGGCAACAACAAGAAAAAGTTTGTTATGTTTCAATGGATTGGTGGTATTGTTCCTCAAACCAAGGAAGAGATGGCTGTAATCGATGCTCTTGGACGTATGTATAGAAGGTCACTTCCAAAGTCAGTTGCTCAAAAGGTTTCTAATAAACTAGTAAGCCGTGATTACGTTGTTGGTGTAGTTCAACATGAAAACTTTCCCGAGTTACAGGGTGCCGAAAAAGTATTTTTTCCAAATACTCCGGTTAGAGGAGTTATTGCACTATTAAAGTATACCGAGGGTTTTATTGGGATAGACAGTTTTATTCATCACGCTTCCATGATATTCAATACTCCCGGTGTTGTTATTTGGGGTGGAACAAGTCCAAAGAAACTCGGTTACGAACAGCATATCAACTTAGTTCCTAAGAATTTGTGCAAAACACCCTTCTGTCACAGGCCCGACAGCTACGTATTCGATTCAACAAGTATAGGATCTATTTGGAATTGTCCATATAACACAAAATGTTTGCAGTATGACGCCGACGAAATAATAGAATCATACGAAAAGTTGTTAGAAGGTAAGAAAAAAGTAGAGTCGAAAGAAGAATCAAAACCTGTAACTGAAGAGGTTGAGTAGTAATGAGTTTAACATTTGGAACATCCACATTTGGTACTATCCTGTTTGGCGGTTCTGGGAGCTCGGTAAAACCAATAGCTGTTCTTGGGGATACTTCTGATCATGGCGGTACTCTTGTTACAACTAATCAAGACGACAGATTTTCAGTAGTGGGCATTCCAGTGTGCGCTAACGGTTGTGAACACTACTGTCCTATTCCAGGTCATGGTCGAACAGCTGTAACAGCTATTACTATTAAGAGTTTTGTCAATGGTAAACTTATTATAACTCGTGGAGCAAGAGCGGAGTGTGGTGCGAAAATAGTTCCAGTTAACCGTGGCGTATATTGTGAATAAATAAGGAGTAAGATGGCTACGAATCAATCAACCGAAATTTGGAGTGACTTAGACCAGAATTTAGTTTCTGATGGTCAGGGTAATCTTAAGAAGGTTATAAATATAGAATCTGTAAAGACTTCGATAAACAACATCTTAGGAACAAGTCCCGGGGAAAGGTGCTTTCTTCCTCAGTTTGCTATACCAGCAAAGGCTTACGTATTTGAACCGATGAACACACGGTTGTTTAATAAACTTGCTGATCAATTTAGAACAGGTATCGAACAATGGGAACCACGAGTAATAGTTGAAGGTTTAGATATAGATTCCGATCCGGATAACAATAAACTAACAGTAACGGTTAGATTTCAAATTCAAGGATATACGCAAACTTTTTCTACGACGACTACCATAACTGCGTAGTTTGTAAATAGGAGTTAAAATGGCTAATACATTAAACTTTGTCAATTATTCTTTTGAAGATTTGGTAGTAACGCTTCAAAACTTACTTTCTGCCCAAAATTCGTGGAAAGATATGTATAGGAGTTCAACGGGTCAAACTTTACTTGAACTTTTTGCTGCTGTAGGAAACTTGGTACTTTATTACGTGGAAAGAAGAGCAGAAGAGTCGTATATAAACACTGCTCAAAACTATTCATCAATTGTAAACCTAGTTAGGCTTTTAAATTATATTCCAGACAGAAAGGTATCGTCTACTGGAACCCTTCAATTCTCCATTTCTTCAGCAGCTATAGCTATTGTAATTATTCCAAAATGGACTTCTGTGTCGTCTGCCGGGTATAACTTCTTAACCAACGAAGATTCCGCTATACAGGAAGGTGGTACTTCAATAACTGTAACGGGCATTCAAGGTACTTTAACTACAGTAACTTATACGTCGACTGGTTCGACTAATCAAGAGTACAATATAAATGATACAAGTATTGAAAATACTAACGTTTATGTTTATGTTAGCGGAACAAATGGCGGCCAACCATGGACTAAGCAGACTTCATTTATTAACTCAACTAGTTTGTCTACTGACTACGTAATTAGACCAGAACTTGACGGAACAATAACGATAGTATTTGGAAACAACGTATTTGGTCTAGCTCCAGCAATCTCTAGTAGTATTGAGGTAAAGTATGTCAGGTCGGATGGAAGTGATGGAAACGTATATTCCACTGGTTTAATTACCACGTTAAATTCTGCAATATACGATACGGATGGAACAGAAAAAACTGTTACTGTAACAAATACAACTAATTTTCTTGGCGGTGACGATGCCGAAACAGCTGAAGAGATAAGGGCAAATGGACCTAATGTGTTCGCTACTGGCGACAGGGCAGTTACAAAATCCGATTTTGAGTCTTTGTTACTAAGTTATCCAGGCGTTGCAGATGTTATTGTTTACGGCGAAAATGACTTAACACCTCCAGATTATACGATGTATAATCAAGTTAGGATTTGTGTTTTGTTAAATGAATGGGCCTTACCGACAACCGATTTTGAAGCACTCCTAACAGCATATTTATATACTAAATCAATGATAACAGTTAGATACTCTTATGTAGATCCAAGTATAATTTATGTTGTGCCAACAGTAACTGTTCGATTAGAATCAAGTGCGTCAATATCAGCTACTCAGGCTTTGGTTGATATAGCTATTCAAAATCAGTTTGTTCTTGGGGCAACTTCAACATTGGGTGATAACGTATATCAATCGGATATTATTCAAGCTGTAGAAGATGTTTCGGGTGTATCCAACTGCCACGCTACATTAAAGATACAAAAAGATTTACTTCAAGGTTATAATTCAATCTATACTTACGCTGAAACAGCTGATTTATTACCTGTTATGGTTGATAATGTTGAGCTTTGGGTTAACACGACGCAAATAGCTGTTGATAACGGTGCTGGTTCCTGGACAAATCTAAGCACGTATACCGTTACAGGCATAGTTGTTTATACAACTGGTTTTGTGGGCGTAAATGTCTCACCCGCGCTACCTGTGGGGGCTGAAATATTTATTCGTTATCAACAAAACAATACAGCAGTGACTATTGATTCTGTTGGAGACTTAATTCTGTCACAAACGCAAATTTGTAAGTGGGATTCCACTACGTATACCTACATCGGTTATTAGGAGGAAGGTTTAAATGAGAACTTATTGGAATGTTCAGCATATTAGAAATGGAGAAGTTATTTGGCAAGAAAAGAACATAGGAAATACTCTTGCTGATGCAGGTGCAAGAGCAATTCTCGATCTTTTTTGGAAAAGGGATACTTCTAACTATTTATTCAGTAATTTTTATGTTAGACTAACGAATATTACCCCTATAGTTACAAGCACGTTAACAAGTTTGTCAGTTGGTGAGCCTCTTCTGGCTACAGGTTATACCGCCCAAACAGTTGAGACGTCATCTGTTGGCTTTCCCACTTCGGATGTAGCTTCTGATGGTAATCAACAATTGACTAGTAAAGTAGTTACATTTACAGCTACAGCTGGTGGCGGTGGTATTGGTCCAGTTACTTACGCCTTTATTGGGACAACAAGTGACAATACTGGAATACTACTTTGTTATATACCTTTAAGTATGTCAAGAACAATTTTAGCCGGAGATTCCATGACATATTCCTTCTCAGTTGAAGAAGGAAACAGTTAAGATAACTAAGGATAATAATGGGTAAAATTTGGTCGGGAAATAGCATATATTTTGATGATGATGGAGTAGTTAACTTCGATACCACACAACACTGGGATACAGACGCGTTATCAACTGTAAAATGTTTAACACATGTAACAAATAGCAGTGAACTATACGTTGCTGACGAAACAGGCATTGTAAAATGTGTAACTAAGTTTGTTGGTGACGAAGACTACGCTAAGTATGTAGATCTTCTGCAATTAGTCCCCGAAAAGTTTAGAAGTTCCACGGCACTTCAGGAATTTTTATACGTTGCGGGCTTACAAGTTGGTTCTTGGATAGGAGATATCAACGAAATAGAGGACTTAATTGATAAGTATAATGTTGGTGATGATTACATTCAATATTTAGCTGATTTAGTTGGCTTAAAGTTTTTGATAACTTCGACTACGACTCTTGAAGATAAACGAAGACAACTTATCCAAGTAGTTGATTGGTACAAGATGAAGGGAACGTATCAAGCCTTAAAAGTTATTGGATACACACTTGGTTTGGACTTGAATTTATGGGATATGTATACTAACGACTACTCAACATTTGTAATGGAACCTTGGTATGCGGGTGCCCTAGGAACTAATCCGCCAGGTTTGGATTCGAGCTACTATAAATCGCCTCATTTTGGAATAGAAATTCTCTTAAATCAGGTTTACTACGGACTATACTCCGATTCCTATTTATTTGACGGCTCAACTACATATAGTAATTTAAGTAACTATGTTGAGCGTGTTCGTCCAATAAATGTTGTTCCACATTACTCAATATTTTTAAATCCAATAACAACACAATCGGGGGCTGTTGCAACAGTTTACGATGGTGACGGAAGTGCGATAACGCATACAATTGCTTTAGGTGTTTGGACGCCTAGTCTAGAATATTTTGATGAATCAAATAGTTCCGGTGTAATCAATCATTTTGATGATGGTTTATATTTTGATTACACAGCTACTGCTTTTTACAACAATATAACAGTTTGGAGATTGGGAACGGGCAACAAAGGAGTTATTCCAGATCAAAGTTTTACATTACAAGATCCTGTGCTTACAAACTATGGTGGATCAGTAACGGCACCAATTACAACAACAGTAACAAACAGTTACGTTGAATTTAGTTTTCAACTACCAAGTACTTTAAGTAACACATCTTTATCAGAATTAGGTTTATATTATGCGGATGGAACAACAATTATGCTGGGCTGTACCTTTCCAAATATTAGTCTTGCACCCGGTATTGCTTTAAGAGTTGTTGTTCGAGTTAATTTTAGCAGTTAATTTAAGGAGGTATAAAAATGCCCGGAGATTTAGGAAGTCAAACAGTTCATATCAAGTTTTATGATGAACTCATCAATAGTGCTGGTAACTTCATCGGTCTGGATGTTAGAAAGCCTGGAATTTACTCAGGTGGATACTTAACAAAAGTAAGTGACACAAGCGTTTCTTTGTCGACGTTATCATGTGAAATACCCGACTCTGTAGGTACAGGTAATCAAGTTAGAGTTACAACTGGTTCCGCGGTTACTATAACCGTTGCTGTTGCTACACCATTAGTTGTTTTACGATGGACTTATACGGGTAGTTCCACTTTAGACTACATGGATTTTGTTGCAGTTGCTGTCGGAGCGCAGTCGTCGACAGATGTTGTTGTTGGTTTATGCTCATATACTGGTTCTACATTGTCTGGTTTTACATACACTTTACGAACTACACCTAATGTAATGGACTTGTTCCTGAAAGTTGAACCAACTAGTCCAGCCTCTATGTATGTAAGAATTAGAGCTGGCAGAGTAAACTACGGAACTACAACCTATACTATTGTTGATCAGCTATCTCCAGTATTTACCGCTCCGACAAGTGGTAGCAGAATTGATCTTCTTCAGGTTAACACGAGTGGGACAATAATTATAACACCTGGTATTGCTGGAACGTCACCTACCGCTCCAGATTATGGTGGTTTAATTACGTTAGCCGAAGTAACTATAGCTTCGGGGGCTTCTTCATTAGCATCTTCAAACATTACGGACGTAAGAGGATTTGTTGGTGGAAATAGTCCAAGTTATCCTGTAGTGGTTGCTAAGGGTGGGACGGGCTCGACTACTGCTTCGGGTGCAAGAACTAATTTGGGTCTAGGAACATTAGCTACACAAGATGCTAGTGCTGTTGCTATAACTGGTGGTTCAGTAACGGGTATTACGGACTTAGCATTAGCCGATGGTGGAACAGGATCTTCAACAGCTGCGGGTGCTTGGAACAATATTGGTAAGTTTGGTTCATGGACTACCAAAGTAGGAAATACCACCTATCAGGCCGAAACAGATGGATTTGTAATTGGATACTTAGGACAAAATGGAATTATTTATGGCTACACTGATTCAAGTAACCCTCCTACTACAAAGAGATGGGGTCAAACACCCCAAGATGGGTATTCTACTACTTCTTCAATTTTCATGCTTGTTAGAAAGGGAGATTATTGGAAAGTTACTACTTCAGTAGGATCAGTAACGTTATTTTGGATTTCATTGGGAAATTAAGGAGTGTTAAATGATAACTCAAAATATAGAAGAATACAATTATAGTGTAAAACGAGGAGACGATTTTGAACTTGCAGTTATCCTCTCGGATACTTTAGGTAATCCTGTGGATATTACTGGTTGGACAATTTACTTTACAGCCAAGAAGAACGAGACCGATTCTGATAACTCAGCTGTAATTTCAATTACCGAAACACCTACAGATCCGACAAACGGAAAAGCTGAATTAACTATTCCACACACTACAACCTATAATCTTTTAGGAACATACTACTACGATGTCCGGTTTGTAAATCTTTCGGGTATTGTAAATACTGTAGCAAGTGGTGGAATTACTTTTTTAATTGACACAACAAGAAGGGTATTTTCATAATGAAACCAAAATGTTTAAATTTAGGTTGTGGTGATGATATTATTCGAGAAGTTGACAAGGATTGGATTAACTGTGACATGTATTCAAGTAAATCTGATGTGAAATGCGATATCAAGTGTCTACCTTTTGAAGATGATTCAGTTGATCTTGTTTATACTTCTCATGTTATCGAACACTTTGACTTCAAAGAAGCTTTTGAAGTTCTAAAAGAATGGAAACGAGTTCTTAAACCGGGTGGAATTATTTACATGGAAACGCCGGATCTTCTTGCTAGTTGTAAAAAGTTTATAGCATCAGATGAACAAGGTCGAATTAGCATGTATGGTCATTTCTTTAGTGAACCTTGGGTCAATCCGGGAATGATTCATAAGTTTGTTTACACTGAGAATCAGCTAAAATGGACTTTAGAACGAGTGGGCTTTAAGGATATAGTCAGAAAACCAGCAGTAAAGTATCCGGCAATTCAAGATACTTGTATGGCAATGGAGGCAAAGAAGTGATTAGCATAATTATTCCTACGTATGGAAACCATCTAGAAACTGACCTTAAACCGTGTATCGAAAGTATAATCAAACACACTGATTTAAGTGATGTTGAAATTATTATATCAGCAAATGGTTGCACTGACAATACTAAGGAATATGTTGAAGGATTAGGAACATCTTTTGAGTTACTTTGGACTGACGAAGCTACTGGATTTTCCAAAGCTAACAATTTAGCTCTTAAAGAAGCTAAGGGGGATTATATTGTATTTTTAAATAATGACACTATTATACAATCATCTAACTGGTTAGACTTACTAAAGAAGCCATTTGAAAACAAGAAAGTAGGTGTTGTTGGTCCTATTATGCACACTGAAGTAGGTTTTGATTTTATCATATTCTTTTGTGCGATGATTAGTAGGGAAGTATTTGAGATTGTGGGCTATCTTGACGAGGATTTCGGAGTCGGCAGTATGGAAGACGTTGACTATTGTATTAGGGCAAAAGAAGCGGGCTTTACATTAGCTACGACTGACGGTCAACGAAGAAGTACTTTCCCTGTTATCCATAAAGCCGAAACAACTATGCATCACCTACCACAGGGTAGAGACTGGTGGGAGAAACATTTTAGAAGTAACCAAGAGAAACTTTCTAGAAAATGGGCTAAATTACGAAAGCATACAGTTACGGCTGTAGTTAGTACGAAGGGACGTTACTTTAGCACACTTTCAAATACTTTGATTTCTATCGCTAATCAGACACACAAAGTAGAAAAGATTTTACTTTTTGACGATAACGATGTAAAAGATAGAAAAGATTTAAGAGAAGTTCCTTTGTACACGTATATTTTTAATATGCTAAGTAAAAAAGGAATTGAATTGTACGTTGAATTTGGCGAGGGTAAAGGCCAAGTTTTAAATCATCAAAAATCGATAGAGAGATGCAAGACAGAATGGATTTGGCGATTGGACGACGATAATATTGCCGAACCAGATGTACTAGAGAAGCTTCTTAGTGTTGCAGATGAGAAGACTGGAGCAGTTGGCGGTTGTGTCTTAGATCCATCGATGATGTTGTCCCACAGTTTAGCCTCAAGTAAAATGGAGGATATTTACTTAGGTGTAAATGAACAATGGTTTAAAATAACACCTAAATTTGTATACAAGCCTTATGTAGGTGTTGATGGGTATGACGGTCCAAGAGAAATAGACCATTTATACTCCACATTTGTTTACAGAAAGGAAGCAGCTAAGCACGGTTATTGTATGGAGTTGTCCAAGGTGGGGCACAGGGAAGAGACTGTTTTTACTGTAGAAATGAGGCGTAATGGTTGGAAGTTACTGTTTAATCCCCAAGCAACTACGTGGCACTTCAGAAATCCGGAAGGTGGCATTAGAAGTGAAAAAGATTCCATTTACTGGAAGTATGATGAACTAGTATTTGAAAAGAAATTAAAGGAGTGGGGTATTACACCTAAACAGTACAAAATAATTGCCCTTGACAACGGTTTAGGTGATCATTGCATTTTCAAAAAGATTTTACCTGAAGTCCAAGCCAAGTATCCAAATCTTATTTTGGCTACTTGTTATCCAGAAGTATTCAATGATACAGATGTAAAACAAATCAGTCTTTCAGAAGCGCATATGGTTACAAATGTTACTGATCAGAGTATATATAACAAGATGATCGATTGGGATTGGAAAGATTCTTTAGAAAATGCTTTTAGAAAACTATACCTATGAAAAGTATAATTATTAGTCCATATAGTAGGGCTCTACGAAACGGTAAGGTAAATTCAAAAAATTTGCCTAAAGATTACTGGCTGGAAATAATTACAAAATTAAAAGAGCACGACATCCTTATTACTCAAATAGGTAGAAGAGGGGAAGAGAAGATTGTTGGTGTGGATGAATATAAATTTGATTTGCCCTTAAAGGATTTGGGTATATTGGTTAACGATTGTGATAGTTGGATTTCGGTTGATAATTTTTGGCACCACTTTGCTTGGCTTCATAATAAACCCGGTGTTGTAGTTTTCAGTCAATCAGATCCAGTTATTTTTGGTCACACTGAGAATATAAATTTATTAAAAGATAGAAAATACTTAAGAAAAGACCAGTTTGGTATATGGGAGTCCGTGGAACCAAACGATGAAGCTTTTGTTTCACCTCAACTTATTGTTGACGCAACACTTAGGAGATTACAAATATGAACACAATTTATGTTACTTTAACTCCTGGATATATAGGACAATCCGGGTATTCGGGAACTAGTGGTATATCTGGAGTAAGTGGTTATTCTGGCGTTTCAGGTGTGTCAGGATATAGCGGGGAGAATCCCGGAGCCTCAGGTTATTCTGGAACTAGTGGTGAATCTGGGTACTCCGGTACTAGTGGTGTATCCGGTTACTCCGGTATTAGTGGTGAATCTGGGTACTCCGGTACTTCGGGTTATTCCGGTGAATCAGGATATTCTGGTACCTCGGGTTACTCTGGAACTAGTGGTGAATCTGGGTACTCTGGTTATTCTGGAACTAGTGGTGAATCTGGGTACTCCGGTACTAGTGGTGTATCCGGTTACTCCGGTATTAGTGGCTACTCCGGAACAAGTGGTTATTCTGGTAGTGGTGAATCGGGCTATTCTGGTACTTCGGGCTATTCTGGTGAATCTGGTTACTCTGGAACAAGTGGTGAATCTGGGTACTCCGGTACTTCGGGTTATTCCGGTGAATCAGGATATTCTGGTACCTCGGGTTACTCCGGAACAAGTGGTTATTCTGGTACTAGTGGTGAATCTGGGTACTCCGGTACTTCGGGTTATTCCGGTGAATCAGGTTACTCTGGAACAAGTGGCGAATCTGGTTATTCTGGTACTAGTGGTTACTCCGGTACTTCGGGTTATTCCGGTGAATCAGGATATTCTGGTACCTCGGGTTACTCTGGTGATGCTGCTGAGATTACCTTTCTATGGGTAAATCCTGTAAATGGCATACAAAGTGCTCCGCCGGTAGGTCCTAGTGATGGTGATCGGTACATTGTCGATCCCACTGGTTCAGGTATTTGGATTGGTCATGATAATGATATAGCTGAATGGGACTCTGGTGGTGCTGTCTGGATTTTTAGTACACCCTCCGAAGGATGGGCGGCACTAAATTTAGACGATAGCTATGACTATACATTTAATGGTTCTTATTGGGTAAAAGTATTCTCGAGCTTCTCAGGTACCTCGGGTTATTCTGGAACAAGTGGTGAATCTGGTTACTCTGGTACCTCG
>Ga0265297_10010430_pt1 | contig 11683 bp, 7 predicted proteins | sample Munlanlwell13791_FD_192502 | JGI IMG/M metagenome (GOLD analysis project Ga0265297, IMG submission 192502) | Leachate microbial communities from a municipal landfill in Southern Ontario, Canada - Leachate well 137-91 | ecosystem: Engineered > Solid waste > Landfill > Unclassified | place...
ATGCATCGCAGGCGCAATTATCACAGAATTAGGTGTGTTCTTGTGCTTCTGTATTAGTAGATGTTTATTTCCCTCAAATTGATCGTCTTTTTGGTGTAGAAACCGGCTTGAAACATCCTTTGGACATTCATCCAAAAGTTTCTTACAGATCTCGAAATTGTGTGTATGAATAATGCCTCTGTCGTTAGCATGCTTTCTGCAAATCTTGGTAACATCCGCAACAAGCTTAGGGAACGTCTTCGCTTTGTTCTTGAAACTCATACTGCCACTGGGAACAAAGTGAAGTTGACGATTTTCCGCTGGAAATAGACAAGGTAATCGGAGCATATGAGCTTCATCATTCTCAATGCCAAGTGAATCACAAATAGCTTCTTTGGACAAAATAGTGGCGCTCATTAGTAGTATATGGTCCGCCTTGTTGAATAGAAACCTCTCTGCAAATTCATCAACAAAAACAGGACGAAGAATAACAGTGCGAGATACTTTCTCTTTACTTTCCTCCCAGAGCACTACCCATTCATCTGTCGAAGAATTCGTTATCATCTCATACTTGATGGCGAGATGTGTCCATTCATCTTCGGCCTTTTCATCACCAAATGCTCTGGCTAGCTTTATTTCGTCCGCGATTATTTCGCCAAGACCGATTTCTTCAAAGAACTCCAAATATTCCTCAACAGTCTCTAATTTTGGAAATTTAATCTGCCTACGTAAGAGATGTTTATCAGAAATCTTCAATTCCACAAACCTCAATAAAACATCCTCAGAGACATGACACTCATCTATTACAAGAAGATCACGTTTTGGAAACTGGTGAACCACATTAGTTTGAAACAGAAATGAATGAAAGTTCATAAGACAAATGTGAGAAGCAAGCGCCTCATAAACTCGTTTGAAATATGGGCAATAAACAGCCAATTTTCCATCACAACATTCTGCAATCTTAGATTGGCCTTGTCTCTTACATTCCCCCTTGTCGCACATGATCTTCTGACGAGCTTTTTCAAAGGTCATTGGGTAATCAGGATGATCCTGCCCGAATTTGTCCAACATCCTCTCATAATAACTGCAAGGGTAGGTCCCTCGGCCCTTCAGATCAATCATTGGACGATGAGAACCAAGACACTTTCCATTTTCACCAAAGTCAGCCGACAACTGATCTTGCAAAAACTTCTGTGGACAGAGATAATAGGCTTTTTGAACGAATTGTGCTATGGTATAACCAATAGCGCTCTTTCCAGATCCAGTTGGTCCTTCAAGAAAGACGTATTTGTATCCTTTGTCGAAAGTCTCTAGGACTCTCTCTATGGCTTGTTGCTGCCCTGGTCTGAAAGTCTCCAGAGGAAAATGATTTGGTACTTGTGACACGTCAAACGTCATCTGCTTCCCCTTTGTATTTAAATTAGATGCGAATCCTCATAACTGCTGATATCCACTGCGGAATACCTGGTAAACTACCAGATTCAATCTGGTGCCTAAAACTTATCCGTAATTACGCAAAAGAACATGACATCCAAATTGTCATTGTCCTCGGCGATCTGTTCCACGACAGGGTTAACCTTAACATCGAGGTTCTTTCAGAAGTATATGACACACTACGAACCGCAAAAGAAGAAAAACAGCGCTGGATTATCTTCCCAGGCAATCATGATATGTTCCTCAAAAACTCCTGGAAAGTCAACTCACTACACATTCTTGGAGATGTGATTGAAGTAATAGAAGAAGTAGGCCCACTCGTCTTAGACGGCACAACCTTCCATATCGTGCCATTCATTTACTACGAATCGGTCTATATGGAAACGATAAACAAAATAAAGGCTAGAAAAGATGACATACTGTTGACGCACATCGGTATTAACAATGCAACTCTAAATGAGTGTTTCCTCATTAAGAACTGGAGTGTAGTTGATCTGACAAAAACAAACTTCAAACGAATCTTCACAGGTCATTTCCACTGTCATCAAGAATGTGGAAAGGTGATTTACCCAGGAAGTCCAATACCATTCAGATTTGACGAAGGGGTAGTGGACCACGGCTTCCTCGTGTACGACACAAAGACTGACGTTGTTGAATTTATAAAAAGTTTTGAAGTTAGCGGTAACCTGGAGCCAAAACCACCCGATTTCATCACGATTACAGACGATAACCTGGACAAAGCCGCCAATATGGTGCCAGGAAATAACGTCAGAGTAATACTTGGGAAAGAGTATACAAATAATCAGTTATCTGAGTTGAAGGAGAACGTGAAGGGAATGGGAGCTGTCTACGTTGACTGGACACTCCCTGAATCGGCAGATAAAGAAATTGCAGAAGAACATGAAACACTCACAACGGACTTAAAGACACCAGAGGCCATTTTCGAGTCCTGGCTCAAAATTGACAAGCCAAAACTCAGCACAGAAACTCTTCTAGCAATACACAAGACCATATCGCAAGAAGCAGAAGAGAGATTCGTAGTTGAAGAGGAGGTGTTGGAATAGATGCTCAAACTAAAAACTGTTACTATCCGCAATTTTAGATCATATGGTGATTACGACACGACGCTTCGTCTTGATAACCTCGGCCCTGTTCTAATCTCTGGTGAGATTGATGACCCAACCAAAAGAAACGGGGCAGGAAAATCAACTCTGGTAGACGCGATTATTTGGTGTTTGTTTGGTAAGCTGCCAAGTAAAGACAGGCCAGCAGATTTTGTTATAAACTGGGACACAAAACAAAATTGTTCTGTGACTCTAGAGACAAGCGAAGGATATACCATCCAGAGAACAAGAAACGTTGATGGTCACAACGATCTTCTTATCAAAGGGAACGGGGTTGACATTACCGATTCGACAAACGATAAAGCGCAGCAACACATAAAAAGATTATTTGGTCTTGACTTTGATATCTTCATGAATAGCACTTTCTTCGCTCAATTCAACAAAGCCTTCCTTGAATTAAGCGATGTAAAGCGGAAACAGAGTTTAGAAAGAATCCTTGGTCTTAGCAAATTTGCACATTATGTTGACGTAGCAACCGAGAAAATAAAAGCAATCGAATTGGAACAAGCCAAATCCAAAGTAGAATTGGAACAGAGAGAACGCGATGTTCTCAAGATAACCCAAACAATAGAGAATACACATCAACTCTCGGATGAATTTGAAACCAAAAGACAAGAAGACAAGAATAAATTACAAGAAGAATTAGATCATGTCAACGAGCGTTACCAGAGACAGATCGATGAGTTGCTTGGTAAAATCCAAGCCGCAAAAGTAGAGCTTGCCAAGATTGTTACCTACGATGTTGCCAAATTGAAGACGGAATGGTCATCCTACAATAGAATATTAGAGGCAATCAAGCAAACCGAAGACACACTCGAAAACATCAGGGCGGCTATTGTCGAAGTAGAAAAGAATATAGCAGTTCTAAATTCACGGGGAACCACTTCAACGCATAAACAGAGTTTGGACGAAGCACAAAAACGACTGTTGGACAGCAAAGTAAGAGACCAGATTGACGAGACTGTTCTTAAAGAATCTTGGGATGAATTTTCGCGGGACCACCAGATCCTTGAAGGAAGAATAGAATCGAAAAAAGCAGCAATTAACGAAAAGAAAATTCTAAAGAAGAGACTGGAAACGGAACTAGAAAATTGGGAACAAAAGATAGAGACTACTTGCCCCACTTGTAAACAGGTCATACCAAAGGCACACGCAGACACAGCGATCAAACCACTACTGGAAGAAATTCGTCTCATTGTAGAACAAATCGAGACAGAAACCAAAGCCCTGAAACCGTTAGAAGAAGCGCTTGTCGATCATGCTCCGCCATCAATCACGATGAACGAGGCAGCACTCTTAAACGGACAACGACGATCGGAATTAGAATTACAAGAGTCATTGAAACGTGAGAAAGAGAAATATGAACGACTCATCTCCCAAGAAAACGACGCTGAACAAGCTAGAACTAAAGAACTCGACGGCGAAAAAGAAAAATTCAAACAATTAGAAACCTGGAAGAGTACTTGGATTGATAAACAACAAAAGTTCAAAGAAAAAGCGGTTGCGCCAGTAGCCACTCTAGAAGAGGCAGCTGCTAAGAAGAAAGAATATGACAGCAGCGTCCGAGAAATTGAGGCTTATGAGGGTTCAATCAAACAGACAGAACAAGCAAGAGAACAACGTAAAGAAGACATTCGAGACGCTATCAAAGACACCCTAGAGAAACCAAATCCATATGAAAAGATCATAGAAGATCAGAACAAGGAATTAAATGAATCAAAGAAGAAAAAAGAAACCTCGCAAGCCAAAGTAACAAAATTCGACACTCTCCTTGAACACCTCATTTATATCAAGCAATCATATTCTGATAGAAGGAAAATCAAGGCATATCTCCTTCAACGCCTGATTCCTTATTTTAATGAGAGAATTCGTTATTATTTGAAGTCATTTGGTTGTGGTTTCGATCTGGAATTCAATGCTTTTCTTCAGTCCAAAACTGGCAAATGGCCGTACGAACTCTGGTCTGGTGGGGAACGAAGGCGTATTGATTTAGCCATAATGTTTGCACAACACGATCTCCATATTTCGATTTATGAACAGCAATGTAATATTCTGGTATTCGATGAGGTTGATTCAAGACTAGATGCTGATGGTGTCAGGGCATTTACCGAACTTCTTTATAAAGAATTTGTCGATCAAACAGACAAAACTAAGCCAAATTCTGTTTTGGTTATTTCTCATAAAGACGAAATGAGAGACGCTTTCCCCGCAAAAATTATGGTCCGCAAAGAAAATGGGTTTAGTCGCATCGAAGAGATACGGGGTTAACCAATAATACACGCCCGCAACCTGAATTTACAATCATGTCGCCAGCACATCTTGATTGACCTTTGTCCTTCACCACAAGAACCTCTTTCTTGCAGTTGGGACAATAGGCAGTTTGTACTTTCCGCCTTGTTGAAACCAAAGAAAGAGGCATCTTTCCAAAGATGCCTTGGACAAGCTCAGAACAAAGATCAACCTTGGTCGTCAGCTTCTTCACGTGTCCGCACCCAAGAATCGGGTCATCACGATCAAACCCAACAACGGGTTCTTCCGTATTACATTTGAGGCAGCGCATGGTGTCATCCCCTAGTAGTGGTATCGCCTTTTCCTGTCTCTGGTAATTTCTGTGTCTGAACAATACAGAAATTACGCAGGTTGACGGAAATCTCATCCTGGGTGTAAATCGCGTCCCTCCCCACATTCTCTTTCAAAAACTGAAAATGTTCCTCCACAACGTCCCGTAACGTTATTACCGTCCCGTTCTCATGATGCAAGTCGATGACATATACGGTTGGAGACTTAACCAAGGGAGGTAGCTTCGGTTTTTTCTTAGAAAACCATGGCATACCTCTAGCTACTTATTTGGACTTTGATAAAGCTTCCTTGACCTTACAAATAGCTTCAACGTCCAGACCATATTCCTTGGCAATCTCAGGAGTAACAGATTTGGACATCCAAACGATCTCAAAATTGTCGTTAATAAGAGAATCACCCAAAATGACCTGTTTCCCACGTGCCTTCCTGCGTTCTATGCCAAGTTCTTTGCGCTTGTGCCACCAAGCAAAAGAGACGGTTTCTGTACAGCTAAAACCACCATCCCATTCGGCACCAAGGTTAGTAACCTGTATTTCTCTTTCACGAGCATCTTCAATTCCTTTTTCACCTTCCCCAAAAATAGCCAACTCTTCTTCAATATCAAACTTGAAACTAGCATCATATCTGCAACCAACAATCTTCTCGGCTTTCAAACAAGCCTTATTAATGTCTTCCCTACTAACGTTCTTAGGTCTCAGAATAATCACATAATCACAATGGATCGGGTAATATCCAGAACGCTGCACTACGCCCTTAGCAATTGCCTCTATTATTTTGACCTTCGACACGTCATCAGACTCGTTAATGTGAATCCAAGCATGCTTCATGAATCCTGGAATTGCCACATTTGACAAGCACCACTTCTCGGTATGTAACCCGATATCGCCTGGTCTGACTAGTTTCATAGCCTCAAAAACCTCATCAATAGAAACCAGTGGCTCTTCTCTACCCCAAGTAACAAACGGAAAATGACCTAACCTTCTTACGGTCCCACCAAAGAAAACCAACCTACGCCAGGCTCGATTGAGTCTTGTATTTATTGACGTCTCAAAATCCCTGCCGCTTCTTAATAGGTAAAGACTAACCAAGAGAAGGATAACACCAAGTGTGATCAAAGCGATAGTTAATGGTCCCATTTATGCCTCCTGTTCTAGTTTTTACAAAAGCTAGTGCGCATCAGAAAGAACAGACAATAGATATGTCCTATTTAATATAATTACTATATTTTGATTGATTGTCCTTGAGATATTGTGGGAAATAATTCGATTTGATATCTAATGTTTGTAGTGGCTTTTGATGTGCCCCAAATAAGTCTTTTAAATCAGCAATTTTTTGTTCAATTTCTGCATGAACTTTTGGTGTGTCGTGTTCAGCGTGTGCAAAGGCATTCAATTTCTTGTGTATTTGTTCGATAGACATTACATAAGCGAAATGCCACCCACCTTGTTCAACTCTTTGTAGATGGTATCTGTCGTTCCTTGTTTTTTGGCATCCTATGTGTTGGTATTGGAAATAGTACATTGCTGTTGTTCCGACCCAGTTTTCTGTTGTGCAGACAGTGTTTAGATAATACATTGTGTAAATTTGGTGATATCCGCCGTGTTTGTTTAATTTTACTGTTTCAGGATCTGGGATTTCATCAACATCAGACATGAAGACAAGGTCATCTGTTTTGCACCCACGAAGACCACGTAGAATCGCATCACGTTGGAAATATTCCCGTGGCCAGCGGTTTGTTCCTGAATCTGGAGTATCGCCAATAATGATGTGTTTTATTTTGTCTTTCCAAGGAGCAAAACGTTCTTGATTGTCGCCATAATACAATGGCTTCGGTTTTCCCGAGAATTCAACTGTGCTTTCAACGATTACGAATTTATCCATTACTTGATCTAAGGTGTTTAAGCGTAATTCCAATAAGTCTAATTCAGTGTTAAAGAGAAAGGCATCAATTCTCATTTTTAATCGCCCAACTAGGCGCTCCTTCTCGTGTTACGAAGGCTAATTTTAGATTTTCTTTTGTTGTAAATTCTTTGACTGCATTGATTACACCTTGGAATTGATAATCGTGACCACATAACCAACCGCCTTTTTTGATTTTCGGCCACCAGGTACACATGTCTTCAAAGCATGCCTCTTTTGTGTGTATTGCGTCAATATATACAAAGTCAAGTGAATTATCTTCAATTGACTTGGAAGCTTCAACTGAGAATGTTCTTTGTACCTTTACTCTTTCATCTTTACCTAATGTATTCATTACTTCTTTAAATCTTCGTTCTGCCTCTACATTGTCAACGTTAGAAGTGTCATTAGGATAAATTTTTTCATCTTGGTGACACCATGGGTCCACCAGAATTAATAATTCTGGGTTTTGAGATAATATTACTTGAGAATAATGGCCCCTTTCGACACCAATTTCAACACATTTTTTGCCTTTTATCCCTATTGTTGTTAGCATTTCATTTCTGTTTGCTGGTGACGTATTATTGCGCAACTGGTGTGATTGTTTCTGGAGGTGTAATGCTTGAGCTGCGTTTATTAGCCCATGTTTATATCCACATAATTCTAATGTTTTGGCATAATAGATATCTCCATCATACCATGTGAATCTATCTGGGAATAATTTCTCAAATGATAAAGCATTTAATATCTTCTTGTCAAACATCAAGAACCAACCATTGACTGATCTATTTATGTCGTAATTTTCGTCAATCGGAACATTCCTGTTTACCAAACCCCATGTTGCCTCACGTAGACCAAGTGGCGAAGCTGATGATACTGTCTTTAATCCATTTATCATATGATCCATGAATCCTGGGTTAAATAGTACTACGTCATTATTCATTAATACTACATATTTGGATGTATTATTTTGTATTTCGCTTAGATGTTTAAACCCTATTTGTAAAAATCTGTTGAATCCGAACGTAGTATTTGGGAATACTACTTCAACATTTCCGCCAAATAATGCTTCATTATGTTCTTGTGCTAAATTTGTGTTTGTTTCAACAACAACGAATCTCATCCCGACATTTGGACTACTGGCGCGTAATGATTTAATAGCTTGTTTCGTCATATTATATTCACGATCTGTCTTTGAATAAGACAATATAATTATATCAACTTCAATTTGTAATTTTTCTTGTTTTTTCATCATACAATCTTGAATTATTCTGTAATTTGCTTCAAGTCTTGTGTCCCATGGATTATAACTCAAGGCTTTCCATGCTTCTTGTAATGAATTTTCCTTTGTTACCAAATCACTCGCATACCAACTTAATACACTGGCGATATCATGTGGTTTATGTTTCCAAGCATCTGGATCTACAAGATAATTACCATCACATTGTGATTCTGGTATTTCAATGGCTTTCTTTGCTGCCCAGAAACCAAGAATGTTTTCTCCTTTTATGCGGCAATAATCAGCAAGTTCTACCCAAGTCTCTCTTTGATTATCTTCCTCCATTATCGCTTTCAATAACCAATGAAATTGATTCTTGTCGTATTCTGCTGCTTTATTCTCATTTTTCTGATCCTTGGCTTCATCTTTTAGCCTACCATAACATTGAGAAATCTGAATACAAGCATTAGCACGTTCTCTAACACAGTTTGATTCAGGCATCTTCAAATAATGAGTGTGAGAATTAATGGCGTCTTGATGTCTGTTTTTAAATGTATATTCTCTACCAAGGTAGAATCTAATTCTTGAATCATGTGTTGCTTCTCTGACACCTAATTCTAGAAGGTGTAGATATTGTGCTCTTGATTTTGCGCCATCTGGGTAATGATGTACCAAACATTCCCTTGTCCATGCTCTAACATCTCTGAAGCCATGTTCTGTTACTAATGCTTCATGAACTGGTGAAGCCCACAAATATCCATGACGACTATGAATTTTTTCATACCAGAAGCAGTTTCTTGGTTTGCCGCCTGGATAGCCATCTGTCATGCTCCATGCAAAGAAGTATGATAGATGATTTATTCCTGGTTTCCAGCATTCTTCAACAACTTTGCGCCATCCTTTCACTAATACTTCATCGAGATCAATACATACAAGAACATCAGCATCTTCTGGACACATATCAATACTCATATTGCGTGCAATATCAAATCTCCATGGATTCTTTCCTTCTTCTATCAACTTATCATATTGTTCGAGAGTTTCCCATCTATCGAATGGGAATACTTTTACAGTTGCGCCACAAGCAGTCAATGCTTCTGGAGTTCCATCTGTGCTTCCAGTATCAAGAACATATATTCCATCAGCATCTTCGCAACTCTTAACAAATCGCTCTACAAATTGTCTTTCATTTTTACAGATAGTATAGACAACTATTTTCAATCTGCCTTTTGGAGATTTATTAATCTTAATTGGTAGTTGGTTATTTGGTTCAGAAAATAATGCCTGCCATTTATCCTTGAATCTAGACAATGCTGCGTCTAATGATGGCCCACTAGACCCCCATGAATAATGTGTGCTTGGTTGGTGTATTACATAATTATTGTATCCTTTCCCAAGTGCTTTGGCGCATATGTCTATGTCATACCCGTGCCAAGCATCATAACCTTCGTCAAAACCTCCCATTTTTTCAAATGTTGACCGCAACATAAATAAACAATAGCCATCCACGGTCTGTACGCGATCATACGCTATCTTGCCCTTTGGGATAAAATTACCGTCAGATGGAGAAGAGAATGTTAAATCCTTGTCTCCTTGCATAAGACCGCCGTATGTTGGTGGGCATTCATGCCATTGTTTTCCTGGAATTTGCTTGTTTGTACCACAAAATCCCAAAACACCTGGGTTATTAAGATACTCGAAATATGTTTCCAATATATGGAGTGAGAAATGTATTCTTGCGTCTTGGTGCATAAAGCACAATATGTCAGCTGTCGATGCTTTAGCTAATTGATTATATCCTTCCGCTATGTTTTTAGCTCCATATAACGTTTGTGGGACTACGCCAAAGAATTCTTTTATATTATTAGATGCTGCTTTGACTAATTCTTCATCTGTTGCGAGCATTAAGACATCAATTCGCATGAGTTGTCTCCATTTTTACTATATACATCAAGTCTTTGGATTTTTGCTGTTCACACAATTTTACGAAATAATCGAATTAGTTTATGCATTTATTTTCTGGATGACTCCTGACTGTCTCTTTTAGGCCCCTCCAGAGCGGCCATTTTGGTGACCAATCAAATTCTTTTCTGGCCTTGGAAGAGTCAAGAGCATATCGTAAATCATGACCCAACCTATCAGGCACAAATTCATATTTTCCTCGTTCCATAATACCAATAATTTCCTTGACCATGTGGATATTACATAATTCAACACCACTCCCAATATTATAAGCTTCTCCTGGCTTCCCTGACAAGGCATTCAAAAGAGCCTCAACATGGTCCTTTACATAGATCCATTCTCGGACATTAAGCCCCTTGCCATATACCGGAATCGGATGCCCATCAAGAATTCTCTTTATTATCGTAGGGATAAACTTTTCAAGATCTTGCCTAGGGCCATAATTATTACAACATCTTGTCACGACTACGGGCAATCCAAACGTCTTGTAATAACTAAAAGTTAAGAATTCAGCCGCTGCCTTGCTTGCTGAATAACTTGAACTTGGATCGATCTTCGATGATTCAGTAAAAGGAGAGTGTTTAGTCTCCAATGTGTCTAGTGGCAAAGAACCGTAGACTTCATCTGTCGAAACCTGAACGAACTTCTTAACGCTTCCCGCACCCAAAGCCGATCTCAGAAGAACTCTTGTTCCTTCCACGTTCGTACGGATAAAATCCTTATCATCAACAATCGAGTTGTCAACATGAGTTTCTGCGGCAAGATTAACAACAAAGTCAGGTCTAAATGCCCTATAAATGGTTTTTACAGTTTTCTCGTCACAAATATCTCCGTGAATGAATGTGTACGATTCATTTATTTTCTCGACGTTTTCCTCCTTTCCTGCGTAGGTAAGAGCATCAAGTACTTTATAACCATTAGCTAATAGAAGTTCAACAAAATGAGAACCAATGAAACCACAACCGCCAGTTACTAAGACTTTCATTAGGTTACTCCATGAAAAGGGTTTTTGACTTTTTCCCAAACATCAAAGCTTCGTTTCTTTGAGCCTCGGTAATCTCTGGGTCTGGATTCGGACCCCAATTTCTTACATTGTAGACGTTCGTCACTTCTGGCCAATCCCAACGAAGATCAATTCGTGGAAGCTGTCCAATTGACCAAGACCCGCATCTGGAGCCATTCAACATCGGAAAATAGATCTCTGTGGCACTAGAAATGAAAGTAAACCACCAACAGAATGTGCTGTTCGACATTATGATCCTTTTGAACCCAAGAGCTGCCTTGAAATGATCAATACCATAACCTTTTATGAACGTCGGATTATATTTCATGAAATAATTCAGATATGGGTGTTTCGTCGTCTCGTCAGTCATCAGATAGAGAGCTTTGAATTTCATTTTGTCCAGGATGTTGGTGTAATATGATGGGTCCATTACAAGCCCATAACGAGTCGCCCTTCCTGGCAAAAAATCGCCAAGACGAACGT
>Ga0265297_10010431_pt1 | contig 11682 bp, 18 predicted proteins | sample Munlanlwell13791_FD_192502 | JGI IMG/M metagenome (GOLD analysis project Ga0265297, IMG submission 192502) | Leachate microbial communities from a municipal landfill in Southern Ontario, Canada - Leachate well 137-91 | ecosystem: Engineered > Solid waste > Landfill > Unclassified | place...
AGTTAGCTAAATGTAGGTTAAGCTTATTTGGGCCTAACCGAGGAGGGTCTTAAAATGAATAAGGTGACCATTTACTTAATAGCCGCGTTTATTTATGTATTAGCCCTCCCGGGAGTTTGCGCCTGGGATGGTGGGAGAGAAGAGGCAATATTCTATGTTGATCCTGGCCAATCATTCTCTGAAAAAACAATGAGCCTAAGGGAGCAGGAAGCGGCCTTCTGCAAGGAAAACTCCGTTTGGAAAATCACTGAAAGATGGGCCATAGAAGATGGAAATCGCCATCTTCTGGGGGAAAAAATTAAATACAAGAAATATTGACGGCATCCGGGCCACTTTCCCGGATTTTTTATTTCCCCAGCTTATGCGATTCCAGAACGGAATACTCCGCTCCTCCTTTTCTTAAATTGCTTTCCATAACTTCAATTGAAGTTGCCTCAAATCCAAAATCTATCTCTTCGTTGATGTTTGGTCTCTCCTCTGGCTCTATCTTTCTGAATTCCCATTGTCTAAGACGGCCTAAGGTAATATGGGGAGAAAATCCCCTCCCCTTTTCTCCTTTTACTTCCGGGGATAAGCCGGCCAGAGAATTTTCTAAATCATTCTGTAATTTTTTCAGCTTTTCACTTTTTTCACCCTCTGCCCAAATCATACGAGGGTTTTTGTCTTTAGGACCGTAAGCAATCTTATTTAACTCTATTGAAAAAGGCTTATTTCTTAGGGCAACCTCTTCGGTTATCTTGCAGATATTTAAAACTTCATCATCGGTTAAATAGCCCAGAAAGACTAAAGTGATATGTATGTTTTCTCTTTTGGTCCATCTGCAGGGCAATTCCAGCCATTTATCTTTGTATTCTGAAAGTTCTCTCTTTATCTTTTCCGGTAGATTTATTGCTATAAAAACTCTGTGCTGCATATTATAAATTTTAGCAGAATTATGATAAAATATGAAATATGAAGGAGGCTTATTTATATAAGAAACTGCCTAATAATAAGGTTCAATGTAAAAATTGCGCCCATTATTGCAATATCCCAGAAGGAAGCTTAGGTATTTGCGGAGTAAGGTCAAATATCAAAGGCAAACTATATGCTTTAAACTACGGCAAAGCAGTTGCCTGTCATATTGATCCTATTGAAAAAAAGCCCTTTTTTCATTTTTTGCCTAATACCTATTCTCTATCTGTTGCCACTGTGGGGTGCAATTTGAATTGTAAGAACTGCCAAAACTGGGATATATCTCAGAATTTTAAAGGCATAAACAGGGTTCCGGGAGAAGACCTGTCTCCCAAAGAGATTGTCAAAAAAGCCTTGATCAATAAGCTGCCCAGTATTTCCTACACCTACACAGAGCCTGCTGTCTTTTCTGAATATGCTCTAGAAACCATGGATATAGCGAGAGGAAAGAAGATAAAGAACGCCTGGGTCACAAACGGATTCTGGTCAGAAGAATTATTCAACGAAGTTTGGCCGTATTTGGATGCGGCCAACGTCGATCTAAAGGGTTTCTCAGAAGATTTTTACCAGAAAATCTGCGGGGCAAGGCTAAAGCCCATTTTGGAAAATTTGATAAGGTTGAAAGAAAAAAAGATTTGGATTGAAATTACAACCCTGATCATTCCGACATTGAATGATTCAGAAGCGGCCTTAAAGAGTATAGCTAAGTTTATAAAGGAAGCATTGGGTCCTGAAACTCCCTGGCACGTTACTCAGTTTTCCAGCAGGATTTCCTGGCAGTTGAAGAATATTCCCGACACTTCGGTTGAAACATTAAAAACAGCCTGGGAGATAGGAAAGAAGATGGGGCTAAAATATGTATATACCGGAAACGTTCCCGGTCTGCCTTCGGAAGACACTTTTTGCCCCAAATGCAAAGCTCTTTGCATAGACAGGACAGGGTATGTCGTTCATAGGCATGATAAAGACGGCAAATGCCAAAAATGCGGTGAAGATTTAAATTTAGTTCTAGGCTGATATGAAAAATATTGTTTTTGCAGCTATTTCCCCTCACCCACCGTTGATCCTACCTTCAGTCGGTTCAAAAGAAGACAGGGGTAAGGTAAAAAAAACTATTGATGAGTTGGATAAATTGGGTAAAGAGTTCAAAGAAGCTAAACCTGATTCGATAATAATTTCTTCTCCCCACGCAGACTGGGGATTTAATGCTCCCCTCTTCTTTCTGGCCAAGGATTTCAAGGGAGAGATTACTGATTATCTGACAGACTTGGAAGAGCCAGAATTCTATTTTAATAAAGGCAGGGAAATATATAAGACAAAAATTAAGAACCAGAAATCAAAATTCGCTCTGATTGCCTCGGGAGATTTATCCCATTGTTTAAAAGAAGAAGGCCCTTATGGTTTCCATCCCGAAGGCCCTAGGTTTGATGAAGATTTAATAAAAGCCTTAAAAGATAAAAATATTGAAAAGATTATTAAATTAGATGATATATATCCCGAAGCCGGAGAATGCGGGTTAAGATCAATATGTTTTCTTCTGGGAGTTTTGGAAGAATCGGGATTAAACTGGCAACCGGAAATTTTGTCATATGAAGGGCCGTTCGGCGTAGGTTATTTAGTCGTAAAGTTTAAAATCGTTAGCTAATTCCATGGACCTAAAGAAGATCAAAGAAATATTAGAGGAAGAACCGGCTTATCGCTTAAAGCAGGTAAAAAAGTTGTTATTCCAGGATTTGATCGGAAACTGGGAAGAAGCCACTACCTTGTCAAAAGAATTAAGACAAAAATTATCCAAAGACTGCCCGATTAGCGAATTAAAAGCGGAGAAAGTTCTAACCTCAGATAATAACAGTGCAGTTAAAGTCCTTTTTGTATTAAAGGATGGCTTGAAAATAGAATCTGTCTTAATGAAACATGAAGATAACAGGAAGACGGTATGTGTTTCTTCCCAGGTCGGTTGCGCTATGGGTTGCACCTTTTGCGCCACTTCGCAGCAGGGATTTAGAAGAAATTTAACTGTAGACGAAATTGTTGAGCAGGTCATGTTCTTCGCCCGAACTTCAAAAAAAGAAAGGATTTCCAACGTTGTTTTTATGGGTATGGGAGAGCCGTTCCTGAATTATGACAACGTTTTGGAGGCAATAAGAGTTTTAAACGATAAAGACGGTTTAAATATAGGTATCAGGCATATATCAATATCGACAGCCGGTATCACAGAAGGTATAAATAAATTAGCAGATGAAAATTTACAGATAAACCTGGCCGTATCTTTGCACGCTCCGAACAACGATTTACGCTTGAAACTGATGCCGATAAACAAAAAGTATCCTATCGAGGAAATAATTACGGCAGTAAAGGGATATATTAAGAAAACAAAAAGAAGAGTGATGTTTGAATATTTAATGATAGATGGAGTTAACGACTCCCCCGCTCAAGCGGAAGAGTTATCAAAACTCTTGAAGAAAATTCTTTGTTTTGTTAATTTGATTTCTTTTAATCCCGTCGGCCACTCCAAGTTTAAGTCTTCGTCGGGATGGAAGATAAAGAAATTTAAGGAAGTTCTGGAAAAAAACAATATTTCGGTAACTCAGCGTTATCGTTTCGGCCAGGAAATTAAAGCCGCCTGCGGCCAATTAGCAGGAGAAAATTTATGAAATTAATTTTAAAATCATCAGAGGTCAAAGATAACGTCTCGAATATAATGAGGAAGATCTCCTATATCTTCCAGGGGAGAAGCGATGACGGAGAATACAACCTTGTCCGTCCTTTGGGCAGAGACGGTTATCCGAGGTTCCATCTGTATCTAAAAATAGACGATGAGGACTTTGTTTTTAGCTTACATTTGGATCAAAGAAAGCCTAGCTATTCGGGCGCTACAGCGCATAGCGGAGAATATGAAAGCGAAGCTGTTAAAAACGAGGCAGAAAGAATTAAAAAAGTCTTAATAAATTAATATGGGGAAACAATGGGACAAGATATTTAAAGAACGAGGAAAATATTTTACAAAACCGCAAAAAGATATACCAAGGATTGTAAAGTTATTTAAGAAAAAAGGCATTAAAAAAGTGTTCGATTTAGGTTGTGGCTCTGGTAGACATATAATTTACTTAGCGAAACAAGGGTTTAAAGTTTATGGTTTTGACATTTCAGAACATGGTATCAAGATCTCTAGAAACTGGCTCAAAAAAGAAGGCCTTAAGGCTAATCTCAAAATCGGGTCTATTTATAAAAAATTGCCTTATAAAGATAATTTTTTTAACGCAGTGGTTTCTATTCGGGTAATCCACCACGCAAAAATCAAAAAAGTACAGAAACTGATTAGAGAGATAGAAAGGATATTAAAACCAGGTGGCCTACTTTTTATTACGGTTGCCAAATCTCCACCTAAAAAAATAATAATGCCGATGGTAGAATCTAAAATGATCGCACCGAGAACTTATGTTTCGCTGGAGGGAAAAGAAAAAGGAGCAATACATTATTTATATAATAAAACGTTGTTAAAAAAAGACTTTAGAAACTTTAAAATTTATAATATTTGGGCTGATTCTTCCACTAAAAAGCATTATTGCCTTTTAGGTGAATTGAAATCAAAATGAAGATAATTAAAAAGGACGCAAAAAGCATTTTTACAAAAACGAGATTGCCTGGAGCTGACTTCGTGATAAACCAATATGTTGGTTGCGAGCATGATTGCAAATACTGTTATGCTAAATTTATATCTCGCTGGAAAGATTACGGGGAATGGGGAACCTGGGTTGAAGTTAAAAAAAACGCCCCCGATCTAGTAAAAGGAAATTATGTAAAAGGAGAGGTTTTTATGAGTTCTATCTCGGATGCTTATCAGCCGATTGAGAAGGAGCTAAAATTAACGAGAAGAATCTTAGAAAATTTAGACAAAAGGACCAGACTCTCCATTCTCACAAAATCGGATTTAATCCTGAGAGATATGGATTTGTTCAAAAAATTTAAGGAAATTAGTATTGGATTAACAATCAACGGATTTGAGGGGCGGGTTAAGAAAATTCTCGAGCCAAACTCCCCCATTCACGAACAAAGACTAAACGCTTTAGAAACTTTGAATAAAAATAGAATCGACAATTATGCTTTCGTAAGCCCGATAATTCCAGATTTAACAGACGTAAAAAAGATTATTAAAGAAATTAAAGGTTTTACGGACTATTTCTGGTTCGAAGTTTTAAACCTAAGAGGGGCTGGAGAAAAATTTAGTAATCTTTTAAAGAAAGATTTTCCAAATAGTTATTCAATAATGACTGATAAGAGAAAGTTCATCGCATTTGTCGGAGAGTTAAAAGAAATTATTAAATCGGAGGAAATAAAAACGGCTGGTATAGAAATTCATTTTCCGGCTTGAAAACAATAAAAATATGAAAAATAAGAAGATAATTTTAGCGTCGGGGTCGCCGAGAAGAGTGGAATTACTAAAAATGTTAGGGTGGAAATTCCATATTATTCCGAGTAGGATTGAAGAAAAAATTAATCCTTCCCTATCCCCTATTGAAAATGTAAAAAAACTTTCTCTGCAGAAAGCCTTAGATGTTTCTTCGAGAGTTTCGGTCGGAGTTGTTATTGCGGCCGATACAATTGTCGTTTCTAATAGAAAAGTGTTAGGAAAGCCGAAAAATAGAAAAATAGCCCTGGAAATGCTTAAAAAATTGAGCGGCAAAGAGCACCAGGTTATTACTGGTTTGGCGGTAGTCGACGTTAAAACAAAAAAGGTATTGCAGAAAGCAGTAATCACAAAGGTAAAGTTTCAGAAACTAAATAAAGATTTAATCGAAAAATATATCGCTTCAGGCGAATCATTAGATAAGGCTGGCGCTTATGGGATCCAGGGAGGGGGCGCTTTGTTAATAGAATCAATTAAGGGAGATTATTTTAACGTGGTCGGTTTGCCCTTAAATGCTTTAAACAATCTTTTAGAAAAATTATGAAAAAACAAAAGAAAAACGTTATTAAAAAAGAAGTTTTTGACAAGGAAATTGCCCTTTGCGGCAGATTGTATAGGAAAAATAAAGGGGAGTGTTGCTGGGGGAAATGTAAAGATTGTGGCGTTATCCCCCTTTTATACAAATTGAATAAAGGCCAATTATTAGATGGGTCCGCTGAAATTAAAAAGATTAAAAATAGGGTTTTTAAATAAAATTATGAAAAATCCTATTTGCATTTCAACCGGGCTTCTTTACCGATTGACAAATGACAGGAATGAAATGATTAGTAAAATAAGAGAATTTTCCCCCGAGGGAATAGAATTATCCTTTGCGTATCCGGAATATCTGTTTGATTTTACAATAAAGGAAGAAAATCTAAGGTATTTGCGAAATCTTAAATTTAATTCCATCCATGCTCCTTGGATAGAAATTACTTACGGGAATAATCAGAAAAGCAAAGATGTTTTAACAGCTATAGAAAAATTATATAAGCAAATCGACGCAAAGGATGTAGTTTTTTCTAATAAGGAACAAATAGCAGATATTAACGTTATTACAGATTATGATTTCATCGTTTCAATAGAAAATGACGACTGGAAACACCCGTTATCAAACATTCCAGAAAAAATTGAAGAAGTATTTTCTGAGAATAAAATTTTAAAATTAACATTTGATTTCGCCCACGCTTTAACGGTATCTCCAAAAGACATCCCTATGTATATTAATAAATTTAAAGACAGGATCATTTCAATCCATCTTGCGATGTTAAATAAAGAACTTAAAGACCATTGGTTTCTGCATAAGCATGATAGTAAGAGGATGAGGGAATTATTGGGTTACCTTAAGGAAATCAATTCCCCGGTCATTCTTGAGTGCGTTGCTTCCGATTGGAAAGAAGTTGCGTTGATTAAAGAAGAAATAAAATATATAAAAAGCATATGAACCCGTACGTTCTGCTTGCCAAGCAAGCTGTTGAAACATATATAAAAGAAGGAAGGATCATTGATTCACCCAAAGACCTGCCAGAGGAGTTTTCAAAAAGAACAGCTGGAGCTTTTGTGACCATTGAGAAAAATGGCGAGCTTATGGGTTGCATAGGCACCTATTTACCTACTAAGATTAATATTGCAGAGGAGATTATCCATAACGCCATCTCAGCTTCAACCGAAGACTACAGATTTGAACCTATTAAAAAAGAAGATCTCCCCCATCTTTCCTACGCGGTCTATATCCTCAACTATCCAGAACCCGTTAAAGACCTAAAAGAGTTGGATCCTAAAAAATACGGAGTTATTGTAAAAACGGGACCCTTCACCTTCCCGAACGAAAAAGAAGTAGAATTTGACGGGGAGCTTCCCTACAAAACCGGCCTTTTACTTCCCGATTTAAAAGGAATAAATACGGCTGAGGAGCAGATATATATCGCCTGCCAAAAAGGAGGAATTGATTATAAAAAAGAGAAAATATTCATCTATAGGTTTTCGGTAGAAAAATATGAAGAAAAGTAAGCCAAAGAAAATTAAAAAGACCAAAAAACAAATCCGTAAAGAAACGGATGTTCAGCAGATTGTAAACCACTACTTTTATACCAAAGGTTTTAATTTGGAGCAGATCAAAAAAGACGCCAAAAAGAAAAAGATAATTTATTCAAGATTTACCAGACCGGCAAAACAGCTTTTAACGCTTTCTGGCTCGGTAAAAAAGGCCAAAGCTGCAATAACCAGAGTGGCAGAATGGGCTAATTCCCGGGGCTTGGATTACGCCATAGAAACAGTTTTTAAGAAATGGTTAGAGCTAGACAGATTAAAACCAAAGGAAATTGTTAAAAAGCCGTATTACAATAACGACCCTATGGTTTGGTCAGAATCCAAAAGAAAGTGGTATGTAGTTACCCCGGAAGCAGAATGGTTAGAATATGCTGGCAGAGAAGAAGAAATTGACTGGAGAATAGCTAAATAATATGAAAACCGTATTCGTTGGTACTCCGGAATTCGGAGCAATAATTTTGGAAGGATTGGCAAAAAGCGTTTACAAACCGGTTTTGGTAATAACCGCCACTGACAAGCCGGCTGGCCGAAAACAGGTTATCACTCCCCCGCCAGTAAAAGTTCTAGCTGAGAAGCTTGGCATTAAAGTTTTGCAGCCAGAAAAAATATCAGACCTTAAATCTGAGCTTTCTTTATTAAAACCGGATATGATTATTGTGGCGGCTTTTGGCCAGATTATTCCAAAAGAAATCCTGGATATTCCCAAATACGGCTGTTTAAACATCCATCCCTCTCTTTTGCCGAAATACCGCGGAGCATCCCCTATCCAATCGGTTATTCTTAACGGTGAGAAAGTAACGGGAGTAACGATTATTCTTATGGATGAAAAGATGGATCATGGCCAGATTGTCAGTCAGCGTTCAATGGCTATCGAAGAAAAAGAAAGGGCAAGAGCTCTTCATGACAAATTGGCAGAACTTAGCTTAAATCTGCTCTTGGAAACCATATCAAACATGGAAAGAGGCTTAACAAAGCTTACTCCCCAGGATCATAATCAAGCTACCTTTACCAAGACCCTAAGCAAGGCAGAAGGCATAATTAATTGGAAAAAACCGGCAGATATGATAGAAAGAGAGATCAGGGCTTTTGAATACTGGCCTGGAAGCTTCACCTTCTGGACAAAGCTCAGTACCCCCTTGAGATTAAAGATAACCAAAGCAAAAGCCCTAAAATCAATGAAAGGAATTGATTTTAGAACAGGCCAAGTCTTTGTCGTGCCAAAGGGAGGAATAGGAGTTCAGTGCGGAGAGGATTTCCTGGTTATAGAGAGGCTTCAGCTGGAAGGTAAGGAAGAGATGGGCTCAGAGGAGTTTCTGAGAGGCCACCCCAGTTTTATAGGAGCGGTATTGAAATAATTTGAAATAGATAATATAATCTAGACAATCTATTGGTTTAATAATCCAATAGATTTTTATGAGAACATGATCAGCCACATAGAATTAAAAAAAGGATTAATAATTGTCATAGAAGGGTCTCCTTATCAGATTATCGAATCTGCTCCCCAGAGATGCGCCCAGAGAAGATTAATGATTCAGACAAAGCTGAAGAATCTTATCAATGGCAACGTTCTGGAAAAAACGGTTCATCAGGGGGAAACCTTTGAAGAAGCGGATATTATAAAACTGAAGGCTAAATTCCTCTATTCTCACAGGGATAAGTTTATATTCTGCGAAGAAAAAGATCCTTCCAAAAGATTTGAATTGAGCCAGGAGCAAATCGGAGATACGGCTATGTATTTGAAGCCAAATACACTTTTGGAAGCTTTGATATTCCAGGACAAGGTTATTAATGTCTTAACGCCGATAAAGGCCCAGCTGAAAGTAAAGGAAGCCCCGCCTGGTATCAGAGGCGATAGGGCCCAAGGAGGAACAAAAACAGTAATTTTAGAAACTGGCGCTCAGATAAATGTTCCTCTATTTATTGAAACGGACGATGTTGTGGAGATTAATACTGAAACTGGAGAATACGTCAGGAGGGTGGAGTAAAGATACTGGTATTAGAAAGGGGTCAGTTTCTGGTCCTCTTTTTTATTTTAATTCAGTAAAAATAGTTTTCAGTTAAAAATTTTTCTTAATAAAATAGCCGCCTCACTAGTAAGACGGCTTGGTTCAGCCAAAAAGTATATTTGCCTTTTAGTTTTTAGCTGATACGGTCGAAAATTTTTCTAGCAATTCTCTAATAGCCTCTTCCTCGCTTTCGTAGTCGATGGTATATTTTATCGCGGGATTTCCTCTTAGCAGGCGGGAAATCTTTCTCTGCCTCAGTTTTTCTCTCTCGCAGAGAATTGCTGCGGGTACGTCGCTCTCGTACGCCATTTCCACCTCAATACCTCCACCCCAAGAAGGACCAACTGCCACCACAATGAGTAGCGATGTACGCTCGCATACCTGTTCCCGCTCAGCCTCATAGACCTGTGCAGGGGTATAATGGGCATGCTTTTGAGGATCGTAATGTTCATGAGGAACAAAAGGCCTTTTACCAAACTTTCTTTCCCAGGCGTTGGCAATTGATTCATAGAATCTCTTTACCGAAATTTGTCTTTTTAGAGGCAATTCTGTTAAAGGGCCGCATATATAAGGGACTTTATCGTTTCCGTTCATCGTTGAACCTCCTTCGTTATCGTTAGATAGATATTATCAAAATTTATAAAGGATATCAACCAAAAACCGCTTTATCAGCGGTTCAAGATATTAATTTAACTCTGTTTCTAATTATATTTCATTGCCCTCTCTCTCGCTGTAATTTATATTATTCAAGAAGGAGTCAATAGCTTGTTTTACATACGGGATTATATTGTCAGGTAAATTGTTAAACTCGAACCAGCTTAAATCGTCGCATTTTTCTGGTTCCATAATCTTTGGCTCTCCTTGCCATTTTTTAGTCGTAAAAAAGAAATCGATTCTTTCATTTCCTGATATTTTTCTATTCATCGCATGGATTAGCTCCAAGTCAGACGGGTTCAAAACGATTCCCACTTCTTCTCTCGCCTCTCTAATCATGGCTTGTTTGAATGTCTCTTCTCCGTCAAGATGTCCTGCTGGGAAACTGTAATAATTATCAAAATATCCCGTATTATATCTTCGGGAAAGGAGAATTTTGTTATCTTTCATTAAAACCAGATATACCGCCGGTATTATTTTAAATCTTTCTTTTGCCATATTTTTTGTTATTTTAAAATATTATAAATTATACTCCCAATTTTGTATTAGGCCCTGCTCTTCCCCCTTCTCCATTTGGTATTCTTTAATAAGGGGCCGTATAAATCATCATTAATGTTTATATGAAAGTTATCAAGTTCTTTCTTCGAAGGATCTTTTTCCTGGAATTTTACAAAAGGAACGTCTTCAATCAATGCTAAAGGAGTCTGCTCTGCCCCTTCGCCCATTGTTAAAACCGCTGAAGTCGCTAAAGCGTCAACGATATTTGTCTTTTGCATTTCAAATTTCCTTCCGAATATGTCGCGTTTTCCGATATAGTTATAAAGCGGAGCAAAGCCGCTATAGGAAATAGCTACTCCCGTTGTCCCCCATCTTAAAGGCGTAGTCCTGCTGTCGGTAATGATCACCCCTAATTTTTTAATTGAGAACTTTTTACGTAAATATCTTCTTATATCATTGGCTGTTTCTTGTGGGTCTTTAGGTAAAAGAATATGGTATCCTGCGCCGTTTGATTCATCGATTCCCGCAGATGCCGCTAAAACATTTCCTTTTATAGTCAGCATTACGTTATATTTATTCCCTTGGGAAGGTAAGAAATATTCCGCCTCTTTCTCTACTAATTTCTCTTTCTCGTCTTTTCTTATCTTCACTACTCTCCCCTCGCATATTGAAACGATCTTCGACGTAATAGCGACAATTGAACCTTCTTTAAGGGACGGCAGATATTTGTCCAAAATATAAAATAAGGCTTGACCTCCGGGTTTTATTTTGTCTGTTTTTATAACAAAAACTTTCATTACCCCACTTTACCAAAAAACCGCCTAGATGGCGATTCTTTTCTATAGGATTACGCTAAAAGCTACTTAAGGCCTCTTTCGCATAAAATTTAACAGCAGGACTGAGATTAAATTCTGACCTTTCTAAATCTTCTTTACTAAACCACCTTATTGTCCTATGCTCCTTCTCGTTAAATATAAGCTTATCTGATTTAGCTTTCGCAAAATATATAAGTCCTACATGTCTATGGGTTTCTGATATTTTATGGATATCTAAAAATGATGGATTGTATAGAAACTT
>Ga0265297_10010432_pt1 | contig 11682 bp, 9 predicted proteins | sample Munlanlwell13791_FD_192502 | JGI IMG/M metagenome (GOLD analysis project Ga0265297, IMG submission 192502) | Leachate microbial communities from a municipal landfill in Southern Ontario, Canada - Leachate well 137-91 | ecosystem: Engineered > Solid waste > Landfill > Unclassified | place...
ACGGGCAGACTATCAGTCGTTACGAGAAGATCGAAAGTGCTTTTGACGGCCGTCTTGGGTCGGTTGACCTGATAGAACGCGCGTTGCGTCAAATTCTTCTCAAGCGTTGGCCGCAAATTGGATGGCACCTGAAGCAAGTGAGAATTGTTGGCTACTCGGCAATCGCGATTGATTACGAACGCGGGCCTCGTGTTCAGGTCACCCTTGGGGTGGTTTATCGTGGTAATCAAACACCGCGAATCGTAGTGCGCGAAGGAGTGGACACGCTCGGTGTGGCCTTCGACTCTCTAGTCACTATCTATCATTGGGTTGCTTGGCGAATTTTGCGGCGCTTGCGCGGCGAAAAGCGTAAGGGGAGTGAGCGTTAGTCGGGGAATTGTCTTTTGCCGGTTAGGTTTTAGCCCAGCCGGCTTTTATTATATTTTGATAGAAAGAATTTAGGCCCTTGCTTTTTCTTCGGGATTGACAAAAATGGTAAAAAGATATAAACTTTAAACATAAATTAGGGCTAAAATAAGGCTTTATTTTAAGTTTGAAGCGATTTGTTTTATGAAGATTAGTGATAAGACAAAATATAGAATTCTAGAAATTATTCCAGGCGCGCTCGTCTGGGTTACTTTTATTTTGGCGATTTCACTTTCTTTTTTAAAACCGCTCTGGGTAATTTATTTTGTCATAGTATTTTGTATTTATTGGCTTTTCCGCGCGTTTTATTTTGTTTTTTATTTAGCGATTTCTTGGCGGCGTTTTAAAAAAGACGTTAAAACAAGCTGGTGGGAAAAAGTTCAGAAGTTGCCAGGTTGGCAGGATTATTATCATTTAGTAGTTTTACCGACTTCCAAGGAACCGATTGAAGTTTTGCGTTCCACTTTCCAAAATTTAGAAGTATCACATTATTCTTTGGATAAAATGATTGTGGTTTTGTCGGGTGAGGAAAGAAATAAAGAAACTTTTTTACAGAATGCCGAAATAATTAAAAAAGAATTTGGTGATAAATTTTATCGGCTGCTTATTACCATGCATCCGGATAATTTAGTCGGTGAAATCAAGGGCAAGGGAGCAAACGCGCACTGGGCCGGTTTTAAAGCTAAAGAATTGATTGATGAACTCGGAATTCCTTACGGAAAAATAGTTGTTTCTTATTTTGACAGCGATACTTGTGTTCATCCAGAATATTTTGCTTGTTTGGCGTACAAATATATCACGCATCCGAAGCGCGAACGAGCGGCTTTTCAGCCGGTGGCGCTTTATAACAATAATATCTGGGATTCAATGGCCTTGATGCGTGTCGCAGCCTTTGGCACAACTTTTTGGCTTTTAACGGAACTTGCCAAACCCGATAGGCTTTTTACTTTTTCTTCGCACAGCATCGCCTTCAAGGCGCTTGTTGATGTTGATTTTTGGCAAAAAGATATTGTCACTGATGATTCAAGAATTTTTCTACAATGTTTTATCCGTTATGGCGGAGATTTTGGAGTTGTGCCGATGTATATCCCGGTTTCCATGGATACGGTTATGGCAGAAACGCCTTGGCGAAGTTTAGTAAATCTTTACAAGCAACAGCGGCGATGGGCTTGGGGAGTTGAACATATTCCCTATATGATTTGGCATTTTTCTCGAGGAACTTTAAAAACCGATAAAGGGGAAATTACAGTGCCTAAAATTCCATTTTGGAAAAAGATTAAGTATCTTTGGAATCAAACCGAGGGAATGTATTCTTGGGCAACTACGCCAATTTTGTTGTTTGTTTTGAGTAAATTACCGCTTTGGGTAGGAAAAGATGAAATTGGAACAACGGCTTTTTTCCAAACTACGCCACTTGTTTTGCAATGGCTCCTCACCGCCGCCATGCTCGGCATGGTTGTTTCGGCAATTTTATTTTTATTTTTACTTCCTCCTCGGCCGAAAAAGCATAGTCCATTTAAATTTATCATTATGCTTGTGCAGTGGGCGCTGCTTCCAGTATCTTTAATTTTATTTGGTTCAATTCCGGCTGTGGAAGCGCAGACAAGATTGATGCTTGGAAAATATCTTGGATTTTGGGTAACAGAAAAAGCGAGAAAGTAATTATGAAGGTTTCCATAAATTTAGTAACTTGGAACGGAAAAAAATATTTGCCATACTGTTTGGATTCAATTGCTAAGCAAACTTTCCACGATTTTTCACTTTTTATTTTGGACAATGGATCAACTGACGGCACGGTTGAGTATTTAAGAAATTCTTTGCTGCCAGTTTCTAATTGCCGGTTAGAGTTTAATGAAGAAAATATCGGTTTTGCCGCCGGTCAAAATCAAGCGCTTCGGGAAACGGAAAGTGATTATGTTTTAATGTTAAACCAAGATATAATTCTGGAGCCGAATTTTTTAGAAGAAATTATTAAATTTTTAGACGGCCATGGTGAGGTCGCGGCCGTGACAGGAAAACTTTTGTATTGGGATTTTACCAATAATCAAAAAACCGACTTAATTGATTCTGCCGGTATAAAAATTTTTAAAAATCATCGGGCAATTGAACTCGGGGCGGGGGAGTTGGATTTGGAAGAATGGAGTGTGTCGCGGGAGGTATTCGGAGTTTCGGGCGCCGCGTCGGTTTACAGGCGGTCGGCGTTAAATGGAGTGGCTATTAACGAAGAAGTTTTTGACGAGGATTTTTTCAGTTATAAAGAAGATTTGGACCTTTCTTACCGTTTGCGGCTTGCTGGATTTAAAGCGTGGTTTTTGCCGGCGGCGAGAGCGTATCATGATCGAACCGCGAGAAGCGCGGCGAAAACCGATTCTGCGGCAGCAAAAACGCGAAAAAATAAATCAGCTTTTGTTAATTACCATTCTTATAAAAATCATTTATTTTTTCTCATCAAGGATGTTCCGGCCGGAGTATGGTGGCGCTACGGCTACAGAATAAAATGGTATGAATTTAAAAAATTTATTTATCTTTTAATTTTTGAAACAAAAACACTCGGAGGGCTGGGTGAATTTTTAAAGAAATTCCCCGCGATATGGAAAAAAAGAAAATGGATTATAAAAAATAAAAAGGTGGATGTGGCGGAAATAAAAAAATGGTTTTTTTAAAATATGGATTTATCGATTATTATTTTAAATTATGGGGCGCGTGGCCTCCTGAAAGAATGTTTAAAAGGCATTAAGATGGTTCAGCCGAAACTGGACTATGAGGTTATCGTAGTTGATAACGCCTCGAATGACGGAACGCCAGCTATGATGCACGAAGATTTCCCGGAAATTAATTTTATTGCTTCGGAAGAAAATTTGGGATATGCCAAAGGTAATAATTTGGGAATAAAAAAAGCGCGTGGCCGTTATGTGATGATTATGAATCCGGATATTATTATTTTTCCCGGAGTTCTTGAAAAATTAGTTCAATTTTTAGACATGAGGCAGGATGTGGGAATTGTTGGTCCAAAACTTTTAAATCCAGACAAATCTTTACAATATTCTTGCTATCGCTTTCCGGATTTTTGGGAGCCGGTTTACCGCCGGACGCCGCTCGGTCGGTTCAATTTCGCTAAAAATAAGCTGGATCATTATTTGATGAAAGACTTCGATCATAATTCTACAGAAGAAGTTGATTGGCTTTTGGGCGGTTGTTTCTTGATCCGGCGTAAAGCCTTGGATGATGTGGGGTTTTTAGATGAAAGATATTTTGCTTATTTTGATGATGTTGATTTGTGTCGGAGCGTGTGGGATAAAAAATGGAAAGTTGTTTACGACCCGGAAATTTCCGTGATTCATTTTCATCGACGCGAATCGGCCGAGGGATATTGGTGGAGCGCGATTTTTAAAAAGGTTACAAGGATTCATTTGGCAAGTTGGCTCAAATATTTTAAAAAGTGGGGAAGGGAAACAATAGAAACTGGAAGGTAAAAAATAATATAAGCGCTACAGCGCTTGAAATTCCGTCGTTTGCCTCAGATAAAACCTCGTTTTGCCTGCGGGCTCGCTGGGAATTATAAAAATTTATGAAATTTAGGGGGACAAATTTTTTGGATATAATCCATCCGGCGAAGGCAGAGCGACGGAGAGCAATTTTGTTCGTTAAAATTTTACTTTATGCTTTTGCTGCCGTTGTGGCCGTGAGCTCAATTTTAATTGGTGTTTATTTTGGAACCGCCCGCAAGGTTTATAGCTTGTCGGATCAAGGAAAACAAAAATTAGAATTAGCTTCTAACGAAATTTCCGCAATGAATTTGGGGAAAGCTGGGTCATATCTTACGGAAGCGGAAAATAATTTTAGTGAGGCCGCTGCAAGTTTTAATAAATTAAAATTTTTAAGTAAAGTTCCTTGGATTGGGAATCAGTATGACGCCGCTTCAGGTTTGCTCCAATCAGGCATTCAAACTTCATCAGCCCTCCGCGATCTTGTGGAGGTGGCGGAAGAAATTATAAGCGTTACGGGTGATGCAGAGGCGATCGCACAAGGGATTCCTTCAATTTCCGGCGAGACAAGTTTTGCAGAAATTAGCCCAGAAAAGAAACGTGAACTTTTGCAAAAACTTTTTGAGTCGCCGCCGCGACTTCAGGGAGCAAAGGCAAAAATAGATTTAGCGTTGCTTGCACTTGATCAAATTAATGACGATGATGTCGCGAGCCAGATTTTGAAAATTTTAGAGCCAGTAAGGGAATCTTTATTAAAAATTCAGGGAATACTTGCCAAGGCAATTCCCGCGGCGGAAATTTTACCAAAAATTGCCGGCTATCCAGAAGGAAAAACTTATCTTTTTCTTTTGCAAAATAGCGATGAACTCCGGCCGACAGGCGGATTTATCGGAACTTATGGTATCGTGAAAGTGAAAGATGGAAATGTGGAAACATTTGAGACGGATAATATTTATGCGTTAGATGGCGCAGCGGAAAGATTTTTACGAGTTACACCACCCGCGCCAATCGGAAAATATTTAAGGGTGGGTGCCTGGTTTATGCGTGATTCCAATTGGTCGCCTGATTTTCCAACCGCGGCGGCCCAAGCCGAGTGGTTTTACAAGGCTGAAGGCGGTAAGGAGAAAAAAATTGACGCCGTTATCGCGGTCACGCCAACTTTTATTGAAAATCTTTTGCGCCAGATTGGAAATATTGAAATTAACGGAGAAAATTTTACCCCGGAAAATTTGATGGACGTTCTTCAATATAAAGTGGAAAAAGAATATTACGAAAAGGGGATTCCTGAAATTCAACGCAAAGATATTGTTGGAAAATTGGGAGAAAAAATTTTTGAACGCCTTTCAAGTCTTCCATCATCGCGTTGGGCAAATCTTTTTAATATAGCCAACCAGGCCTTGACCGAACGGCATCTTCTTGTTTGGAGCAATGACCAGGAATTGCAAGCGATTATTGTCCGCGAAGGATGGAGCGGAAAAATTTTAGAATCTGACGGAGATTATTTCTCGGTTATTGATGCTAATTTAGCCGCTTTGAAAACCGATGGCGTAATGGATAGAAAAATAAATTATTTTTTATCAAAAGACGAGCTTGGAAATTTTCGCGCTAAAGTAGAGATTAATTATAAAAATAATGGGACGTTCACATGGAAGACGACGCGCTATCGAACCTATACTAGAATTTATGTTCCGGCCGGAAGTGTTCTGCTCGGTGGCAGCGGCATGATGGAAAATGATAGAATTTACGATCCTTCCGGGCGGGCTGGGAAAATTGATGTTGGCGAAGAATCAGGGAAAACATATTTTGGCGCTTTCATTTCTGTTGAACCCGGAAAAGAGGGGACACTCAGTTTTGAATATACTTTGCCAAAAAAAATAAATGATCAAATCAATCAAGGGTTGTATAAATTATTAGTTCAAAAACAATCCGGCACAATTGCTCATTCCTTGACTTTAAACCTTGATTTTGGTAAAAATATTAAACAAGCCGTTCCGGCGGAAGAGCAGAAAAATTGGGGCGACGCCGTATATAAACTGCAGACGAATTTAAGAGAAGACAAAAAAATCGAAGTAAGATTTTAAATAATCAAGATATGCTACGTAAAAAGATTGGTATTGATCTTGGAACAACGAACGTTTTGGTTCATGTTCCAAAAAGAGGCATTATCATCAACGAGCCGTCAGTGGTCGCGCTTTCTGTTTCTGATAGAAAAATTTTGGCCGTTGGCCATGAAGCCAAAGAAATGCTCGGTCGCACGCCGGAGACGATTGTCGCGAGGCGGCCGTTGAAAGACGGCGTTATTGCCGATTACAAAACAACAGAAACAATGCTCAGATATTTTATCAATAAAGCTCTTGGTGGCATGCGGCTTTTCCGCCCGGAAGTGATGGTGGCTGTGCCGGCAGGAATTACTTCAACTGAAAAAAGAGCGGTTATTGATGCGACAATTACAGCTGGAGCAAAGGCGGCGTATGTTATTAAAGAACCAGTTGTTGCCGCTATTGGCGCCAACATTCCGATCGGCAGCGCTTCGGGTCACATGATTATTGATGTTGGTGGCGGCACGGCAGAAATGGCCGTGATTTCGCTCGGAGGAATCGTCTCCTCCGCCTCGGTTCGCATCGGCGGTAATAAATTAGATATGGCTTTAGCCGAATTTATTCGCAGAAAATATGGTTTGGCAATCGGCGAGAGGACAGCCGAACAAATTAAAATAGAAATTGGTTCAGCGATGTATCTTGAAGAAAAATTAAGAATGGAAGTCCGCGGGCGCGACATGATTACGGGGTTGCCACGGACAATCATTGTGACTTCCGATGATGTTACTGACGCCTTGGGAAATGAACTTGAAGGAATTATCGCCGCGGTCAAAGAAGTTTTGTACAATACTCCGCCGGAACTTTCCGCCGACGTGATTGATAAAGGCATTGTCCTTTCTGGCGGGACGTCGCTTCTTAGAAATATTGACCAATTAATTTCTCAGGCAACTGGCATTCCCACTTACGTGGCAAATGATCCTTTGCTTTGCGTAGCCAAAGGCACGGGCATAGCATTAGAAAACCTTGAATCTTACAAGAAGAGTATTTTGGCAACGAAGTAAAAAATATAATATCCATACATGACGATCGGCATCGACGCCTCGCGCGCCAACAAAACCGAAAAGACTGGTACTGAGTGGTATTCTTATCATTTAATCCAAGAATTAAAAAAAATCACTGATCCAAAAGATCAGTTTATTTTGTATTCGCGGGAAAAATTACGCGGTGGGCTGGGTGAGCTGCCGTTAAACTGGAAAAATCGCGTCTTGAATTGGCCGATCCGAAAATTGTGGACGCAAGCGAGGCTTTCTTGGGAAATGTGGCAGAGGCCGCCCGAGATGCTTTTTGTTCCGGCCCATACGCTTCCTTTAATCCATCCTAAAAAAGTCGTGACCACTTGTCACGACGTGGCTTTTTTGAGGCTGCCTCAAGTTTATAATTGGTCGGCTTTGAAATATCAGGAGTTTGCTATAAAGTTCGCTATTCGCCATGCAAAAAAAATTATTGTCGTTTCAGAATTTACTAAAAACGAGTTAATTGATTTTTTTAAAATTTCCGCTGGGCGAATTGCAGTCGTGACAAACGGTTATGATAGTGAGAGTTATAAAATTATTGAAGATGGGGGAGTGGTGACAAAAGTTTTGGAGAAATATAAAATTACCGAACCATATATTTTATACGCCGGCCGGCTGGAATTGAAAAAAAATACGCCAGGCTTGATTGAGGCGTTTAAAATTTTGAAAAAAAGTTACATTCAACCGTTAAAATTAGTCTTGGTCGGTCAGCCGGGTTTTGGTTTTGAAAAAGTCGCAAAAGCCATCGCAGAAAGTGATTTACAAAATGATATTGTAATGCCGGGCTATGTCGCGCGAGAAGATTTACCGTATTTGATGAGTGGAGCGCGTGCGTTTGTTTTCCCATCTTTTTATGAAGGTTTTGGCATTCCGGTTTTGGAAGCTATGGCTTGCGGCACGCCAGTCGTCGCCTCCGGAATTCCGGCGTTGCGCGAGGTGGCGGGGGAGGCGGCGTATTTAGTTGATCCATATTTTTCGGAAAATATTGCTGAAGGAATAAATCGAGTTTTAACCGATGAACATTTGCGTGAAAATTTAAAAATTCGGGGACTAGATCGTGCGAAGCAATTTAGTTGGGAAAGATGCGCGAGAGAAACTTGGAAAGTGTTAGAAAGTTTAAAATAAAAAAGAAAGCCTGTCCGCGAGTAGGATTTAGAGTCCTATACGCAGGCAGGCCTCGTGGGTTGGGGGGGGGCTACTAGAAGAGGTCCCGGGCGGGATCCTCGAGCTGGCCACCGGTGGGGAGCGTCCGCTGTTGGAGATTCTCGAAGAACCAGAGATCGGCCGCGCGATCGGCATCGGGGTTCGACCGCCAGACGCCATCGCCTTGGACCAGATCCGCGGGGTCGGCTCCGTCGACCAGGGCCTCGAAGAACGGGCTCTGGTCGCTCATCATGTTCCGCATTCCCACTCCTCCTTTTCCCAACTTCGCCCCTTCGAGCGAAGTGATGACCTCCTCCTGATAGCCATCCAGTTACGTAGAAATTTTTTTCTAACCAACTGGATAATTATCAGGTTTATCCGTCGATGAGGCGGAATTTTTTTAAAAAAGAAAGGGGCTTCAAGACTCACGTCCATCCACCCCCTCGGTTCGTTTTTGCAGCTATTCCTGCTACTGCGCGCCCCGCGCTGCCGTTTCCGTTCGGCTTTCCTCCCTGCCTCTGATGCGGGTTCTGGAGAACCCTAGTTTCGTTGACCAAGCCTCATCGCCGACGCTCCTTGTCGGCCTTGCACGTTGGGGGACTCCTGCAAAAAGTGCAGTACTCCGGTCCTTGGGCCGGTTTAGGCTGTGACCGGATTCCCCATCAGCAATCATAACTTTATCATATTTTAATAATTTTGTCAAGACTAGCTGACATAATTTTAAGAAAAACCCTAAATTTGAAGGGCTTTTCTTTATTCAGTATTTATGTTATGATAAGTGAATAATTAAATAAAAATTGTTAATATTTATGTTGGAAAAAGAATTACAAAAATTGGGTTTATCAGACAAAGAGGCTAAAGTTTATTTATCATCAATGGAATTAGGGCCATCTCCTGTTCAGGTTATTGCTCAAAAAGCCGGAGTAAATCGGGCCACGACTTATGTAATGATTGAATCTTTGATCAGCCGCGGCTTGATGAGCTCTTTTGAGAAAGGAAAAAAGAAATTTTTCACGGCTGAGTCGCCGGAGCAATTGGTGGCGCTGCTTCATAAAGAAGAAGCAGAAGTTAAAGAAAAAACTCGGCAGATGATGGAAATTCTTCCAGAATTAAAGATTCTTTTTGCCGCGGCAGAAGAGAAACCAAAAGTTAAATTTTTTGAGGGTATTGAGGGGTTAAGAGCAATTCAGGACGATGTTCTAAAATCAAAATATGCGAGTCAAGAAGAAATAGTCGCATTGGATGAATTTGATAAAATTTTTCCAAGGCAAGACTCAAAAGACCACCGTTCCGAGTTTGCCGAAAAAATGAGGAAAGAAAAAATTGTTTTTAGGGTAATTTATACAAGCGAAAAGGGGAAAGTTTTGCCTTCTAAAAAAGATGGAGAACGAAGCGAGAGACGTTATATCCCGCCAGAGAAATTTCCTTTTGCTACAGATATTGTGATTTATGGAAATAAAGTTGCCCTTGGCGCCTGTCGAGGGAAAATTATAGGCATAATTATTGAAAGTAAAGAAATTAGCGAAGCCTTGAGAGCAATTTTTAATTTGGCGTGGGAAGGGGCAGAAAAATATCAAAAATAAAAATTTTATAATAAAAAAGAAGCCCGAGATTGGTGCGCTTTCGCTGTTGCGATGGCGTTCCACCAAATTCCCGGGCTATGCACCGTGGGAAATTAGCAGTTGCATGGTTTCCCAAGCGCTAGTTGTTGATCATGTCGTGATCGTCGTGTTGAGCGTCGTCACCCACCTTCTCCACCGCAATGCTCGGTCCGTCGCTTCTGCAGCCACTTCTTGCCGGTTGCTCTGTAGCCCCAAAACATGATCGGTTGCCTCCTTTGGAGGACAATATCTGAAGCAGCAAGCCAAGACCCGAAGGTCTCAAAGCTAAGCCGCGTTTGCTGGCAATTGTTTGCCTCACGGCATTCGCTCGTTGACCTTGAAAAGTCAAGCACCTACCACAACAGAAAAGCCTCCAGTTCACAGACGGGGACTTCCCGTCACTTCTGGTTTTAATTTAACATAAGATTGAAGATTTGTCAAGTCAAATTGACAAATTATAAATAAGAGCCAATGTTTTCCAATATTATCGGCCATAAAAATGTCACGAGCTTCCTGGAAAAAAGCCTGAAAAATGGAGAAGTTTCTCATGCTTATTTATTTTATGGTCCGGCGCGTTTGGGCAAAAAAACCGTGGCGGAGCGGTTTGTTGAGACTATGCTCGGCCAGCCGATTTTGAATCATCCTGATATTTATGAGGTCCGCCGTGAGCGCAAGGAAAAAGAAGAAAAATTAGCTAAAAATATTAGTGTTGAGCAGGTTAGGGACTTCCAGCAAAAATTGTCTTTAACCTCCTTTTTAAATTCATATAAAATTGGTATTATAGAGGAGGCGGAAACTTTAAGTACAGAGGCGGCAAATAGCTTGCTTAAGACCTTGGAAGAGCCGACGCCGAAAACCGTGATTATTCTTCTTTCCACGAGTATTTCAGCTCTGCCGGCGACGATTGTTTCCCGCTGTCAGACATTGAAGTTTTTACCTGTCGCGAAAGAAAAAATTTATGATCGGCTATTGGATCTCGGAGCAAGCCGCGACGAAGCACGAGATTTGGCGGGAATTTCCTGGGGAAAGCCTGGTCTCGCATTTGATTTTTGGCAGGCTCAAAAAGAAGACGGTAAAGATTCGGCTGTGGCGAAATATGAGGAGCGAGCGCGAAGCATTTTGGATTTAATGAAAGCAGAGACAATGCACGATAAAATGAAAATTTTTGACGAAGTTTTGGGAAAAGATTCGGGCACAGAAGATTTGTTCGGTTCGCTAGATCAAATTTTAGCTCTTTGGACTTCAATTTTGCGCGACGCGGCAATGCTTGGCGCAGGATGTCCTGAGCTCGTGTCTAATACAAAGTTTTCCAAAGAAATAAAAAAATTTTCCAACCGTTTTAATCTTGAATTTTTTCCGCGGATGCATCGGGAGATCCGGCTCGCTGGAAAATATTTTGGAGAAAATTTAAATCCGCGTTTAGTTTTAGAAAATTTAATGCTTTCTTTTTAAAATTGTCATTGCGAGGAGCGAAAAAAATGAGCAACGCAGCAATCCCATAAATGAGATTGCTTCGCTAAGTTCGCAATGACGTGATAGTATGAAAAAAATCTATTTTGTATTTTTTCTTTTGGCTGGTTTGGTTTTGGCTGGCGCGGGTTGTATAAGTTTTACGGGCGGTGACCAAAGCGGGACGGACGGCGGAGTTTTTAAGTCAGCTGATAAGGCAGAAAATTGGGGGCAAAAAACAGCGGTCGCGGCGGTTAAACCGGGGAGCTTGGCCAATGCTAATATCGTGTCTTTAGTTTTTGATCCGCAAGATTCAAAAACGATGTATTTGGCTACAGCCGAGAACGGACTTTTTTATACGACTGATGGTGCTGAATCATGGTTTATTGCCGGCTCGCTTTCCGGCGGAAAAATTAATGCCGTGGCGCCGGACGCGAAAGATAAATGCAACCTTTACGCCGCCGCGGGAAACAAGATTTTTAAAACT
>Ga0265297_10010433_pt1 | contig 11681 bp, 8 predicted proteins | sample Munlanlwell13791_FD_192502 | JGI IMG/M metagenome (GOLD analysis project Ga0265297, IMG submission 192502) | Leachate microbial communities from a municipal landfill in Southern Ontario, Canada - Leachate well 137-91 | ecosystem: Engineered > Solid waste > Landfill > Unclassified | place...
GAGCCGTTCGCCCAGCGCCAGTTGGCCGCCGCGGCCCTGGGCGGCGGCCAATCCGAGTTCCCGGAGTACGGCGTCAATCTGCTGCCGCTCCACCAGCGCCAGGGTGGCGGGATCACGGGAGAGCGCCGCGGTCAACTGGTCGGCAACCGTCCGCCCCTCCGTCGCCGGGGTCACCGCCACCACCGCCAGCCGCGGCGCGGCGGCCGCCGCCACCCCCGCGGTCAGCAGCATGGAGACCAGGAAAGTTTTCCACATGGGTTTATTTACGTTTCACGTAAAACACGCCGAGCTGGGGCTCGGCGCTCCCAGGCCGGCCGACAATGGACATGCACCCGGGCGCTCATTTCGCGGCGCCGGTGACCTTGGGCAGGAGGCGCAGGGCGGTGGCGGCGGCGGCGCGCTGGAGCGCGGTCTTGCCGGCCACGTGCTCGGCCAGGTCCACCGCCACGGTGGTCTGCCGGTCGACGGCCAGGACCTGCTTGTCCTTGCTCCGGGTCGCCGTGACTTCCAGGCGGGCCTTGGCGGAGATCAGGTTGCCGAACTGGCCGGCGGTCTCGCTGAAACCCTCGCCGGAGATCACCACGTCGGCCGCGGCGTCGTCCGTCACCACCTCAAAGCCGGTGGCCTTCAGCAGCAGGCCGTACTCGGTCTCGGCCGCCGGATCCGGCACCACCCGCCCCAGATGCTGTTCGGTGATATGCACGGCAACCTTGGGCCGGACGCTGTCCCCCAGCGCCTTCTTCAGGTCGGCAATGACGTCCTGGTCGGTGCGCGGCTTGGCCACCAGCTCGCCGGAACGGTCACGGATGACCTTGGCGGTGGCGTCGGCGAGCTTTTCCGTCAGCCCCACCAGGTTGTCGCGGGCGCTGCCCTTGACGCTGGCGCCGACCACCCGCGAGGTTTCGGTGCCAATGACCTTGGCGACCAGGAACAGGCTGCCGCCGGCCTCAATCACGGAGCCGCTCACCAGAATCTTGGCGCCGGTGAATTCGCCGAGCTTGACCGCCTTGTCGGCGCTGACCATGCCGGAGACGTTGAGGCCGAGTTCATCGGTCGTTTTTTTCAGGTCGGCGCGGTCGACCAGCTGCAGGTCGGGCTCGGTCACCAGCTTGGCGAACAGGATGTCGCCGACCTTGCCGGCCATGCCCGCGGCGCCGGAACCGCGCTCCTCAAAAGGCAGGATGGCCACCGGATAGGCGACCAAGTCCAGGGGCGGGATGGCCACGACGACGGCCGGCGCGGTTGCTGCCGCCGGTTCCGCCGCCAGGGCTGCCGGCAACGCCAGCCCCGCCATCAGCAAGCCGCTGAGCCCGACCGACACGACCCGATGTTTCTGCTTCGTCATCATGGCATTTTCTCCTTTGGTGATGGGATTAAAAAAAATTCTCTCGCCAATGCGGATTTTTAACAGAAGGAAACAAAGGTGGCGAAGGGGTGAATTGCCTCACCAATGAAACCTGTTACAAGATGCGCATGGTTGTTCGGCATGGCCCCCGTGAATCTTTCGATACCGATACCGATAGCGACCCCGATACCGATAAAAACATCGGGGGAAACCCGAGCGCGGAGCCGTGAACGTTCATCGGTTGCTCTCGGGGGCGGTATCGCTATCGGAATCGGCATCGTTTTGGATTTTGAACAGGAGGCCGCAGAGGTCACAGAGAAGTTTTTCTCCGTTCTCTCCGGATTTCTCCTGTTTAAATTTGGGCGAAGGTTATTTCTCTGCGCCTCAGCGGGAGGTTAATTGGGATTCGTTTCCGGCCTTGGTGCGGCCGGGGCGGGCTGGAGCATGGCGGCGAGCAGGTAGCGGGCGGCGGGGCCGGCATTCCACGCCTCGGCCAGCGGCAGGGTGCAGAGGATGAGCCGGCCACCGCCGGGCCAGCGGGCTTCCAGCCAGACCAGGGCCGGCGCGGCAGGGTCGGCGGCGGCTGGGCGGTCGCGGACGTCGCAGAGGGCGGCGGGGAACTCCACCGGCGCCAGTTCGATTGGCAACGCCCCGGACCAGGCGACGCCGAGCCGTTTGTCCAACTCCGCCATGACCGCCGTGGACTGGAACCACAGCCGGCTCGGCAGCAGCGGCTTGCCGTCGCCCCCCTGGGGCAGGGGAAGCCGGCCGGCCCCGGGAGAAACCCAAATGACCGTGCCGCCGGCGACCACGGTGCGCAGCAGCCGGTCGACTTCGCCGGCCTGGGCCTCGGGACTGATGCCGGGCCCAACCAGGATGAGAGTGTCCGGGGCGCCGGCGGCGTCCGGCAGCCAGGCGCGGCACTTCACGCCGGCCTGCTCGAGGCCGGGGGTGAGCCGGTTGTCCAGATCCCACAGCGGCAGTTCCGGCAGCTGCAGGGCGGGGAACGGATTGTCGCCCAGGACCCAAAGCTTGCCCTGGGCAATGGCGTGCCGCCCGGTGCCTTCCGCTTCCAGCCAGGCCTCGGCGGTGACGGCCAACCCCACTTCGGCGCGCACGGGCGGCAGTTCCATCTTGATGACCACAAGTTGGGCGCCGGGCTTGGCCGCCGAGACCGCCTGCGACTGGCTGGCCAGCACCCGCCCGCCGGCGGTCAGCCGCCAGAACAGGCGCCCCTGAAAGGCCGCCGGGCTGCGCAGTTCCACGGGCAAGTCCACCGGCCGGCCGCCGAACACCGCCTGCACTGGGTGGCGCCAGGCAACTTCCGCCACCTCCGCCGCAGGGGCGGGCGGCCCCGTCAGGATTCCCAGCCCCGCCGCCCCTGCCGCCAGCGCAACCACCATCCCCCAGCCTCGCCGCAACGCGTTGCGCCTTCGCTCCATAAAAATTCCCATTCCATCCCCCCCCCTGTGACCATGCCGATGGTGCCAATATACCGTGCGGGAGGGCGGCAAGGCAAATAAACAGTCAAACCGGCGTCGCCGCCCCAGGGTTTTGCGGAGGGCGCCTGGCACAGGCGCCGCTACAGGGTGGGGGAGGAGCGTGAGTGACCGGTCAAAGGCACGGGCACGGTAATGAATGATGACACGGCTATGTTTATTTGACCCGTCACGTTGTTCCGGGCTCGGTCAATCCCCAGCCCCCCCCAACCAGTGGCCGGTTACATTCAGCCCCCGTCACTCACGGCCGCGGCTGGAGCTGGGGGTTGCGGAGTTCGCAGGTGCCGGTGAAGTCGGCGTGGATGACGAACTGGAGCCGGCCGTCGGCGGGCACGCCGCCCTGTTCCTTGGTCAGGGTGACCTGTTCCCGGTGCCAGCCATTCCGGCGGTCCTTGTCCAGGAGCTTTTTGGCGAGGATGCGGGGGATGCCGTCGGGGCCGGTGAAGCGCAGGGCCAGCTCCGCATAGCCTTTGCCGACCTGGTCGAGCCGGCACTGGGCGCTGGCGGTGAAACGCTGGCTGCGGGTCACGGTGAGCGGGCGCGAGGCAATTTCGATGACTCCGCCGCCGGTGGAGGTGAGCCGCAGCGCGGAAGCGGTTTCGCCTGCGGCCGGGCTGGCCTGCACGGTCTGGGCGGCGGCATCCGCGACCTGCACCGTCCAGTCGCGCAGGGGCGGTGTGGCGGGAGCGGTGGCCCCGGGGGGAAGGAAGCCGGGCAGCAGCGGGGGCGCCGGCCCGGCATCGGTTCCGGGGGCGGTGGCGGGCGTTGCCAGGGGCTGGGTGACGGCGGCGGGCCAGGCGGTGCCGCGCGGGTGCCAGTGCCACCAGGCGCCGGCGAGGGCCAGCGCCAGGGCGGCGGCGAGGACGCCCAGCAGCAGCCCGGCGCGCCGCCAGCGGCGGGCGCTGCGCCGGGTGGCTTCAAGCACGGCCACGGTGGGGGTGGCGCGCTGGTCGGCCGGCAGCGGGTTGGGGGGGACAAAGTCAAGCTGTTCACGCAACGGTTCCGGCGGCGTTCCGGCCTGGCCGAGAAAGCTGCCGGACGCCTCGGGCAGGCCGGCCTGGCGGAGGTCGCGACGGAAGGCGTCGATGTCGAAGGCGGTGCGGCGGAACCAGACGGTGCGGCGGTCGCTGTCGTAGAGCACCCAGGCGGCGCGGATGTCGCCGTCCCGCGGCTGGCCGACCGAGCCGGCGCCGACCAGGTAGCGCTTGCCGGGCTCAAGTTCAAAGTCGGTGGGCGGCAGCCGGTGGGTGGTGCCGCTGGCGCCGATGACGAACAGCCCGGGCACATGGGTGTGGCCGGTGAACAGCAGCGGTTCGGCGGCGGCAGTCCAGGAGGGAACGGCATCGTCCGGCTCCAGCAGATAGTGGAAACCGGCCGGGTCGGCGAACTCCGCATGGGCGCCGCGGAATTCGGGGCCGGACAACAACAGGGGCCAGCCGGCGATGAAGCGGCGGGCCTTGGGGGTGAGTTGGGCGGCGGTCCAGTCGAGGGCGCGGCGGGCCTCGTCGCGGAAACGTTCGACCGGCATCTGGCCGAGCAGGGCGGCTTCGTGGTTGCCCTGGATCAGGCAATGGATACGGGCGTTGGCGAGTTCGAGGACGGCGGCCGGGGCGGGGCCGTAACCAATCAAATCGCCCAGGGAGAGAATGCCGTCAACCCGTTGCGCCCGGCAATCGTCGAGGACGGCCTGCAAAGCCTGCCGGTTGGCATGGACGTCCGCCAGCACCGCGTACCGCATGGCCAGCCCTCCGCTGTCACGGGTATCCAAGCATTGTCACGGGCAAAAAAATGGAGCGAGCGAAGGGACTCGAACCCTCGACAACCACCTTGGCAAGGTGGCGCTCTACCAACTGAGCTACGCTCGCTTCCGCATCAGACAGCCCCCACTATAGCGCGCCAACCGCGGGGTGCAACCGCGGGCAAATTAACCGGCAAAATTCACCCGTCCCTAACCTGGCCCGTCCCTAACCTGGCCGTTCCTAATTTGGCACAAACTTGGATTGGAACCTGTCCCCAAGTTTGCCGGCCCCCGTCGATACCGATTCCGATAGCGACCCCGACCCCGAGTTTACCTGAAGATGGACGGACAAATTCACCCGTCCCTATCTTGCGTCCTCTACCCGGAAAACATCCTTGCAACGGGCTAAGGACGCGAGAGGACTTGAGAGACTCGAGAGACCGGAGAATGGCGAATATCCTCCGGTCTCTCCTGTCCCGGGAGTCCCTCGCGTCACGCGTCACCTGTCCCTAATAGACGTTTGCGCCGTCCCATCGCGCTATGATTTTCCGATTGGAACCTGTCCCCAAGCTTGCCGGCCCCCGTCGATACCGATTCCGAGAGCGACCCCGAGTTTACCTGAAGATGGACAGGCGCCTATATTGTGCAGGTGCCCCCGGGATCACGGCGGTTTGGACAACGACAGGAGAAAAGCCATGGCATCGACCACGGTTGAACGCACCCATGAGAGCACACTGCGTTTTCTAGCCGGGCCCGCCGACCTGAACGTGCACGGCAAGGTACACGGCGGGGCGGTGATGAAATGGATGGACGAGGCGGGGTACGTGTGCGCGACGGCGTGGTGTGGCCGGCCCTGCGTCACGGTGTATGTGGGCGGGATCCGCTTTTACCGGCCGATTTTGGTGGGGCAGCTGGTCGAGGTGCGGGCGCGGCTGATCCACACCGGGCGGACCAGCATGCACATTGCGGTCAACGTGTCCGGCGGTGAACCGGCGGAGCGGCGGCTGACGCCGACCACCCACAGCGTGATGGTGTTCGTGGCCCTGGACGAGGCGGGGGTGCCGCTGCCGGCGCCGGTGTGGAAGCCGCGCACCGCGGCGGACCGGCGGCTGTGCGGCTATGCCGAACGGCTGACCCGGCTGGGGCGGCAGCTGGAGGAGGAGATGCGGCCGCATTTGGGCCAACCGGCCGGGCATTGAGGGCAATTCTCATCCGGCTGTCTCAGGGACGCCAAACGATTGCCCGAAAAACACCGTCGATACCCATCCCCCGCGGTCAGAGCAGGCGGGCGATGGTGTCGACCACGAACTGGCGCTGCTCGCCGGTGGTTTCCGGATAGATCGGCAGGGCCAGGGATTCGGCGGCGGCGCGCTCGCTTTCGGGGAAGGCGCCGGCTTTGCCGCCGAGGTTGGCGAAGCAGGGCTGGAGGTGCAGCGGCACGGGGTAATAGACCTCGCAGCCGACCCCGGCGGCCTTGAGCCCGTCCCAGACCGCCTGGCGTTTGGCGGCGGGCAGGCGGATGCAGTACTGGTTGTAAACGTGGCGGGTGCACCACGGCTGGACGACGGGCAGGACGACCTGGGCGGCGGCCGCGGGGGCGGCGGCAAAACGGCGGGCGTAGTCGGCGGCATTGGCCTGGCGGGCGGCGGTCCAGGCGTCCAGGTGCTTGAGCTTGACCGAGAGCACGGCGGCCTGCAGGGCGTCGAGGCGGAAATTGCCGCCGACATGGTGGTGGTAGTAGCGCGGCTCCATGCCATGGTTGCGGTACTGGCGGAGGAGCGGCAGGCGGGCGGGATCGCGGACGGTGACCAAGCCGCCGTCGCCGAAACCGCCGAGGTTTTTGCTGGGGAAGAAGGAGAAGCAGCCGTAGTCGCCGACGCTGCCGGCGCGGCGGCCGCGGTATTCGGCGCCGACGGCCTGGCAGGCGTCCTCGATGACCACCAGGCGGTGCTTGGCGGCGAGTTCGAGCAGCGGGCCGAGGTCGGCGGTCTGGCCGAACAGGTGCACGGGCATGATGGCGCGGGTGCGCGGGGTGATGCAGCGGGCGACGGCGGCGGGATCGAGGTTGAACGACTGCGGCTCGATGTCGGCGAACACCGGGGTGGCGCCGGTGCGGGCGATGGCGCCGCCGGTGGCGAAGAAGGTGTAGGGGGAGGTGATGACCTCGTGGCCGGGGCCGATGTCTTCGAGCATCAGGCAGACCAGCAGGGCATCGGAACCGGAGGTGACGCCGACGGCGCCGGCGGCGCCGCAATAGGCGGCCATCTCCTGTTCAAAGCGGTCGACGCGGGGGCCGAGGATGAAGGCCTGGGCGTCGCACACCTCGTCGATGGCGTGGCGGATCTCTTCGCGCAGGGCCTGGTACTGGGGCTTGAGGTCGAGCAGGGGTACGTGCATGGTTAGAAGCTGGTGTCGATGCCGATCTGGGGATCGGCCTTGAGGTAGAAGATGAGCATGACGTTGAAGCTGTCGTCGGCGTTTTGCTCGAGGCGCAGGGCGCCGATCCAGCAGTGGAGGTCGCGGGAGATCTCGTACGTTTGGGAGGCGAGGCGGTTGCCGAGGATGTCGTAGCGGTATTCGACGCGGCCGGCGGTTTTGGCGTTGATGGGGAAGGAGCTGCCGAGGGTGATGAAGTGGCCGTCGTCGAACGCGTGGGGGAAGATGGTGTCGCCGCCGACGGAGGTGAGGTCGCTGCCCATGGAATAGACGGTGCGCGGGGTGTACTGGTCGCGGTAGAGGTAGGAGACGTCCCACAGCACGGTCTTGGGATCGCCGTAGGTGGCGCCGATGCGGCCGCCGTCGACCTTGTTTTCGCCCATGTCGGCGAGCAGGTGGCCGTGGAATTTCAGGTATTCGCGGGGGGAGAAGGTGGCGCGGGTGCCGAAGTAGCCGGGGCCGTCGAGTTCCTCGGCGCCGTCCTCCTTGGTGAAGGGGAAGTCGGCGTAGTTTTCCAGGGAGGCCAGGGTGTAGATGCGCTGGCTGCGGCGGGTTTCCCAGCGCTGGCGGACGCCGGTGCGGACGAAGTTCTGCTCGGTCAGGCGGTCCACCTCGTCGAAGAAATAGAGGTTGTCGCGGTTTTCGGAGGGGTCGGCGACGTAGGTGTAGTTGGCGTAGGGCTGGACGACGTGGCGCAGGCCGTTGATTTCGAGATAGTCATTCTTCGTTTTCTGCCAGGTGCGGTAGAACTTGGTGGAGGCTTCGAGGCCGGCCTCGCCGGTGATCCGGGTGACTTCGCCGCCCTCGTCGTCGTAATTGGTGACCGGGACGGTGCTCTTGTAGTTGTCGGGGTCGTCGGCGGTGAGGTTGTTGTTGAGCTCGCTGGTGGTGACGGCCTTCTTGCTGCTCTGGCTGTAGTAGGTGGCGCGGACGCCGGCGCGCGGGACGATCTGGACGGTGTCCTGGAGCTTGAAGGGGGCGTAGAACATGTGGGTGGTGTCGATGCGGGTGGCCTCGTAGTCATCGGGGCTGGCCAGCGGCTTGCCGTCCTCGCCGTCGGGGCGGTCATAGTCGTAGTCGCGCCAGCTCATGTGCAAGTTGGCGACGGTGGTTTCGCTCTGGTAATAGAACGGGGAGTCGGCGAGGCGCTGGCGGGGCATCTGCAGGCGGACGGCGGGCAGGGTTTCGACGGCCGATTCGAAGGTGTTGATGCGCGGCCGGACGTAGCCGGAGAGGGCGAAGCGGTTCTGGTCCCAGGTCAAGTCGCCGAAGCTTTTGGGCTGGGGATTGCTGCGGTATTCGTTTTCGAACCAGTCCTCGAGCATGTCGATGTCGCTGAGGGCGTCGGCGCGCAGGCGCAGGGTGAGGTCGTCGGGGAGGTCGGTGCGGTGGTAGGCCTCGACGCGGTAGCGCTCGCGGGTTTCATCGAAGCGGCGGGTCTGCCCCTCGGAGGTGGTGGGCGGGTCGCTGTCTTCCATGCCGTAGACCAGGACTTCGGTGGAGGAGTCGCCCTTGCGGTGGGTCACCTTGGTGCCGGCGGCGACACCGCGCTTGGTGCGGCCTTCGAGGATGCCGTCGACGCTCAGGCCGGGGGCGACGTCGAAGGTCTTGGTGACCAGCAGGAAGCCGCCCCAGGCGCTGCTGTAGCCGGGCCGGATGGTAAAGCCGGAGTTGCCCTGGGTGCTGCCGCTGTAGGTGATGGGGGGGGTGAGCGGAATTTCGAACAGGCGGACGACCATGCCGTAGGCCTTGTAGCGGCCGTCGGGGTAATAGACAATGCGTTTGGCGGAGATCGCATAGTGCGGTTTGCCCCCCACCTCGTTGAGGTGGCTGCACGAGGACATCCGGGCCTGGCCGATCTCCACCTCGCCCTTGCGGTTGTAGGCGCCGGAGGCGCCGCGGAAAAACCACGGATCGGCGAAGGCGCGGTATTCGCCGACGCGGAATTCGCGGGTTTCCAGGTTGCCGGTGATGGCATCGCCTTCCCAGGTGAACACGCCGCGCTGGAGCTTGACGTGCCCTTTGGCGGAGACGACCTTGGTGTAGAGGTTGGCGCTGAGCTCGTCGGCGGTGAGGACCACTTCCTCAAAGAGCAGGCGGATGTTGCCGCGGCCGTAGGCCTCGCCGGTGTCGGGGCGGAACTCGTACTGGTCGGCCTGGATGTCGATGGGGCTGTTTTTGCCGCCGATGGACAGCTTGTCCGCGGCCTGTTTCAGGTCCTTCATGCCGGCCGTGGCGGGGGCGGGGGCCGCAGCCGGCGGCGGCGGCGGGGTGTCCGCCGCACCGGCGAGGGCGGCTGCCGCCAGCGCCAGCAGCGCGAACCACGCCGGGCGAAGTCGTGTTGGGGACTGCCCGTTCTGCCTGGTCATGCCGCGTCCTTTCCCTCGGTCTGCATGTGCGCGGGCGGCCGGGCCCTGCGCTCAAAAACAACCCCGCACATAAAAAGCATCACTATAACGGGACGCGTGGCGGTTGCGAACGGCCGCGGCGGGGGCGTGCGTGCGGCCGGCCGCCGGTTTACAGCCGTTTGGCCAGGCGCAGAGCGGCGCCGCTGGCGGCCTGGCCGTGGCAGAGGGCGATGGCCAGGGCGTCGGTGGCGTCATCGGCGGTCTGGGCCGCGGTCAATCCCAGCCGGGTGGCCACAATTTGGGCCACCTGCTCCTTGGAGGCGTTGCCGAAGCCGCAGACGGCCTGCTTGGCCCGCATCGGGGCGTATTCGTAGAGCGGCACGTCGCGTTCGGCCAGCCAGGCGATGGCCACCCCGCGGGCGGCTCCCAGCACCATGGCGGTGCGGGCGTTTTTGAAGAAGAAGCCGCCTTCGATGGCGGCGACCTCCGGATGATAGGCGTCGATCAGTTCGCGGATGCCGCCGGCCAGCCGCCGGAGGCATTCGCTCAGGGGGTGCTTGGCGGTGGTGCGGATGACGCCGCAGTCGACGGCGCGGAAACCGCCGCGCCCGTCCGGGTCCACCACGCCGTAGCCGGTGCAGCGCAGTGAGACGTCCAGGCCGAGGATGCGGCCCGGACAGGGCGGATGGAGGGGAGCGGCGGGCATGGGATAAAGGGGGGTAGGGGCGACCGGCCGGTCGCCCCTACGGCGGTGGCCGCGGTTATTTTGAGAAGAGGCCCTTGGCGCTGTCCAACAGTTTGCCGGCGCCTTCGGTGACGGCCTTGCCGGCATTGGCGGCGGCTCTGCCGGCCGCCTTGCCCGCATCGCCAAGGCTGCCGACCGCCGTGGTGGCGGCCTTGGAAATGGAATCAAACACCGCGTTGAACATTTCCGTGGTGGCGTCGGCCATGCTGGTTTCCTTCTCCTTGCCGATGTCGCGCAGCTCCACTGTCGGCAGCGGCACCGGCACGACCTTGCCGGCCATGAAGGTGGCGCTGACGTTGATCGTGCCGCCGGTGACCAGGAAGTGGTCGATCAGCACCTTCTTGCCGGGCTTCTTCGGCTCTGCCGGTTTCGCTTCGGCGGCCGGCTTTGCTTCGGGCTTGGCCTGGCCGGCGCCGGTGAAGGCGGCGACGTTCTTCTGGATCTGCCCGATGTTGCTGCCGTCCATGGCGATTTCGTAGGTGATCTCCGGCGCCTCAACGCGGATTTCGCGGATGTGGAGGGTGTCGCTGAGCAGGGACATCGGCGCCAGTTCCACCCGGATCAGGCCGACCTTGACCGCGGCCGGGGTCTTGTAGCCCGCGGGATTGCCCACGGTCACCCCCTGGATTTCGGCGAACCCGCGCAGCAGGCGCAGCTTGACCGAGTCGACGGTCAGCGGTGCCCCGATGGCCTTGGGACCGACTTGCTCGACCACCGCCTTGATGGACGCCCCCAAATAGAAATTCAGCCACAGGAAAAACACCGCGGCCACCACGATGATCGCCAGCAGCCCGTACTTGAGCGGTTTTCCCAGTTTCATGTTGGTTGTACCTCCAATGCGTTGATGATCCCGCGGCGGCGGCCCGCCGCCCCATTTGCGAACTATAAACCTTCCGCTGGGAAAGGCACAGGATTCGCTGTCCCCATGGGGGCCTGTCCGTTTTGACCGGTCACTCCCGCGCCCAGGAGTGGCGCTACGTTCCCGGCTCTGAAAGGCGCGGGTGTCCGGGTGGCGTCGGTCACGGATCGAACGAATTCACGTTAATAGGGTGAAAGGGGTGCGCGGCTGACACCGCACTCCGAAGACAGCCTGAAGGCTGGACTCAAACCCGGGGCGCCGGTCGTTTGAGTTCACGCTTTAGCGTGTCTGGCTTGGGCATAAGTACGGAGGGAAGAGCGGGTTCGTCCCGGAGGGACTGAATGAAAATAGGCAGGGGCTTCAGCCCCTGTTCCGAAAAATGAAACGATGGCGTGCCGTAGTTACGCCGCGATTCGCCGCGTACCTGACGGCACGCGCAATGGGGAGCGGGCAAAACAGGGGCTGAAGCCCCTGCCTAGTGCGCCAGTGGGCGCACTCATGTAAGGAGGTGCAAGTCCTTCTCAAACTGAACCTTTCAGGTTTGTACCCGACCGTAACTGCATCCGTCGCGAGACGGGGTGGGAAGCAACGGAAGGGGAACGGACAGCCCGCAGGATAACGAACGTGATTCGGCCAGGTGCATTGGCGAGCCTGCTAGGCTACGGCGAAGTCCATGCCCGTGTGGAGTAATGATCTCCCCGCAAGGGAAAT
>Ga0265297_10010434_pt1 | contig 11678 bp, 7 predicted proteins | sample Munlanlwell13791_FD_192502 | JGI IMG/M metagenome (GOLD analysis project Ga0265297, IMG submission 192502) | Leachate microbial communities from a municipal landfill in Southern Ontario, Canada - Leachate well 137-91 | ecosystem: Engineered > Solid waste > Landfill > Unclassified | place...
AGCACCAAGCGGTGTTGTCACGGTCACGGAGCCGGCATTGATGGTCCCTGTCACAGTGATCGTGCTCGAGCCTCGGCTGCCTTCGCTCCATCCCAGGAACGGCTTCGTCGGATCCCAGAAGATGTATCCGCCGCGGCCGAGTGCGAATCCGGCCAGTGTGAAAACGATGTCTCCGCGCGCCGCGCGAGCGTCCAGGGAGTAACCGAGCTCGGTGACCTGTGGCTTTGGGTCAACGACAGCACCGGTGAACGCTGCGGTTGTGCTGAGGTAGTTCCTTTCGACAGCGCCAACATCGAACAGGTCCTCCGCCAGGTCCACGAAGACACGGGAGCGGAAGTTCCCGCGGATGTCCACTTGGTAGTTCCTGCCGGTGAACAGTATCGGCAGGTCCGCAGGCGCAAACGCGTCGACACTGTCGCTGCCTGCCAGTTCGAAAGCGGCAACTGACGTGTCCGGGGCGCGCAAGCTGGTGAACAGTTGCAGCGCCGAGGAAGCCGATCCGGTGTCGGTTGTGCCGGAAGCAGCGGAACAGTCGTTGTATCGATTCTGGAACGTCGTACCAGCGCCTGCGACAACGTAAGCACCGCTCTTGGTTGTTCCAGAGAACTGCTGCCCCTGGAAGGCGCAGTAGCCGACGTCGGCGGTGTCAGCTTCAATGACCACACCTGTTACGCCGGTCTCATCGTGGAACTCGTCGTTGAAGCTGCTGCCTCGTGCCAGAACATGATTGCCCTTGATGACCGCGGAGACCGCGGAGATCGTGTAGGCGGCCGAAAGCGATGTCACGTTCACCAGCACCGGTACCGAAACAACGACAAGCAGGCCGTGTGCGACAGCGTGCACATCAACCAAGGCAGACAACGCCTTGGCGAGTTCAGCGGCTGTCGCCTGCAGATCGTTCGTCGCCTCAAAGGACGTCCCTGGAACAAGCGTGGTACCAGAGACTGTGATCGTATCCGCTGGTGCTGGTCTGCTATTGATGACGATCTCGTAGCCACGCGCGAGACGCTTGTTGTCGACGACGGTGTTCGCCAGGTCCACGGTGGTATTGGCGCAGTCGTGCACACGCACAGCGGACACACCGCTCTCATTGCGTAGCATGATCCCGCTTGTGCGCACGTCCAAACCAGAGGATGCGTGCACAACCACGTTACCGGCGTCGACTGCGGACCAAAGCGCGATGTCGTTGTCGCTATCGATGTCGATCGATCCATTCGTGTCGGCTTCGAGGTTCTGGATGCGCAGCGATAGCACACCCGAGCGGACGCAGTGCACACGAACGGAGCGGTCAAGAACGATGCCTGTGCTCGAATCGACCCATGCCTGGAAGTCGGCCGGACTCCAACGGTTCCCTTGGGTTCCGGCGCCGCTACGGGACTTGCTGAGGTCGAGGTAGAAGTGCAGAGGCTCCGGGACGTAGTAGTCGTATTCGTAAGCACCGGCGTCGACGGACTTGCTGCCGATCGGATACGCCGAGCGTGTGAGCTCGCGTGCGTCCTTCACAAGGTCGTCACCGACATCGTTGTAGAAGGTCGGCGAGGGCAGACGGTTCATGGCATCGGATGTCGACACCAGCGTGAAGTCAGCTGCCTCGTAACTGGTGTTGTTTGGATCCACGAAGGCGTTCGAAGCTTCGAGTTCGGTGTAGCTGTCGATTGTTGCGCCTGGGAACGTGCAAACGCCGGCGCCGGCGCTGCTGAAGCTGCAGCCGCGGACCAAAGCCAAGCCGGTTCCAACCACGGTTTGGTTGAGCGTGTTCACTGCGCATGCTGTGACGTCGCTCTCGTCGGCAAAGTAGAAGATTCCACTCTCGGTGCCGACGCTGTGCATTTGCACAACGGTGCAGCCGCGCAAGCGTACCTTCGCTGTGCCTGTTGGCACGTACACGAAACGACCCTGTGCCACAGCCCGCGAACGAAGAACACAGGAACGAAGGCGAAGCTCACCGGTGCCGACAACGGTGCCGTAGATAAAGTTCGTGCCACTCACGAACTCGAGTTTCATCCTCTCCACGAGGACACGCATGTTTGCGTTCGCACGCATCTGCACCGCACTGAACACAGGCAAGGAGTGGTTGTAGGTCTTGTACCCGGAGAGCAGTACCTGACCGTTGCCTCCGTAACGGCGATCCGCCGCGGCTGTGTTCGGAGAGAGCGGACCCATGTCCCAGGCAGGAATAGGTGAGGACGCGCACGACCCTCGGAACACGTAGTTCAAGGTGTAGTCGATAGGTGCGCGTCGGCTGTAGTCGAGCAGGAACTCGGCGACACCGATCGGCGAGCTCTCGGAGCCGTCGCCGGCTGCTGTAGCCTGGGATAGGTCAACATGCAGGACTTCCGTCCCTGACAGTCCTGATTTCTGGAAAGCACCAGCGTCAGCTGTCGTAACCGGTCGGCTGTGCCCAAAAGCATCAGTCGCTGTCGCAGACAGATCGATCGCCGGCGACACCGCCGTGTTTCCGACAGCAAGCAGTCGTCCGCCATGCACAGGCCAGAGCCAGCTGGACTCGAGGAACGTGAGTCCGGAAGCAAGGCTCGCGGCTGCGCTGGCTTTTGCGCTGTCGACGGTGGCGTCGTTGAACAGGCCTTGCGTCTTCACCAAGACACCGACAACATCGTCGGCGTACGGTATCGGAGAACTTCCCTGGTACGTCTGCGCACTGCCGAGAAGCGCGAAAGCGTTGGCGTTGCGGTAAGCCGAGCCGCCGGCGAATGAGAACACAACAACCGCTGTTGTATCCTCAGCTTGAGCGACGTAGTTGAGTCCTGTGTACAAGGATCCGGAGCCTGTGTACACGCATTCGTGCGTGCCGGTCGCTGTCGATGCAACCAAGACCGTGTTCCCTGCAAAAGCTGTACGGGAGCCAGATCCGTTCGTGTTCACGTAGCGGATGCCGTAGCCGTGGTCAAGGAAGATGTTGTTGGCAACCTTCGTAACCGGAGCGACGCCGGTGTTGTTCACCAGGTACGGAGCGTCGGCTCCAGCGGGGATGTTGATGTCCAACACGAAGCCGGACAAAGACAGCTTCACATTCGTTGAATCTCGGATGTCCAGCCAGGCTGTCGATGCAGGCAGCAGTGTGGATCCGGAACCGAAAGCTGGCGTAGCTAGGACAGGCAAGCCGTTACGCATCGGATCATCTGCCTCGAAGGAGATGCTACCGGTGCTGGAGAAGTTCAAGGCCTCGAGCGCGATGCGGTTTTCGAGGTTGAGCAGCTCTCCTCGGCCGCGACACTTGAACACGATGTCGACGACGCTGCCATCGAATGACGTCCCGGAATCGAAGACGGAGCCGGAGTCCATGAGTGCGGTCTGGATCTCCTGCATGCGCACAAGCACGTCGGCCCAGGAGTACGGATCCGTAGCTGTTCCGGCGTAACCGGACCCGGACAAACCCAAATCGACGTGGTAGACCTGCATTTACTGCTCCCTGAATGCGATGTTCGGGTAGGACCTGGTCTGGCAAATCTCACGCACAGCTGAAAGTTCATCATCGATCGTGCGCAGACGGAAGAGAGTCAGCCTTCGAAGCTCCTCGAGCTCGTCCAGGCGATCTTGGTAGGTGTAGGCGTCGTTCACGTACGGCACCTGGGAAGGATGGTACTTGGTACCTGCTTGTGCAGATGCTGCAGCGGCAGCCTGCTCTGCGGCTGTGGCCGGTGCCTCGACAGAAGGCTCTGTGCTCGGCGCAAGTGCTGCGGCTAGGGATTCGTCTTCTGGTGTGGGTTGCTGATTTGACATGTACTCTCCATGAAAAGAGGGCGCTGGCGTCGTGCACAACACCAGCGCCCGTGTCGGGTACGAGGAGGGTGGAGACCTCGTTACCCTTACTTCTTGTCCTCGTACTGCTTGCCGTAGCCGCGAGCCGCGTTCTGCTTGAGGATGCGGCCGATCTGCGGACGTGTGCCGGGACGGTGGTGCAGGGGCTCGTAGCCAGCCTCGCGACGCATCTGCATCTCGAGGGCCTTGAATTCCTTGCGGGTCATCGTCTTGGCCTTGCCGGTCTTCCAGAAGTACTTGCCGTCCTTCTGGAACAGGCGCAGCGCCACGACCTTGCTGGTCTTCGCCTTCGCCTGGAGGGCAGGCAGGTCCTTCTTCGCGACCGGCTTGGCCTTGTACTGGGCGATGTACTTGGTGCCGACCTTCTTGAAGCGCTCGGGAAGGATCGTGGTGAACTTCTGCTTGTAGAACTTCGACGCGGCGTCGACGAACACGCGCACCTGACCGTTGGGCATCTCCGCGACGATGGCGTCGAGTCCCTGGCGCTCGGCGGCGGAGACGATGTTGGTGATCTGCTCGTCGAGCGAGGCTGGCTGGGGCATTTTCCTGTCCTTTGTGATTGGTTTCTGGTGAGCGACCGACGAGGGGTCGCCTCGACCTCTCTAGTGAGAGTTGTTACTTTTGCCTGCCGATTCTGTTACTTTGCCTGAGGCGAAAGCACGTTCTCGAACTTCCAGATCGCCTTGCGCAGATCCCTCGAGAGCTCACCAGCAAGATCGATGTCGGCTTCGTTGGCGTCCTTCTCACGATTCAGCTTCTGCGCAAGACCAAGCAGGGCCTTGAGATGGCGGAGGTAGTTCGCGCACAAAGTCGAAGCGTCGGTGACGCGCTCGAACTTCGCCGCGTGTGCTCCAAGATCAGCAAGGCTCGTCGGGAGGAACTCACCGGCGGTGCGGATGTGCTCGGCGATGTCGTCGATCTTGCCTTGCCAGTACTCGTACTCGTCCTTGAACATGGCGTGGAACTCGTGAAAGTCTTCGCCTTGGACGTGCCAATGGCCGATTTGGGCTTGGTACTGGGCGGCGTAGGCAACCCTGAAGATGGCGTGAAGCACGGGTGTCATTGCGCATCCTTTCTTTTCATGCACACGAAGACGAGCTCGTCGGCGTGGACGCCGGGAATATCGGCGAAGTCGGCTGCCCATACAGGAGTTGCCAGTAGCCCATTGTCTTCGAGGCGCTTGAGCACGTCCCTGAGACCGTAGACACGGTAGTGGTCGTGCCAGTAGAACCGGTGCCTGCGCTCCGCTGGCGTCAAGGAACCTGATACGTCCTCGTCGGTACGTCCGTTACGTGTAGGGAACGACAGCAACGCCATACCGCCGGGCTTGAGCACGCGGGCGATCTCGGAGATTGCCTTGGCATCGTCACGAACGTGCTCGAGCGTGTGTCCGCAGTGGACGACATCGAAACCAGCAGTTGGGTAAGGCAGCTGCTCGAGATCTACACCGTCGCGGTAGCTCCCGTGCTCCCAGCCGCGGAACATCATCTTCTCCCCGCGCGGCTCGGGATTGATCGCCAGGCCGTAGCTGCGACCGCGCAGGATCGCTTTCGCCAGGCGGTGCCACGGCTGTGCGCGGCAGTGCAAGCAGCACCCGTCGGCGGTGTATCCTTTCTCGGAGCCGCAGATGCTGCACGCTCGCTCGTGTGGGAGTTTGTACGTGTACTTGAGATTGCCGAGAACGGATAAGGCGTCAACAGCTGTGTCTTCGAACTTCTCCAAAGCGATACGGGCTGCGGAGATGTCACCACCTTGAACCTTGCGCAAAGATCCTGTTACAGCGCAGTGCGCACCAAGGACTTGCCAGAACGGGATCCGGTACTGATGTCCGCGAAGAAGCAGGTCATGAATCGGGGCTGGGTCGGAGACCAGAGCATCCCTAGCGATTTCGTCGGCGAAGATGGAGACCTGGGTCTTGGCGAACACAACACCAGGCATGCGCAGCCTCGTAGCCAGACGCCGTAGCTGACCTGTACGTCTGCTCATGGTGTGGATGTAGTCGACGTTCTCCCTGGACTTGTGGTAGACGTGCCGGACATGACAGCGACCAGGATTCAGTGATACAACAGCGGCGCCGAGGTACCATGCCGTCATACCCAGGAAATCATCCTCTCCGCCCCAGCGACCGTTGAAACCGTCGTTGAAGATGGTTGCGCACTTGTCCACGCGGGTGTTGACCTGCCGCAGCAACGACGCAAGCGCAGCGTTCACTCCGAGACAACAGCTCCAAGTGCACAACCTCGAGAACAGCGGAGCTTTTGAAACGACAAGTCTGTGCATGTCCGCGGCAAACACACGCTTGGCGGCTCCGGTGATCCGCATTCTGTTATCTTCAGCAAGCCCACCGGATTCGGTCTCGTTCACACGCCGACCTACGACTGCTGTCGGGTACGATCTGGCAGCATTGAAGACTTCCACAAACCCGGTGAGCAATGCCGGCGTAGGTACGCAGTCTCCGTCCAGGAACACAAAGTCACACGGCCCGAGACGACGCTCAGCCTCCGCGGCGCCGATGTCGCGGTTTCGGCCGGCTTGGAAGCCGTAACCGTCCACTTCCAAGAGCGCTACAGGGTGGTTTGCGCCGAAGCACTGCAGTACCTCTTTGGATGTGTCCGTGCAACGGTCCAGCACGAACACGAAAAGGTCTGGCTGTGTCTCCAGACCTTCATAGGCAGGCAGCAATCTCGGAAGATTGGCTGCCTGCTCATGTACGAGGACAATCAGAGCGAGCATGCTCAGCCTGACGCTAGACGGTTACCAGGGGTCCGTAATCCCTAGTAAGGCGTTCACGCACGTTGAAATCAAGCACAGCTCCACCTACAGCTACGTGCAACGCAGAGCCCACCTTGACCCTGACTTCGATGTAGCCGCCTGGCATAAAGTTCCCCATCCAGTAGTTGCCGGCACCAAACAGACGCGGCACTTGCGGCACAAGCAGAGAACCTGCCTGCATTCCGCTAAACTTTAGGCACCAAGTGGCGTTGGAGCCGCCAGTACCGTAACGCATTGAAGAGAGGATTGTACCCGGCCACACCAAGTTCGTAGCAGCTCCGGCCTGGTCCCACACGAATCTGAATTCGACGTTGTCGCGAGTCGTCTGGAAGCCAGGAGCATCTTCAGTCGCTGCGAGCATAGTCAGGTATACGTCGATGTCCACAGGAACACCAGGAGGAATCATGGCCTCGGTTTCTGACCCAAATTCTGGATAGTGTATCTCAGATACCGCAAAGACCTTCCAATTCGTGTCTACGGTTCCAGAGGCCGCACGCGCGTCAGGCTTATCCAGAAGCCGTGCTCTGCGTCTGTCTGTGTGCAGCCACCACGGGGATGCAGGTCCGTCGGACAGCGTGCGTGCGACGAGCTCGCACGCACGATCAGTGTCTGCACAGCGACGGATGTAAGGGCGACCGCCGATCTCAGCAGAACGTGCTGCGTACTCCGCGGAGGCAGCAGATGGGTTATCCTCCAAGGCGATCATTGTCGCCAGAGACAAAGGTTGGGACTGGTAGGCAACTTGCTTGATTGTGACGACACGTTCGGCTTGCGTCAGACCGAGGCCATCGAACACGTCATGGATGTTCTCAGCGGTAACGCTGTTGGCTGTAGGTGTGATCACACCGAGCTCGGTGAAGAAGGAATCAAGGATTGGGCCTGTTACGACAGCGACGTCGGTCAGGTCCACCAATTCCAGGTCCGAGAACTGAACCGGGCAATTGAACACAGTGCCACCAGTGAATGTGGATACTCCGTTTGCCGCCAGAGGCCCCGCGATCGTGACACCACCGGCTGTCTGCAACGTAGACAGAGCTGTGTGCTGCTGGACAATCAGAGCCCCGCCCACGGTGACGTTACCAGCAACACCGAGCGTACCGCCAACATTCACGTTTCCGAGTACACCGAAAGGCACAGAGAGCGTGGCTCCTGCCAGAGCCAAGGACATGACCAGTGTACCGTCGACGTACAAGTTCGTGGACCCGGACAACGCCGCAAAAGCACGATTGTTGCCGAAAGCCAGGCCGACCAGTCCGGCGCCGCCGTACAAGCCCGAACTTCCGCTCGTGGTCAATCCGTACGCTACGGAAGCTTCCGTAGTCGACGTTCCTGTTCGGTAGTAGCTTCCTGTGATCGCGGCGCCGACGACGTTGCCAGTAAACGTGGCGTTGCCTGCTGCGGAGATGTTACCGGTCACAGCCAACGACGTCTTGAGGTTGGTCACTTGCGCGTTCTTGAACTCAAGAACAGGGAAGAAGTCGTTGGTGTAGTCGCTCAGACCAATCACCAAGGTGTTTCTGACCTCACTCACACGAGCCATCGCCGACATCCTGATTTCGACGTCGGAGCCTGTGATCGCCTGCTCGATGAAGAGAGGTGCCGCCACCGCTGCGAACGTGGACGCCGCGGCTTCGTTGCGCCCAAGAACAAGGGCTGTGCTTCCGTTCAGCGAGAACCCGATGCTGCTGTTGCTGGAAACACCTTCGGTACTTGTGAAAGAACCGATGTAGTACATGCCTGTGTTTGGTACACCGGTGAAGTTCAACCCAGGGGCAGCTTCGGTGCCACCAGGAACAGACAAGGCCTCTGTCAACGTGAGCTTGCGCGCGCTGAGGATATTGCTGCTGATGGTTGTTGTGTCGGTTGCGGCCGCGTACGTGTACTTCGCTGTGTTTCCGAACAGAAGCGACAACGTGTTCGACGTTGCTGTGACGGAAGCGTAGGTGCTCGTATTCGTGCCGAGCTCAAGCTTGGTCCCGGCAAGGCGACCAGATGTGAAGAAGCCTAGACGATTGATCTCACCGTAACTGATGAAGTCACCGACGTAGGAAGCGCGCCCGAAGCGAAGAACACCGTCGTTCGAGCTTGAATCCTTCTCCGTGATCGCGATGCGGTAGGAGCAGTTGCTGTCCTCGTCCTGGAACTGTTCAAAGAGCAGTGGCGTGTCCAGGCCGGAAGCCAAACCACTAGCACTCGCTGTGTTCGATGCGAACACGAACGCGGTCTTGCCCTTCAACGATACACCGATGCCGTTGTAGAAGCTGAGATCTTCTGTCGCGAATGTTCCTACATCGTAGAGACCAGTGTCAGCGCTGCTGAACGTCAATGCTGGTGTGGCGGCCGTGCCTGAAGCAAGGCGGAGTTGCCTGTCCACTTGGAGTGACTTGTAGCTACGAACGCGGCTGGCTGTGACCTCGAGAACCGGGATGAACCCCTCAGCGTACGAACTGATGCCGAGGATGATGTTCGACTCCGTAGCCACGCCGCGGTAGGTGTGGATGCGATAAGTAACGTCGGAGTCGGCATTGCGTACCTGCTCGAAGACAAGAGGGCACTGGATGGCGGCCAGACCGGGGTTGTCACCTTCCGTGGACTTCGCAAACAAAGCCACAGTATCGGACTCGACCGCTACACCCAACGCGCTGTAGACGGTGTAGTTGGTCGTCGCGACAGTGCCTGCGTAGAAGAATCCTGTGTTCGTGAGCACGCCGTCGGCATTGCGGAAGCGCAGGCTCGGAGCTGGAGCACTTCCAGGCTCTAGCACGGCCAACACGATGTCTGCCTGGGAAGTCACACGCAGAGAGCGCACGACCTCGGTATCGACCTCGCGGTAGGCAAGCTTCGCCGACGAGAACGCTGTTGCTGCTTGTGCGTACTGGCTTTGCGGTGCCAGGCCAGCCATCGTCCCACGGGCGTAGTAACGCACGTAGACGGTCTTGCCTTGCGCCACGACACGATTGAACTTGACACGCAGTGCTGTTGCTGGCGTCGACGGGTTCCAGTATCCGGCGGCGTTGGCATTGGTGTTGTCAGCGGCGGGATTGTAGGATCCGGATCCGGATGCATCCTGGATGTTGAGTACGTAGAGAGGGCCATCCTCATCGACGTAGCCTGCCAGGAACGCGTCCTGGAGCTCAAACCAATTCCGCGCAGTTGAGCGGCCGTCTGTATCGACACCAAGCTTGCCGACATAAACAGCGTCAGCAAAGAACGGCAGACCGCCGCCGTTGTCGGCACGGAGAATGTTGATGAAGTCAGCGCCGCCAGTTGTAGTGATTGTGACAGCCACAACACGAGGCACAGCCACAGGAATGCCGTTTGCAACGAGCGGATTGCTTGTGCTCAGCGGATCCGGACCGGTGATGACGTTGTCGAGCGCCTGCTTCTGCGCAAGCGTCGGCAAGATTGTGGTGTCGGTCTCGGTTACGAACCGATTCCCGGCGCCAGGTGTGCCTGCTGTACCAGCAACCGCCGCCTTCTCGTCTGGTGTGACGTGGATCTGTGTCCCGGGGTAGTTGCCGAGGCCGGAGGTGTGCGTGGCGAAATCGGTTGCGAACTGCTCGTAGTTCCCGAAGGAGAGCCAAGCGGTTCCGGTCCAGATCCTCCAGGATGGCTGTCCGCCTGTTCCTGTACGAAGTAGGGCGAAATCACCCGGCAGCATCCTCACCGGTGTTGCGGAAGGCCACTGCGTCTGCAGCTCGGTATCGTCGTTGAACACACCCAGCAGGGGATTGTGTCCGGTCCTGGTCACACGATCGCTTCCGCTGTAGCTGATGTTCGACGTCGACGTCGTCGACACCGAGGACAAGTCGACTCTGCCGACAACGACGAGGAATGCACGCTGCGGGTCCGTCGCTAGATTGGTGTCTGACATCACTTCCAGTGCCAGTGTCGGAGCCGCTGGTGAGTTGTGCACAGCACGGAACACGATGTTGTTGATACGGCCGCCTACACAAGCCAGAGTAACAGCAGCATCGTTGTCGACAACCATGCCGTCATTGCTCACCAGTGTGCCTGGCGCGACCTGTACGTTCGCTGTACCCGCGATCGGGGAGATTTCAAAGCCGGAAACAACGCCCTTCAGGAACAGACGCCGGAAGTGCGCGTTCAAGTCCGTGGTAGCGTCGATATTGCGATAGGAGAAGACTGCTGTGTATGCCATGGTTGTGCTACCTCAGATCGAGTTCAGGATGAGGTTGAATGTACGGTTGCTGTTCTTGGCCTTGAGGTTGTAGCCGACGTTGCACACCGCGTACAGGAATGTATTGCCGATGAGTCCGGTGTCTACGGGGTCGGTGACGGCGAATATCTCGCCGTAGATCCCGATGCCGGACAGGATGCCGGTGCCGACCTGATTTGCGAAGACGGCTTGGATCAAGGTCTTGCGGAAGTCGACCTGGACGATCTGCCCGGGTTGGAACTGGATCAATCCGGTTGTCGGACTCGGGAGCTCCGCCAGCGTAGGATCGACGCGTAGTGGCAGGTTGGTATCAGGGTCATGGCCAGCAGCACCGGCTTGGAAGTAACGGAGCCGCCATGCTCGTCCGTTCACATGCGCGTCACCTGCACGCAGGGCGCCGATGTTGGTGATGGTGAAGCTGCCGTCAAACGAAGTCGTAGCCATTGCGCCCTCTGTTTCCGAATGCGATGTCGTGTTCGTCACGGTGACGCGGCCCAAGCACACGAGGTGCTTGTGTCGGCTTCGCGGTGCCAGGGCCGAGCACGCGGGTATCGGTGTTGTCTGTGTACTTCAGCACAAGCTTCTCCAACTTCGCCAGTCGGATGCGGTACTGATCCAGGTTTCCGCTCACGTGCAGGAAAAACGTGTCCGCAAACACAGACGCAGGGTGATGAATCCCGGAGGCATGCGTGATCGCAAGCAGATACCTGGCGATGTTGTAGTCAGCAGGCTGAAGCTCAATCCCGGTCACGTCGTAACCAGCAATGAAGCGATCAATGTTTGTTTCCGAAGGGTCCTGCAGCACGGTTTCGTACCGCTGCAGGAGATCCTGCTGTGCGATCTTGCGCCGGAGGCGACGCCTGACGATGCTGCTCATGTTGAAGGATCCTTGGGATTGGTGATTTCTTCCTGCTCGCGCTTGCGCTGCTCCGCTTTCTCCTTCTCC
>Ga0265297_10010436_pt1 | contig 11677 bp, 22 predicted proteins | sample Munlanlwell13791_FD_192502 | JGI IMG/M metagenome (GOLD analysis project Ga0265297, IMG submission 192502) | Leachate microbial communities from a municipal landfill in Southern Ontario, Canada - Leachate well 137-91 | ecosystem: Engineered > Solid waste > Landfill > Unclassified | place...
GGCCGTCTTTCTCTTCATACCGCACCAGCTTCAGAATGACCTCTGCGCCATTGCTGGATGCAATCGCCTGCCCCACGCTGTTCGCCTGCGGCACCTGCGCGGCTTTCCACATCTTCTTGCACTCCCTCGCCCCCATCGTACCAGCATTGAATGCCGCCGGAGCTTCGTCGGTCCCCACTGTGTAGTTCTCGAAGTGGCTCATTGAGGCAAATTGCGCCGGTTCTTTACACGTGAACTGCCCCCGCAACATCCGTTTCCCCGTACTCGATTGCCCATCCTCGAGCGCGACCGTCATGTGATAGAACCCATCGGGGAATACATTGTCTTCGGGAATTTGATCCCAAGGTAAGAAATCGTTGTTTTGCTGATTCATAATTTAGTCTCCTTTGTTTAATTTAGTGTGATTGAATTACGAACTGTACTACGATTACTATACTCAGTTATGCTCTCCATTCACCTCCTTCGCATACGTCGCGCTTTCCTTTTGTTTCGTTCACGATTGTAACAACTACGATGAATCGGCGTGACACCATTCGCGCGTCCAGTACGTTTATACAACCTAAAATCAGGATTAGCGGTTGTGTCCCATTTACCACAAACCTGACAACGACGCGCATGCGGATTGCCACAAGCAAGTAAAGCGGCACGTCGAAGATGAAGCAAGCGATGATAATAGCGATCCTCACAAATAACAAGGTTACAATTTCGATTGTCGTGTTCATCTTCGTTGACGTGGTGCACGACCGCTTTCGACGGAAGCTCGTGCCCCAAAACACATCGCGCAATAAACCTATACTCCCTAACCCACCTATCACTTTGTGGTATTTTGATTTTTAAGCGATCCATCGTAACCCCTTGATTAGAATACCATTTCTTTCCAAAAAGGGATGTCCTTCCCCTTCCCATCAAACATGAAAACCAACATCGGTTTCGGGAACGTGCTCGCGAATTGACTCTTGCCGGTGCCGAAATCCCCATACACCATCGTATTGATCGGGGGGCGCTCGCTCGGCCAGTTCGCCCACAATGCTTCATAGTGAGGAAAGCAGGGGTCCGGCGCAGCAATCTGCGTCGTCGCCGCCCACTGGCCGTCATTTTGCGTCTTCAATAAATGTATCCGTTCATGCGTCTCAGCATTACGCCCGGTGTGCATATAATATTGCTCCTGGTACGCAGCATTGAGCAACTTTCGGTCACTCAACCTGCCCGGCGCATACGGCACCCGCAATATCTCCCCGCTCACATCATTGCGCTTCTCATTAATATGGCAAATAATCACAACGTTCATCGGGAGCGCCGCAAACCGGATGCAGAGCATTTCTTCCAGCGCATCAGTAGATGCCCCGAACCATTGTCGCGGATCAACGCCATCCCCCTTCTTCACCGTTTGTTTCGTTTTCCCCGGCGGGAGCGGATTGATTAACTTCTCATCATACTTCCTCGCCAGCAATTCCATGAACGTCACGCTATCCGCGACAATCGTCTTCCACGTACCGTATTCAGTATGAAGCGCCCCCATCCGGTGCGTGAATTTCTGGTACGCACTTGGATTACTGAGGTCATCGTCGTGGTAGTACTCCACACGAATAATGCCATCGCCGCGCTCAATATCACGGTATGGGATCGCATACTGCCCGATTAAATATTGCTGAATTGGACTAACTTTTCCCGGCTTTAATTGCATTCGTCTCACCTCCATTTTCGTTGTTTAGTCACGGACACAAATCGCACACGCCACCATAATAATTATGAACCAGAATATGATTGTTTCCATTTTTCAACCTCCTTGCGGTAAATGGTCAATCGCTCTTTGTAATAGTTCTTCAAGTCTGTCTATTTGTTGTTGGAAGGTAAATACGGCTTGGTCAATGTTACTTGCTGCGCGATTCATGTCAACAGCCGCCGATGACATATTGTGACTTGCGCGAAGAACATCTTCCGAACCTATTAAATGGATTGTTTCCATCTCAACATCTCCTCTTGCTTATCGGGATTCGCCCGCCAATACTCCATCCACTCCGGCGACCCCGGCTTCATCGTTGTGTATCACGCGCCGTTTGTTGTCGGCGCAACATCAATGCGTTCTCCGCCCTTCCAAACTTGCCAAACCTCATAGACGCAGAACTGTTCGACTGCGCTCGGCGCAAAGTCCATCCGGCACCAATCCTTGAACTCGCAAAATCGGCAGTGATCGCGAAACGCCCCATCGCGCAGCGCATACGGGAGCGCACGTATATCACTATACAACATCGCAAGTGCCTCGGCCTGCTTTGCTAAAAGTAGCGCGTCGGTGCGCCACTTTTCCAACATCTCGGGGGAGCGATCATAGCGGTAGAGCTGGAAAGTCGCATGCTCCATACTGCACTCAATATACTTCACCTTATGCACCGGGCATTTCTTGAGCGAATCAGGCAACTTGCTGATCTGAAGCCCATTGACGTAGCACTGCGCGACCGCTTGCTTATATTGCCGCCCCGTAATCCAGCAATACCCGCTCATCTGACTGTTCATCCTGAAAGTACTACTCCACCATTGATTCAGTGATCCGGTCGTTTTATGGTCAAGAGGCATCATCGTACCGGATTGTTTATCACGCACCAGCATGTCGCGCTTCGCCCAAAATACGTATTGCCCCGAATCATCCAGCGCCGCCCCCTTCACCATCTCAAACTCAATCGGCTCAAACGGCATCGACGATACGGGACGTACATCACAATACCTTTCCATAATTTTTATGCAATTCGCCCGCGCAAATCGATCTTCCTCCGGTTGTTCTTGGGGCGGAATTACTTTGTTATATTCATCTTCAAAACGCGCTACGACCGTGCGCTTCGGCTGCCCCCGGAAGTGCTCTTCCAATGCGCGATGATACGCATTACCGATGTCGGCTGCGATCTTCTCGCTCTTGCTGCGCAAATGAAATACGTGTCGTGCGATGCCTGCCGCCTGGCATTGCGCATAGTCCTTCAATAATTGATTGTCGAAATTGAACATTGCTACCACCTCCTTTAATACAGCACGCCGCCCCGCACTACTGCCCCGCCCGCTTCACCGTCGCCGTAAGCCCCGTTTGCTTCTCGCACTCCCGCAACCCGGCCTCGACTACATAATTCAGCGCCTCTTCCTGGGAGCAATTTTTGACCGCCGCCAGCAACCGCAGCCGATAGTGTAAATCCGCGCGAAAGCGCCGCGTGCTGAAATTTTTATATTGCATTCTGTCCGACATTTTAACCTCCGTAGTTTTGGTAGGAACGACCGTACCTCAATCAGTCGGCCCCACCATACTACGCGCGCTGCATGCTTGTCAAGAAAAAAATGCAATCCATGCGAAAATAATTCGCCCACCGCGCAATGCCCCGAAACTATTGCGCATTATTCCGCCCCACGTACCACATCGGGGGCATCATCATCATCCTCAACGATGCTTGAATCTGTGAAGCCGTCAAAATCACTGCCCCCCACATAATCACGAAACCGCCGCCCCCCGCACATCGGGCACACCGGCTCCATCGCCGACCGCGCCGCCACCCTATCCCACGGATAGCAAACCCACCCGCACGTCTGGCACTCCTCTAAATTATCGTCTGGTCGCATCATCGCTCACCCCCTTTTGTTCACGGCACGTGCCTGCCGCGCAGCCTTGTTTCGTTTATTCCTTGCTCGCCGGTACTTCAACAACGCGCGCCCCTTACGTGCTTGCTCCACAGGCTTTCTCGCGCTTGGCCAACCTGCAAGCACTCCCGTTGCTCCCAAAAGTAATTGATACGGTAATCGTTTAAATTGCAGCATCACGCGCCTCCCTTTCCTGTTTGTCGCGTTCCTTATTCCCCGCGACGTTGCCGATAAAATGCCCACAAATCTCCCCATCCCCCATTGCTGCATGCTCCCTACACAAAAACACCCGCGCCCGCACCACGCCCACACCGAGCAATAATTGAAACTCCGCCCTCTCCCCGCACCCGTTCCAGAAGCACGTGAACGTCTCGGGGACGAAAGTCTTAAACTGAATCGCCGCCTTTTCCAACACACGGGGGGACGTTTCGAGCGCGTGCCGGGGAAGGAAAAACTCCATCCCGCATTGTGTGCAACGCCAGCACTCCCACCGCTTCGCGTTATGCTTCGCTCCTTTGAATTTAGGCTTGCGCTGCCGACGTGCTGCCCCGCCGCAGTAGTCGCAGCGTGTCGCAGTATTGCTATGTTTATTTTGCATCGTCATTCCCTCCCTTCGGCTTTTGCAATTGCCCGCCCCGCTAATGTTCGCGCTCTTTTCAGCCCTGGAATTGTGTTTTCTTGTTTTCCATTTATATATAATGAACTGTCAATAAACGCCTCACACGCCTCCAACAGCTCCGGCGCGGCGGCGATTAATTGAGCGTTCGCCAAATCTTCCTCACAAAACACATTGTGTTGTTGATAAATGCAACGTTTCTGACTTTCGCTAATAACCATTGTTTCAAGTACCTCCCACGGTCCCGATGTATGTTTCATATCAATCCCCTTTCTGGCCGGTATTATTGCCCCCGGCCTAGGCAATCAATAGTTATCTACGTTTCGCACTTAGTAAATTCTCAATCCGCCTTTCAAGTATCGCGCGCACCCTCTCAAGGTGTTCAATCCTCGCTTGCAATCGCTCAACCTCCGCTCCCCGCCTCCCTGCAATCGCAGCAATACCGACGCCGGATACAAGTATAACGCCAAATGCGATGTATGCGTATATCATATTCGCACCCCCTCACTACGCGCCCACCTATAAAGCCCCTCATCGTTCAATACCCAAAGGCGGCGCTCTTCATCATTCAACCCGCAATTCGGGCACATACGCTTGATTGCCGCGTCCAGCTCTGCGCGATTCTCTTTTATGAAGTCTCGCATTGTCATATTATTGCCCCTCCCCTGCGTGTACCATGCGCAGCCCGGATCATTGCAATTAATATTTATTCTTGCTAAACTCCCAAGTGAACGGAAATTTGACAAGTCGCGTTTCCAGCGCCGCCTTTACCTCCGCCGACAAACCCGAACGCCACCCGAACGAAAATTTATTTACGTGCGGATAGTAAATCACGTTATCAACGGATATGCCGTGATCCATCAACCATATCATTCCATCATGTTCAGTTTTCGCCGCCTTCGTTTTCGTATCGTACTTCTTTGCAATATCCGCCCTCTGTCGCCGCAGCCGCTCCGCTGCCCGGCTATCTGCTCCGGTCGTTTGTCGCTCAACATAACGCGGTAGCAATTCTGCCCTCTCCGCCTCCGACAGCGCCGGACGTTCTCCGCCATGAATGCCGCCCTTCACCGGCATCAATCGCAGCAAATATAGTTCATCCGCCTTGAGATATGGCGAATCAAGACACTTGTCGCAGAACGTTTGCTTTGGCAAATCATACTGCGCGCCGCAATACCCGCAGACGTGCCGCTCCGCCTGTGCTGCCCTCAGCTCTTCAATGCCGCGTGCAATGTAATACCCTTCACCTTTTCGCCACTCGCCGCCTTTATGCTCAATCAACCGGCTGCATTTTTCAAAAATGCGTAACCCCTCCGACGTGTTATATTGATTACTGAATAATATATCCGTCTCAACGTGATAAACTCCGGCAGGAATTTGCTTAAATTGGATTGACAACGAATCAAACGCTTGCAATCCCAAACGCTTGAACTCCGCTCGCAGTTCCAGTGTTTCCCGTTCATAGTTAGCAACTTCAATTTCAATCAATTTTGGTATTGTCATTCTTGCGCCCTCCTTATTTAGTAAGTTAATTATTTAACGCTTTCGCAATCACAGCAATTCGCCGCATACACCGGAAACACCTGACTTCCGACATTATAATCAATCCAGTTCCCGCCCCGCATATCAATCCGATTGCCGCGCGCAGTGATAACCGCCGCCGGATTAATAACAAACAGCGCCTCAAAAAAATCCCCATGCACATGCCAACACGCCGACCCGGTATGCCGTTTATTAACTTTCCCGAACGCACTCCGGGCAAACTCCGACGTTTCCGCGTAGTAATATTTCATCAAATACCCCATGGATAATGCCGCCCCAAGGCCTTTTGAGTTATTGACCCGCAGTGTAAAGCGCTTTGGTAAGTTGCTATTTGGATTAAACCGTATATTGCCTTCATACTTTTTGTTGACAATATTCAATGCCGCTTGTAAGTCCGTCGTCGTACAGTGTGTTGCCTTCATGTTGTAATGTCCTTTCGTGCGTCCGCATGCGCACCCCGCATATTATGGTTATTGTACTTCAATCAATCCCAAGTTAACTCAATCCCGTCCGTCAACTCGTCCCAATTATCCAAGCTAACGTTGAATTGTTCAAGGTGCCGCCGGAGGTCCGACAATTCATCGCGCATGACCTCATTCAAATAGTCGCCGGAGTCCGACTCAATACCCCAAAGTCCGCCACTGGTCAAATGTTCAATCCTTCGGTCAGTGCCCGCAGCATTGACTGGATAACTAACCGTAGCTTCTGCCTGAATACCAATAAAAGACCAGTCCCCGCGTGTTAACCCTTCCATGCGCTCAAAGTCCTGCAATCCATATTCTTTATAGTGCTTGCTGCCCTCCTCTTCACCGCCCGCATACGGTTTAAAGTAATTGTATTTGCGTGTACTCTTGGGGCAATCATGCAATTCCAGTTTGTCGCGTTCGGCTTTCAATTCCTCAATTTCCTGCTCAATTTGAACCTGGCCGCGTTCGTTCTCGTCTGAATCATAATCCATTTCAAGGCCATAAATTAAATTGTCAATTTCCTCCGCCCGTCGATTGCCTTGCTCTGCACCAAAAACGAATTGCCCACAATGCCGACAAACCGCCCAGTCTTCGGCTTTGTCGGTATACTCTCCTAACCATGATGTATCCGGGTTATCGTCATAAATCGCGCGCACCTTAATTGATTCAATCTTGTTTTTTTCCATTGTAATACCTCCAATTTTAGTTAATGATTAATAAGCATGATTAACAATTTCACTAATTATCGTATCAAGCAAACAAGCATATTCAAGGCCATAAACTACATCACTGTTGAGCTGAAATTGCCTTGCTTTACGAATAGCGCTCTTTGTCACATTAAAGCGCCCCATAATAGGCCATAAGTGGGATTCGTCTTGTTTACGGTATAGCGCATTAATCGCTTTAATGTTAGCAATGCCTTCAAGATGATCACATTCACTTGCTATTTGTTCAGGTGTTAAATATTTCATTGTAATACCCTCCATTTATAAGATTATTGCCAAACATACCCCAATTTAACTCAATTTGACTCGCTACAATGCCGCAGGTTGAACGATCACGCTTTAGCGCATACCATAGCATACCCTAAACAATGCCGCTAACTACCCAACACGCCCACAATACGATTGACACAATAATTGAAATTCGCATAACTATTTATCCTTTAACTAATACCGCACCCGTCGGTAGTTCTATAAACTCACCCTTTGTCATATCGTGATCCAGCTCCACTAATGCATTTGTCAATGCGTCAATCAAGAGCTGATATGGCAATCGATTGCCAGTATCACGTTCAATACTATCCTGAACGCGATAAACTAAATATCCTGATAATGTACCTGTCATATTAATGCCCTCCATCATTAATGATTAATTTTTTCGCTTTCTTCGAAGAATGTTTTTATTTGCGGTTTAACATACTTTGCCGGTAATGTTTCTGTGACATCTTCAGGCAATATCCATCTTTCATAAGTGAACGTCATCATGTGATTCGCAACTTGAGCTAAAATGTAATAACCATCTTTCGTTTCAGCTCTTTCACTCACAGGTTTAATTCGACCATGATACTTTGCAAGATATATTTGTGAGCTATTATTTGTATACGTTTCACGGAAAGTAAAACAATCACCAAATTGCAATTTACACCGTGAATATCCAAGCATTAAATTAGGTTGATACGGTAAAATTGTTTGCTGCTTGTCTCGAGTAACATCACTTCGACTTGTTTTCATATTAAAGCCCTCCAATTTAATCGTTAACGTCCTAAGTTAAATAACTCCACTAATACGCATAGCAACTGCGCGCACTATGCGCATTGATTGAATTATTCAATTTCATTCAACGGGCACTCATTTGCAAGGTGAAAGTCCATTGCATTATATTGATCAATGGCGCTGTGTTCATACAAACCATACTTTACTGGCACTCTGAACCGCTGAGTATCACGTTTCCAGGTCTTACATGCGCCACTGACGCGAACACGTGTGATATTAACAGTAATTCCGCCGCGTGGTCCAATTGTTCGCGTGCATTCATGCCGTCCAGTGTAATGCAGCTCTTGACCATACCTTAGTTGCCTTGCTTGTTCGATAGTAATCATGTTTCACACTCCTTTATGAGTACGTTTAATTGTTTCATCCCAAACAACAATAAATCCTGCATCAACAAGTCGCATCATATCTTCATTATTGAGACTGCATCTTTTAATGGTATCCAATACACTCAGTACGAATGCCGCATATTCATCATCTTTCATGTTTCGCTCCCTATTATATTGTTATCGTATTATCACATTGCCTGCTATAATATACAGCAATATCCATGCCAATATTCACACAACGCGACAAATAATAATATAACTAACAATATCAATACTTTATATAACGCATAGCACACAATTAAAAAGTTTACATAATAAGTCAAAATTACAAATATTTGTAACATCTTAACGATATTCACATAATTTCACATCATAACATACTGTAATTACACTAAATACAAATATTTGTAACAATATACAAATTATTGCTTTTTTCGTAGTGCTGCACATAATGGAGCATACTACATATTGTATTGATGCTCTGTAACACAATATTACATATCGTTATGCTAATCCTGGCATATGGCATTGTAACTCCCGCAAACAGTGGCCCTTAAACTATTAATATCATTAGCAATACTGACCGTAGCAAGACGTGAATTATACATACTAATGCTAATGATTTCAGTGATTTAGCGCTAAAATGTATATATATATATAAATTTTTTATTTTATTCAATCTCTGTTTCATAGTCTTACATTCCTGAGTGTAACATAGTGTTAATAATAATACCTATAAATATTTTTTATATATATATATATATTATGGCTGTAAGTTATTGAAATTATTGATAAAAGTATGTATAATTTACATAGTGTTACGTTCATTATTCGTAGTAATATTAGTAAGTTATCGTCGTATGCTCTCGGAGAGGACAAAGTGTTATACAAAAGTATACACCACTTTGTGTAATGTAGTATTACAAATAATGGTACCACTAAGTGGTATTGTCGCATTATATGAAATATGCAGTTAGCATTGTCGCGTATTGTGAAACTGGCATACTCTTTGCTTGCATTACACTCGCTCGCGATAGGTGCAGCTCGCTTGCTGCTAAGTAATGGATGTCATACTATGTGACATACTATGATCAAGCAAACTGCCAGCTTGACCGGATGTCACGCTATGTTACACTCCAATAATTGGAGCTATCCGCCTTCAAACATTCGTGATATTACTATACATAACCATACTAAACTAAGCATAGTTATGCATAATTATATGCCTTCGATCACGCCGACGCCGACGCCGACCCCGGCCATGCCCCCCTGCGCCGCGCGTACATGTTCGGAAGACCCTCACCGATGCGCGCTACATTTTCGACGGCTGCATGCTTTGCACGCAACCCACGGCGGGCATCGTTCTCATTATCGTACTCGTAGTTGAGCGTATCGTACTATGATTGCGGGTAGTTAGCGTCGTATTGGTACGCGCCGCGCTTTTCCCTTGACAACGATCCGCCGTTATGCTACTGTTTTCACACAATGAAAGTCTTGATTGCTTGTGAATTTAGCGGTATTGTGCGTGAGGCGTTCGCGAAGCGGGGGCACTTCGCTTTATCGTGCGACCTGTTGGACACCGAAATTCCGGGGCACCACGTCGTCGGGGATGTGCGGTATTTGTTGAATGAGGGATGGGATTTGATGATTGCGCATCCGCCGTGCACCTATCTTTGCGTTCCTGGCGCACATTATTTACACACACAAAGGGACCGTTGGAGTAAGTTGTCGCTTGCGCGAGAATTTTTCATGTTGTTTGTCGCTCACCCGTGCCCAAAAAAATGTATAGAAAATCCAGTACCACATAAATACGCTAGACTACCAAAATACTCGCAGATCATTCACCCTTGGATGTTCGGGCATGAGATAAGTAAAAGAACGGCGTTATGGTTATACGGTCTTCCAAGACTCGTTCCGACGGACATAAGAGAGAATCATGGCGAGAGATATGAGCGCACCGTGAGGCAACAACAAGCAGGACGTGGGAAAACATCTAATTCAGTGTGGTATGCCGCTGCGACGGCAAAAGAGCGTTCCCGCACCTTTCAAGGCATCGCCAACGCGATGGCAGAACAATGGGGATAGTTACCTACCACAACATATAGTACCCCCGTACGATGCCCACCACAAATTTTTCTTGACATCGCATCGCAAGGTATGCTACGCTCAGCCAAACTTAGTATTGTACCGATACGATAACGACGATAAGTTACGGTAATCATTGCATTATGGATAGCATAACCATCACGGACAATGGCCCCAATGCACCGACCGGAGGTGCGCCTACCAGCGCGAAGGATGGCCTGCCCGCCATCACCGACGGCCTGGATTTGTCGCAGGAGGCCATCGTGGCGGCGCAGATGGAGGCATTCGGCTTCGGCATCATTGATATTGAGCGCACCGTCGGACTATTACCAGGGGCGGTCATTACCATGCGGAGTGATGCTCGCTACCGTGAGTTGGTCGAGCGCTTCCTCACCGTACGCGCCCGGAATATCGTGAACAACGCACCGGACGTGGAGACGCTGTTCAACGACGAAATCCGCCCGAGTGTAGCGGCGCTGATAGAGGTGCGGGATAATCGCTTCAGCCGGGGCGGGGATCGTATCAAGGCAGCGGTGGAATTTCTGAATCGCGCCCCCAAAGCGCCGAAAGTGCAGCAGGTGCAGCAAGCGCCGCGTACCGTCATTGTATTGCCCGCGCGCGATTTCGGCCTTATGAAGCAGGCATTGTTGGAGGAAGGCACGCCGGATGATGCGGAGACGTTGGAACTGTTGCGCGGGCGGGACTTCAGCGACGCCGGCGACGTTGCCGTCGAATTGAACGACGCGCACCATAACGAAGTGGATGTAGTCGATGGCTAACGGCACACCGACATATACGAATGAGCAGCTCGCGGAGAAGCGCACCACGCTGAGTGCGATGCTCGACATTGATTATGCAGACGCGGTGGCCCTCGATGATAGTGAGCAGGCAAAGCAGATTGCGGAGCGCATCGCCGCAGAACAGGAAGAAGCGAGGCGAGCGCGAGAAGCGGTGGCGCTGGCAAAGGAAGCGGCAATCGCGGCACGTGCGATAGAGAAAGCGGCAAAACAGGAAGCGGCGGCTCGCGAACTTGCGGATCGCATGGCGCGTCAACTCGGCATAGCGAAGGCGAATGCCGCCCTCGCATCCGACGGCGACGATAACGATGGCGGCATTGACGATGATGACGATCAGTGCGGCGTTGAGCTGAATATTGAGATGCCGTCCGGCGTACCATGCCTTCGCACCGACGGCGGGTGGGACATCGAACCGCTCATCCAACCGCCCGGCACCTACGCATACTATAACTTCGATAAC
>Ga0265297_10010437_pt1 | contig 11676 bp, 9 predicted proteins | sample Munlanlwell13791_FD_192502 | JGI IMG/M metagenome (GOLD analysis project Ga0265297, IMG submission 192502) | Leachate microbial communities from a municipal landfill in Southern Ontario, Canada - Leachate well 137-91 | ecosystem: Engineered > Solid waste > Landfill > Unclassified | place...
GGAAACCATCCGCACCACTTCGCGCTTTCCCCTTTTCTTGTATGCCGAAACAAACGCTTCGCCATCACTGCCAAGCGCTTTTTTCATCATCAGCACATCCGTCGCCTTGCCCTCGCAGTCCGGGGAAACCGAGCCCAATCCAAAGTCTATCACCGCCATTCCTTCATCGGTATTCATCAGATTCGCAGGCGTGTAGTCGCCGTGGATAACATCTGCATTGTGGAGCGCCGCAAGTATCCTTGCCGAGGATGCAATCTCGTCCGCGCTTATCTTCCGCTCCGCCAATTCATGGTGGAGCATCTTCCCTTCCAGGTATTTCATCCTTATGGAAAATTCGCCGACCTCAAAGACAACCGGGCAAAAAACGCCCGCCTCCTTCGCCTTGTGCAAAAGCCTTGCCTCGCGCCGCGTCCTCTCCTTCCTTATTTTCGAATCCAACTCGGGTGCGCGGTATTCCTTCTCCACCCGGAATTTCTCGACCGAGGGGATTCCTAGAACCTCGCAGCGGGTGATGACGGCTTCTGCGCCTTTCATCCCATTGCCAGATGCGCGTGCCCTTTTTCCCATCCTAAAACCCGAACATCCCAAAACCCAGGAATGAGAATGCGAATGCCGCAAGCCACACCCTCCAATTCCAGCTTATTACCTTGCTTCCGTCAAGCGGAAAAATCGGGAGCAGGTTGAACATGGCAAGGCCGAAATTCGCGCGTATGCCCAAATCCGCGACTCCGGAAACAATGGGGTTGTCCATGAAAATTATGGCAAACGCAAGAAATGCTATCGCAATCGCCCAGTTTGCAGCAGGGCCTGCAAGCGAGATTATCCCGTTTTCCTTCTGGCTGATGTGCCTTGCCGCGTAAATATAGACTGCGCCGGGCGCTATGAAAAGGGGCGCGCGCCAGCCGAATATCTGGGGGATTATCGCAAGCCCAAGCCCGCCTGCAAGGCCGAGTGGCCATGCCGAAAACCGCGCCCGCGCCCCGTACCGTATCGCCACGTACTTATGCGCCATCTCATGGAGCACGAAGCCGCTTCCTATGGTGATGGTGAATGCAGCCATGAGGAAGATGAAGCGCGAGGGCTCGATTGAAAGCCCGGCGGACACGAATGAAAGCGCGAGGGCTATTGCAAGTATGGAAACAGCCATTTCGAAGGCTTCCTCTTTCCCTATGTAGAATCCATTCATGGCCAATCCCTTTCGAATCCAAATGCTTGTTTTGGTGTGCGAGCCTGCGCGCCATTTTCAGCCCGCCAGCCGCCGTCTCTTCGCTTACCTGTACATCGAGTTTGCCTCGCCCTTCGCGAACTTCTTTATCTTTTCAACATAAGGCTTTGTCACCGAGGGCTTGATGCTTTTGAGCGCCTCGTCAAAGTCACCCTCCTCCACCTTTTCGGTGTTCACGCCGCGCCTTATCGCAGCCATCCCAGCCTCGCGGCACACATTCTCGATGTCCGCGCCGGTGTAGCCGTCCGTCTTCTTCGCAAGCTCAACAGGGTCCACTCCTTTCCCTATGGGCATGCCTTTCATATGTATCCTGAATATTTCCGCCCTCGCCTTCTCCTCAGGCGCAGGTATCTCGATTACCCGGTCGAACCGCCCGGGCCTAAGAAGCGCGGAGTCAAGTATGTCCGGCCGGTTGGTGGCGCCGATCACCACCACGTTTTTCAGGTTGGCAAGCCCGTCCATCTCCACCAGCATCCCGTTTATCACGTCCTCGTGGATTACAGAGGGGTTGTCCCCCGCCCTCGCCCGCCCGACGGTGTCTATTTCGTCAATGAAGATTATGCACGGCGCCGCAGCCCTTGCCTTCATGAAAAGCTCGCGCGTCAGCCGGGCAGATTCACCGACCCACTTGTGTATGAGCTCAGAGCCTTTTATCGATATGAAGTTCGCCTGCGTTTCAGTCGCCACCGCCTTTGCGAAAAGGGTCTTCCCGGTCCCAGGCAACCCCACCAGCAGTATCCCCTTTACTGGGCGTATCCCCATCCGGGCGAACACCTCCGGGTTCTTGAGGGGCAGCTCGACCGCCTCCTTTATTTCCTTCTTCACATTCTCAAGCCCGCCTATGCTGTCCCAGTGCACGTTCGGCCTCTCGATGAAAACTTCGCGGAGCGCGGAAGGGCGCACTTCCCTCATGGCATTGAAGAAATCCTCCCGTGTCACCTGCAGGTTGTCCAGTATTTCCGGAGGTATGAATTCCTGCTCCAAATCGATGTTCGGCAATATCCTGCGCAGCACCTTCATCGCCGCCTCGCGCGTGAGCGAGGAAACGTCCGCGCCGGTGTAGCCGTGCGTGAGTGCGGCAAGCTCCTCCAATTTGACATCCTGCGCAAGGGGCATGGAGCGCGTGTGTATCTGCAGTATTTCCCTTCTGCCTTCCATGTCAGGGACGCCAAGCTCGACCTCGCGGTCGAATCTTCCAGGGCGGCGAAGCGCCGGGTCAATCGAATTCGGGCGGTTGGTCGCGCCGATAACTATCACTTGCCCCCTTGCCTTCATCCCGTCCATAAGCGTCAGGAGCTGCGAAACCATCCTCCTTTCGACCTCGCCCGCGGTCTCCTCGCGCTTGGGCGCAATCGCGTCAATCTCGTCCATGAATATTATCGAGGGCGCGTTCTCCTGCGCATCCTTGAACAATTGGCGCATCTTCTCCTCCGATTCCCCGACGAATTTCGAGACAAGCTCAGGCCCTCCGATATGTATGAAGTTCGCCTCCGACTCGGATGCCACCGCCTTTGCAAGAAGCGTCTTTCCGGTGCCGGGCGGGCCGTAGATAAGCACCCCTTTCGGCGCGTCAATCCCCAATCTCTCGAAAAGCTCAGGATGGCGGATGGGCAGCTCGACCATCTCGCGTATTTTCTGCACCTCGTCTTTCAATCCGCCAATGTCATCATAAGTGATTGTGGATATTTGTGCGACTTCCTTCTCCGGCGCCTCTTTCAGCACAAGCTCGGTGTTCTCATTCACCATCACAATTCCCGATGGCTGCACCAATGAGGCGATGAGGGGGAAGGAAGTGCCGAATACCCCTATGAATATGGTATCCCCGCGGTTGAGCGCCCTGCCTATCATTTTCTTTTTCACGAACTGGTCAAACCCTGGCGAGTATTTCATGGGCTGCGTCGGGGCAAGCACCACCTTTTTTGCCTCCTTTAGCTCGGCTTTTTTCACCACTATCTTATCCCCAAGCCCAATCCCGGTGTTCTGGCGGAGATAGCCATCCATCCGCACTATGTTGAGCCCCTCGTCCTGCGGATGCGCCTGCCACACAAGCGCGGCAGTGCTCCTTTTTCCCTTGAGCTCCACTATGTCCCCTGTAGAGACATCAAGCTCCTTCCGCGCCTTGCTGTCTATGCGCACCAAGCCCCTGCCCACATCGTTCTGGAGCGCTTCCGCGACTTTGAGTTCAATTGTTTTTGCCATAGTCTTCGCCCTTTTCCAAGCCCTTTCTTCTTCCGTGCCCAGCGCTAAAAGTGCCTCAAAAGCTTATAAACACTGCCGCCGCATATCCGAACGTGATTACCATGCCTTCTTGTTCCAAGGCCTGTTCTAAAGGGCAGTCCACCATTGAGCCGCGCTGCGGCGCGATGTGCATTTTGCAAAAGCAAAATGCATCAGACATCTTCGTCTCGACGAAGATGCCGACTGCAGGCAGACTGCGGGGACAGTCTGCCACCGAAACAATGGTCGTCTTGGCAGTGGTGCTCGTGATTGCGCTGGTGGGGGTTTCCCTTCTTGGGGAAAGCATAGGCAAAGTAGGGGGCATAAAGGAATCCGAAAGCAAGGCTTATTGGCTTGCGCAAACGCCCCTTTCCATACTTGATTGGTCAGCAGGCAGCGGAAACCTCACCCTCCGCATCAAGAACAACGATATCTACCCAATGCAAATCACAGGCGTGGTTGGCAACGGGCAGGAAGCAACAGTCTCAGGCTCAGGATGGATAGAAGCGGGCTCAGAGAAGACGATTTCCCTGCAGTATGGCGGTTTGAACCCATCTTCCCCATGCTCTTCAGATGGCAAAACCAGCGGAATGCTCGTCCTTGACAATTTCGGGGTGCGCTTTGACCAGAAGGTCAGCAGCGGAGGGGTAGGGACGACAATTTCCAAGGTACAGCAGTCCGGCAACTCGATGCCCCTTGCAATCAGCTGCTTCGCGCCCAATTCCAGCGGCGGGGTGGCATGCGGCAGCGGAACCTGCACGGTAGGGCAAAGCTGCTGTGCAGCCAAGACTCCAAACTACTGCTATGCCACATCTGGCGGAATCTGCGATGCATGCGGCGGCTCATGCGGCGCGCAAACCTGCTGCGGCGATGGCTTATGCCGGGACTCGTGCGTTGCCTGCGGCGGGGGATATTGCGATTCGGGGCAAACCTGCTGCCCTGATAACATATGCAGGGCATCCTGCGGCGTTGCCTGCGGCGCAGAGATTTGCGAAGAAGGCACCACCTGTTGCAGCGCAGTCGAACCTTTTTACTGCTCTAAGCTCCCTGAAAGACCCTGCGACGTGTGCGGAGGGGTTTGCCAAAAAGTAGGCGCATCATGCTGCGGCGAGGGCGATGTGCCATACTGCTACAGATTGCCCGACAAGATATGCGATGCGTGCGGAGGTTGTGAGGCGGGGCAGTTCTGCTGCAATTCAGAAAGCACGCAACCATTTTGCACGCCTATTGGCAATTCATGCGATGACGCCTGCGGAAATAGCTGCAAGTATGAAACAGAAAAATGCTGCGATGCTGGCGAAACACCCAATTGCATACCAAAAGAATGGTCGTGCGACGCATGCGGCGGCTGCGAACCGAAAACAGGCGCGTGCTGCCCTCGTATAGCTCAATGCAGAATGAATGGCGCGGATTGCGAGGACGGCACAATCGCCTGCTACGGCTCGCTTTGCGATAAGAAAACACAGGAGTGCTGCGCCTTCGAGGGGCTTGAAGGCTGCGTGGACAGGGGCATGTGCAAGAAATAGCTCGTCTACGCAGTACCTCTTTTTTTCCTTTTTCTCCTTTTTGCCCAATGTCCCAGTAGCCTTTTTTAAATCCACAATCCCAAATACGCGCCATGAAGAAAGGCTCTCGTTTTAAGCCGAAGAAGCCAATCCGCAGGCAGGCTGCGAAGGAAACAGGGCAAAGCGCCACTGAAGCCATAATGTTCTTGGGCGTCGTGCTGATAATCGCAATCACCAGCGTGTCCCTTATCGGGGACGGACTGGGCAAGTCAAGCGGCATTTCGGAGTCGAGCTCCAAGATACTTTGGAGCCGCCAGTCGCCCGTTTCGGTCACAGAGTGGTCTGTCGGCGATGGCAAGCTTGGCATAGCGGTTGAGAACAAGGGCAGCTATCCTGTCCGGGTGACCTCGCTTTTGGGCGGGGAAGAATCGGTCCCGATGGATTCAGCCTGGATACAGCCGGGAGAAAAGGCAGTCCTTCCTCAAGTGAACTACCAATCCTTAAATCCGTCTTCAGGCTGCGGCGAGTACGGCTCCGCCCCCGGGACGCTTTCCATCAACAATTTCGGCTTCGCATACGAACAGTCGGTTGGCACCGGGGGCACGGCAGCTATAATTTCCCAAATCCAGCAGGTCAACGCGCCCCTTTCAATAGGATGCCATGCAACTGACCCGCATTCAGGCGGCAGCGCCGCGTGCGGCACCTGCGCGCCAAGCGAGTCCTGCTGCACCGCGCCATCAAATCCGCTCCAATACTATTGCTATGATTCAAGCAGGCCCTATCTTTGCAGTTCAGATGTTCCATGCGAAGAGCTTGGCTGGGATTTGAACATGTGGGCTGGCTGCCCGGACGTGTGCCCTGGCGGCTGCAACCCTCAGCTTGGTGCATGCTGCATATCCACCAATGTGTGCATGGCTGCCGGCTCCCCTTGCACCGAGCGCCCGTTCCTAATATGTTATGGCGACCTTGGCGAGTGGGTCCGCCAAAAGTGCTGCGTGGACACCCATTCAATGGTGGATGGCACCGCACCCTGCAACACTATCGCATGCGGCGGCGCAACCTGCGATGGCAATTCGCAGGCATGCTGTTCTGAAGGAGGAGGTTCAGCATTCTGCATGGACAATGGCGGCACCTGCAGGGTATTCGGCGAGCCTTTGATTGCCTGCGGCGGCGCGTTCTGCAGGACTCCCCAGGAAGAATGCTGCCTGGCTACGCACTCCTGCGTTCTAGTAGGCTTTTGCAAGTAGCCTAGCCCGGTTCAAAAGCGGACTCAGAATTCAGAAAGCGTCTTTTGCCCGATTTCCTTTTTCCTTTCTTTCTCGTCAAAAATCATTATCTTTCCATATTCGCCGTCGTAGCCCGCAACCTTTTTCACCCTTCCCTCTTCCACCCGCTTTATGGCTTCCGCCACCCTTTCTCCGGCAGCTTTCTTAATCTCAGGCGGATTCCCATGAAGCACCGCAAACTCGTTCCCGAAATGCCGCACCAGTTTCCCATACTCCGCATCAACCGCGCGCGACGCGGCCGTTTTCCCAAGCGCTTCGGCGAGTATTTCCTTTAGCGGCACCAGGCTTTCATAAGGGGGCGCGTTTTTCAGGACAAACCCCTCAGGCCTATCCGCAAGCTGCTCCACCCGGTTCATCACGCCAATTGTGAGCGCTTTTCCGCATGCGGGGCAGATTCCCTTGTGCCTGCGGCTCTCTTCTGGCGAAAAGCTCACATTGCAAAGCCTGTGCCCGTCAAAGTGGTATTTCCCCTCCTCTGGGTAAAACTCATAGGTGCAGGCAAGTTTCCTCTTTCCCTTGTAGCGTATGGCTTCGTAGAGCTCATCATAGGTGAGCCTGTCCAGGTCGAACACGTTTGCCTCCCGCCCTATCTTTTCCGGGGAGTGCGAATCCGAATTCGAAAGAAGCTGCACGCGGTCCAGTTCCGAAAGCCTCCAGTTCATCGCAGGGTCGGATGAGAGTCCCGTCTCAATCGCGTAAATGTCACTTTCCCTCTCCCCAAAAGCCTCCTTTAGCGAATCAAAGCCGCTCATTGACCCGAAAACAGAGAACCAAGGCGTCCATATGTGCGCAGGTATAACCAAGTTCTTGCCTGAAATGGACAGGATGATATCTGTGAGCTCGATTGCGCTGATGCCAAGTATGGGCCTTCCATCCGATTTCAAATTGTATTTTTTCGAAAGCCGCTCGTTTATCTGCTCTACAACCTCAATCGAGGGGGAAAGCACCACCAGGTGCACCCGCCTCCCTTTCCCTCCCTGCGAATAGATGCAGGATATTTCAGCCGAGAGCACGAAATTCATCCCGTCATACTGCAGAAAGCCGCTGTCCGACTCTATTGCCTTCTTTGAAAGCTCGGCTATCCACTCCGGGTGTGTAAAATCCCCTGTGCCAAGAAGCCCGATTCCCTTGATTTTCGCCCATTTGGAAAGCGTCTCAAGCTCCATGCCCTGGCTTGTTGCACGCGAGTATTTCGAATGGACGTGCAGGTCTGCGACTGTCAGCATGTTCCTCCCGCACCCAATTGCGCACCCACAATTAAAAAACTCCCCCCCGTTCAGATGCCATGAATCTTTTCAGGCTCGCAAAGGGAACGGGCGAAAACAGGATATTCCGCGATGAAAACGCGCTTCTTCCGGACTTCCTGCCAGAAGAGCTCCCCGGGCGCGAGCGCGAGGTGCGCGAACTGGTTTATTGCCTTTCGCCTGCGTCCGAAAACAGGCAGCCATCCCATGCGCTTCTCGTGGGCCCGCCCGGCGTCGGCAAGACATCCGCGGCAAAGCTGGTGCTCAAGCATCTTTCAGAATACTCAAAGCGCCCCCTTCCGGTCTACGTGAACTGCTGGGAGTCTCAGTCGCGCTTCGCGGTGCTCTCCGAGCTTTCAGTTGCGCTTGAGGAGCCAATGCCGAGAAGGGGCATAGCCGCGGACGAAGTGTTCGCGCGGGTGGTGGAAATCGGGAAAAAGGAGGGCCGGATACCGATAATGGTGCTTGACGAGGTTGACCGGCTTTCCGGGCAGGATGGGGGCGTGCAGGTGCTCTATGACCTGTGCCGCGCAGGCGAAGCGCACTCTTTCAAGGTGGGCGTGGTGGCAATCACCAACGACGCGGAGTTCCCGCTCCGGCTCGACCCGAGAATCCGCTCGTCGTTCGTGCAGCACATCCTTTCCTTTGGGGCATACACCGTTCCCCAGCTCAAGGACATACTCTCCGCCCGGGCAGGCGCAGCGTTCATCGATGGCGCGCTTGACGCGGACGTTGTCCCGCTTTGCGCGGCAATCGCGTTCAAGCAAGGCGGGGATGCGAGGGTCGCGCTCTCGCTCCTTCATTCTGCCGGCAAAGCCGCCGAGCGGCAAAACTCATCCCGCGTCCTGGTGGAGCATGTGCGCGCCATGCAGGACAAGGCGCTTGCAGAGTCATCGGTGAAGGCCGAGCGCAAGCTTTCAGAAATGGACGAAATCGACCAAAAGATAGTCCTGCTTGCAAAGGAGGCGGGCAAGGAAGGGATAGAAAGCGGCAGCCTCTATCTGAAAATGTCCAAGCTTGCTGGCGAGCGGGCGGTGCGGGCGAGGGTGGACCGGCTGATTGGAAACGGCATACTTTTTGCAGAGGCGCGCAGGCTCCCAATGGGCCGAAGCAGGGTGCTTAGGATAAAGGAGTAGCCATTTTTGTCCCGAGCCTCTTCATTTTCATTCGCGCCGCGCATATGGCATATGTTTATAAAGTGGTATAATAATAACTAAAATGTATGAGGCTTCCTTTCAATACCGTCAACTGCCGCCAAAAGGAGGACCGCAAGGCGGCTTACCATTCGGGAACCCCTGCGCAGGGCATATCCGCACACCGGAGGAAAAAGCACCCCCATCTTACTTATTTCTGGCGCCATGGCGAAGGGCAGGATGCCGTGCACCTGCTGCCAATCGGTTTCCTTGCATACAAGCCCCTGCCGCAGTCGCTTTTCCAGGTGGAGGAGCGCTACGGGGCGCAAAAGGCAACCTCCCGCTCCCTTGCAACCGCCTTCGCGCTCGGGCTTGCCGGCTCTTTTTATGAAACCCTCCTCTGCCTTATGCACCCGCGCAAATTCATCTCGGATGTCAAGACGGTTGCCGGCACCTTCCTCTCGCGCAAGTCATTCAGGGCGCCTGCGGAGATTTTCCTTGCAAACGGATTCATATCTGACGTTTTCGGCTGGGTGGGAAGCGCAGTATTTGGCGCCATCGGGGCATCCTACAATGTTGGGCTTGCGGTCGCAGGCGTGCTTCTTGGCGACGCTTTCTTTTCCGCGATCGGCGCGCACGTGGCATGGTTCTCAACCTGCTATCGCACCTGGGCAAAAAGCCATGCTGCGGAGAATCCCGGGCGGGGGCGGAAGCTTTCCGCCGCGCTTGACTTGGAGAAGCACATCCTCCATTCGATGTCCCGGAACACCCCTCTTGCGATCGCTTTCATAGGCGGGGCCGCAATCGCGATGGCAGGAATCGGGATTGCGTTCGGGGCAGGAGTTGCGGTTGCCATCAGCAGGCTGCTGGACATCCCGTCCACCATAGCCTATCGTGCCGCGACGGTTGCGCCCAATAGCAAGTTCATCTCTCTCGTGGAGGAAAAAATGAGGCTCTGCAAGCAGGATGGAAGCAAGCCTACTTCCCAAGAATGAGCGCAGCCGCATCCTTCACGGAAACGGGCTCCTCCTTCCCGGTAAGGAGGTTCTTGAGCATCACTTTCTTTCCCTTCTCCTCGTTTTCCCCGACAACCGCCAGGTACGCGCAGGAGGCGGCGGCGAGTTCAAGCTGCTTCTTGAAGCTCCTGCAGTTCAAATCGGTCTGTGCGGCAACCCCCGCCTTTCTCAGTTCGGCAGCAACCCTCAGCGCATAAGGGTAATTTTCCTCTTTCACACAGGCTACGAATACGCCCCATTTTTCCTGCGCGGGCTTTTCCATCAGCGCAAGAAGCCGTTCCACGCCAAGCGAAATCCCGACAGCGGAGTCGCCCTGCCCGTAAACAGAGAGCAGGTTGTCATACCGCCCCCCTCCGGCAACGCTGCCCATCCCGCCGCCAAGCGATATCTCGAATATCGGCCCTGTGTAATAATCCAGGCCGCGCACAAGCGAGAAGTCTATTTCCGCAACCGCCTCAGCACCATACTCTTCCAATAGCAGGATTACCTGCCGCAAATCCGATGCCGCTTCAGGCGAGTATTTCTCGGCTATTTTCAGCTTGTTTTCATTGCTGTCCTCCTTCGATATCTCCTGGAGGAGCTTTTGCGCGGATGCCTCGCCCGCGCCAGCCCCAACCATCATCCCGAGGACCGCGGCGCTGCCGATTTTCTCGCGCTTGTCGAGTATGCGGAGCATTTCCCCCTCTTTCCCGGGCAGCAGGCCCTCAGCTATCTTGGAGATGAGCCGCCTGTCGTTGAGCAGTATCATTGCGCCCTTAAAGCCAAGCGCAGAAAGCGCGTCCGTTGCGCAGGCAAGAAGCTCGGCTTCCGCCCTCATGCCCGGGCAGCCTATTATGTCCGCATCCGCCTGCAAAAACTCGCGGAATCGCCCTTTTTGGGGCTCCTCTCTGCGCCACACCGGCCCCACGCAGAACCTCTTGAAAGGCTTTTTGAATGTGTTCGAGGAGGCTACGCGCGCAAGGGGCACCGTCAAGTCGAAGCGGAGGGCGAGCTTTCCCCCTTCCACCCGGAACAGCTGCCCCTTTATCTCGGAACCGCATTTCCTCTCAAGCGTCTCGACCGCCTCAAGCGCAGGGGTGTCCATTGCCAAAAAGCCGTATTTCCCGTAAACGCCGCGTATTGCAGACAGCGCCCGCTCGCGCCTTTGCATCTCGTCCGGCAGGAAGTCCCGCATCCCTTTTGGCGCCGAAAATTCCATGTCAACCCTTCATTTCCGAGCCTATCCACTCCCTTATCACTTCGGGGCTTCCCGCGCCAGTGCGGTTCGCAACCAGTTTCCCGTTCTTGAATAGGAGAAGCGTCGGTATGCTTGAAACCCCGAATTTCTCGGAAAGCTCAGATTGCTCGTCCACGTTCACCTTGCAGAACTTCACGCCCTTGACCTCGCTTGAAAGTTTCTCGAGCACAGGCATAAGCATCCTGCAAGGCCCGCACCAGGGGGCCCAGAAGTCCACCAGCACCACGCCAGCCTTCGTTTCCTTCTCAAAAGTCCCGTTTGTCAATTCCAGCATTTTTTCACCCGCGCCAATTGCCTTCGCAAATCCCATTTGCGGCAATCATGATTATTAAAGCCCCTACTGCTGCCCGAAATAATCCCTGAATTTCTGCGTTGTGGACAAAAGCGTGCTCCGCCCGCTTTTTTTCTGCGCCAAAAAGCCTTTCGCAGCCAATTCGGCCACATCGGAGTAAATCGCGCTTCCCAGCCTCTTGCACAGGTCGGATTTCTTCACCCCGTCGTTCTTGGATATATACGCAAGCGTGCGAAGCGCATGGCGGGATATCTCGCTGTCCTTCGCAAAGTCCTTGACGAACTGGACGTACTGCTGCCGAAGGCGCATATGGTATTTCCCCTCCTCAAGGGCTATTTCAATCGCGCTTCCGGACGCTTCGTATCTGCCCTTAAGCGCATCCAGCCGCTGCGCCACAAAGCCCGGCGCGGCAACCCCGATGAGCTTCCCCAGTTCGGCAGCCGCAAGGGGCTTGCTGGACATGAAAAGCGCCGCCTCGATTATTTTTTCAGCCTCATTCCCATCCATAGAATCGCCAGCCT
>Ga0265297_10010438_pt1 | contig 11675 bp, 12 predicted proteins | sample Munlanlwell13791_FD_192502 | JGI IMG/M metagenome (GOLD analysis project Ga0265297, IMG submission 192502) | Leachate microbial communities from a municipal landfill in Southern Ontario, Canada - Leachate well 137-91 | ecosystem: Engineered > Solid waste > Landfill > Unclassified | place...
CCGGATTCGTGGGTGGCGGCGCGTTGCTGTTCGGGATTGAGATCCCACAGCCGGAACCGGCTCATGGAAGATCCCCCGAGGCGAAGCGCGCGACGACGCCGGGGTAGAGTTTGTGTTCCTCGACCTGAATCCGCGCATGGAGCGACTCCGCCGTATCACCGGGCAGGACCGGGACTTCGGCCCGCGCGATGATCTCGCCGCTGTCCATGCCGGAATCCACGAAATGCACGGTGCAGCCGGTCTTTTCCACGCCGGCCTCCAAGGCCTGCCGCCAGGCTTCGAGACCGGGAAATGCGGGCAAGAGCGAGGGGTGGATGTTGATCAGGCGGCGGGGGAAGGCGGCGAGCAGCGGGGCTTTCACCATGCGCATGTAGCCGGCCAGCACCACAAGCTCCGTGCCGGCCTCGCGGAGCGTGGTCACCACACCGGCTTCAACCTCCGGAGAAAGCTTTGTGCGGAACTTCGGCTCGCGGATCACATGCGCGGGGAGACCCGCTCCGCGGGCGAGATCGAGGATCCCGGCAGTTTCCACATCCGACAGGACGACGACAGCCTCCGCATCCAGCCGTCCGGCTTGGATCTCCGACAGGATCGCGCGGAAATTCGATCCTTTCCCCGAGCCCAAAACTCCAATTTTCAAACGTCCCATGGCACCGGGGATCATGCACGCCGCCGGGTTCATGGCAAGCCGGGTATTGCGCCATTTCAAAGCCCGGATGTGATTGAACCCAGAAAACGTTTTGAACCACAGAGCATAGGAGAACACAGAGGAAATGCCCCAGAGAAAGAAAATCCATTTGTCCCAAGCCGATCGGTTGTTTGTTGTTGGTATATCCGCGCTCTCCGTGTCCGTGGTGAACAATCGCCGGATCCGGGTTGAAACCAATAAGGCCGGGAACGGAAATGCTCCCGGCCTCTATGGCGGAGATGCGGGAGAAACAACCTTACAGTTTTTTGAATTCCTCCTCGTCCATCCCGGCCTGTTTGAGGATGGAACGAAAGGTCCCCTTGGGCACGTCGCCGGGGTGCATCGCAACATACGTCTGCCTTCCGTCGGCATCCCTTCCGATTCCTCAACGGGCTCGATCAAGACGGCGTATTTCACGACCGGAACGTAACACCGGAATGCCGATCTGTCGAGATGCAGCGCGGGTTTCCCCAATCCCAACCAATCTGAACCGCAGCCAAGGTGCGGAGCAAGCAAAGCCCAGAATTGCCAGCAAGCCTGACCCGCAAGAATATGCACGGACCCCGAGGCTTTTACAGGGTTCGCCGGTATCCGATTCCGACCGGTTGCTGCGCCTGGAATCCCCCGCTACCCCAGATCGTTTTCCAGAACGATCCGGTAGCGGGCTTTTCCGGCCCGGAGGTGTTCGATCGCCTGGTTGGCCTCGCTGAGTTTGAAACTCTCGGTGATGGGGGCAACGCCATGACGGCCACAGAAATCGAGCATCTGTCCGGTGGTTGCGGGACTTCCCAACGGAGAGCCGCCGATGCTTCGTTGGGCCGCAATGAGCGGGAAGGCGTGAAGGGCAATCGGCGAGGGAGGGACCCCGACGAAGTGCAGCCGTCCCTTCGGGGCGAGAAGGTTGAGATAGGACGGCCAGCCCAGATCCGAAGCCACGGTCGAGATGATAAAATCCAAACTTCCCGCAGCCTTCTCCAGCGCGCCGCTGTCACGGGTATTGAGAACCCTGCGGGCTCCCAGGGACACCGCTTCCGCGGCCTTCGCGTCGCTGGTGGTGAATGCCGTCACATCGCACCCCCACTTGCAGAGAAACTGAAGGGCCAAATGCCCGAGGCCCCCAATGCCAATCACTCCCACCCGGTGGACCGGCAGGACGCCGAACTGCAGGATCGGATTGAACACCGTGATCCCTCCGCAAAAAAGCGGGCCGGATTTCATTTGATCCAAATTCGAAGGAAGCGGTGTGGCCCAAACCCAGTGGCATCGCACGCGGTTCGCGAACCCTCCATGCCTGCCCACGATCGTTTGCTCGTTCGCCGCGCAGAGGTTGTGGTTGCCGGAGAGGCATTGGGAGCAGCTCATGCAGGATCTGGAAAACCAACCCAGCCCGACATTGTCGCCAACTTTTGCCCGTTTCACCTCGTCGCCCGCCTCAACAACCCGCCCGATGACTTCATGCCCTGGAACGAGCGGGAAGCGGGTCGTGCCCCATTCATTATCCAGCATCGAAAGGTCGGCGTGACACACCCCGCACGAGATGACCTGGATTTCCAATTGCTCCCCGTCCGAGCGGACCGGGCTGAAATTCAAAGGGGTCGAGTTTTCCCCCGGCAGAACCGGCGGCCATTGCGTGGAAGGTGGTCGTGCTCATCTTGGCGACCACGTTGGACCAGGTTTCAACAGTTCGCAACAGGGGGATGTTGTTCACAGGCCGACCGCTTTGCGGACGCGGGTCATCACGGAATCGGAAACCGCCCGGGCCTTCAACGTGCCTTCGGCGAGAACCCGGCCCACGAGACCGGCATCCGCAAGGATCTCCTCGCGGCGCGCGCGCTGGACGGAAAAATATTCCCAGATCCCGGCAAAGAGCCGCTTCTTCAGGTCCCCGTAGCCGACGCCGCCGTTGAGGAAGCCGGCCTCCATGCTTTGGAAGTCGGCCGGGGAGGCGACGAGTTTGTAGAGCCCGAGGATCGAGGAATTCTCGACCGGCTTCGGCTGGTCCACCGGGGTCGAGTCGGTCTTGATGCCCATGACTTTTTTCTTCAGGACAGCTTCCGGAGCGAAAATTTCGATCGTATTGCCGTAACTCTTGCTCATCTTCGCGCCATCCAGTCCGGGAACGATCGCCGTATCCTCCCGGATGCTCGGTTCCGGAAGCTTGAAGATTTCTCCGAAGGTTTCGTTCATTTTCACGGCGATGTCGCGCGTGACCTCGAGGTGTTGTTTCTGGTCGCGGCCGACCGGCACCACATCGCTGTCATAGATCAGAATGTCGGCGGCCATCAGGACCGGATACGCGAAGAGCCCGTGCGAGGCGCCAAAGCCGCGCGCGGTTTTGTCCTTGAACGAGTGGCACCGCTCGAGCAGTCCCATCGGTGTCACCGTGCTCAGAATCCAGGCGAGCTCCGTGACTGCGGGGACCCCGGACTGGCGGAAGAAGACCGAGCGCGAGGGGTCGAGCCCGCAGGCAAGAAAATCCACCGCGAGTTCCCGCACATTCGCCCGCAGAACCGCCGCATCCCGGACGGTTGTGAGTGCGTGCAGGTCGGCGATGAAATAAAAGGCATCGCCTTTCTCCTGAAGTTCGATCGCCGGCTTCATCATGCCGAAATAGTTGCCCAGATGGGGGGTGCCGGATGGCTGGATGCCTGAGAGAATGCGCATGGGGCGGAAGACTAGCGGGGAAGCGGCAAAAAGGGAATTCCTTCCTCCGGGAGGGAGCCATCCCAAGAAAGCGAACCTCCGGGTGAGCCGACCAGTATGGGTTCGGACGGAGCCTCACCCTCCCGCTTTAGGATTTTTTTCGCGGGCTTGCCGGAGGATCCTCGGCAACGCGCAGCAGGGCCAATGGCGCAAGCGCGTCGTGATAGCTTCCCGCCAATCGCCGGATGAACGGCGATAGGTGGTTCATGTATTTGAGGGAAAGCAGCTCCTCCAGCATCTTGTCCCCTTCCGCTTTTGTGAGGTAGCCGTCTTTTCCCAGCCAGGCCACGAGCTTTTCCAAAAGGGCATCACTCGGCTGGCGCGTCCCATTCTCGATCTTCACCCATCCAGGCGTCGAAACAAACCCCTGCGCTCCAATCGCCTCTTGGGAAAGCTCCAGCGACAGACGCAACTCACGGAGACGTTTGTTGACCAATTTCAAACTCACCTCTCAAAGAATAGGGAAAAAATCCGAATGGTTTATCTTTTCTATTGACCCACCCATGAGTGGGTTATTAACTGTTCCGCCACGCATGAACCTCACGACATGGCCGGTCAACTGCAGAGACAAGGGCCGTTTTTTCAAAACAATCGTCATCCTCTGGACGCTTGTCTGTCTGATCGGTTGCACTTCGACGAAGCAATCCTCAATGACCCCACAACAGAGGAGAGAAGCGGACCAGCGGAGCACGGTGAGGCAGGGAACCACCATCGGTGCCATCGCGGGGGGGCTCGGTGGCTTGGTGCTCGCCACGGGTGCCGTCGTGTTGGTTGCCGCCCTGACCGGGGACTCCAAAAAGGCCGCCAGGATCGGTGCCGTTCTCATCCCGGCCGCCACTCTGGCTGGCGGAGTGATTGGGGCCAAGAAGGGACAGGAATGGGGCAAAAGGGTTGCACGGAAAAAAGCCGACTACGCCAATACCGAGGAGTATCTCCTGGCCAATCTCGCCGACGCCCGGGCATTGCGGGTCAAGGCTCAGGCGGAGACGGCACGACTCGGAAAAAGAATGCAGGAGCTCACTCTCCAGACAAACCAATACCGGCAGGGCCGGGCGTCAAGGAACCAGATCGCGAAACATAACGCCGCGATCGCCAGTGAACAAACCGAAGTCAGACAGCGTATCCAGCGACTGAATGAGGAAATCATCGGACAGCAGGCTGTGGTCAAAGACACCGCCCAGAACAGCAAAAACGCCCAAGCCCTGCGGGCCATCGAAGCCGAGGTGAGCGAACTCAAAAAGGTCAAACAAGAAATGCTCCAATACAGCAATCAGTTGACCGAGATTTCTGCCCAGAGTGGCGTTTGAAGATCAAAGGGCCATGAGAAAAAACTGGCGCTTGGCTTGGAACATGGCAGCTCCCTCGATGGTGCTTTTCCTGGCCTCGTGCGCCTCGGATCCGACAAAGGGCGGGATGTTTTGGTACGAACCGGGGAGCCAGAAGAGGATTGCCGCACTCCGGCAGAAACTGGGCATCGAGTCAGAGTCCGCGCGTCAGGCACAGAATGAATCGCGTGCCGTCAGGCGGAAATACGCGGTGCAAAATGCCCCATCCGCCCCGGCAAGGAAAAACCCGCAATCCATTCCTGCCAAACCAACCAACGCCACTTCCGTCGCCGCCACGGACGGCCCGTCCGAAGATCAGCTTGCGGCCGAGCGGGACAAGCTCAAAACGGAAATCGAGACGCTGAAAGAGGAAAGCCGCGCCCGCCAGTCGGGCCTGTAGCGATGTCGACTCCCTCCGCTTATCCCACACGCCCGTCATGAATGCCATGATGTCAGTCACACTTTGGGGAGGCCATGCGCTCGCTCATAATAGGAGGGCCTGCTTTCTCATACCTGCAACGAGCCGCCAGGAACCCGGCACATGAAAGCAGCGTCACTTTTCATCGCGGTGCTGCTCGCGCTTTCTCCCCTGTTTTCGCGCGCCACGGTGGTTGTGGCTCCACTCACACCGGAAGAATTGAATTCGTTTCACCATCCCAATCGGTATCACACTGCCTACATCGATGGGGACTCGGTTAACGGGTATTACCCGACCGTCTCCTGGTATGCTAAGATGCAGGCCAGTCCCGCCTATTATTATTACTATGCCCCTGACAATTATTCCATCGCCGTCCATATCCTGGAAGCGGGCGTGCCTGGTGGAGCCAGTGACGGGGCCGATTTTCCGATGTATATGTATCCTGCTGATGCCCCTCCTGGCGAGAGAATAAGCCGGTGGTGGAATGAGAAACAGAACAATCCTTTCGCCATAGCAGTCGATGGGGCCAACTATCTTTCGCTCGGCGCGAATGGTTTCACCGCGGGCGATTCCTATTCGGTTCCCGTCACCCAACCATTCAATGAAGTCTGGGGCATTCTCCGGAGCACAACCGGCATTCCAGAGGATTATTTGCAAATTAACAGCCTGGTTGTTGACGGTTCACTCCCTTTGTCGGACCTGAGCGTTACGGGTTCCAATTCCCCCACTGGTGAGGTCCTCAAGCTTGATGGATTCAAATTTTTCTATGACGATCACTTGCTGAATATCGGAGCATTTGAGCTGGGTGGAAATCTCTTTCCCGATCTTTCGATATATAGTGCCCCGATAAGCGACGATTGGACTTACACGGTCGCCGGAGTCTATAATCCCGGTTTGGTTCCCGAGGCCAGCCCCGCCGCCCTGCTGGGGGTTGCGCTCCTGTTCGGCGTCACGCTTTTGGCTTGGCGAGCCCATAAATCCGCCCGTTCCAAGGCATGAACTTCCTGACCGACCTACTATCCGTTCTGGGGCTTTGCCTGGCCATGTTTTTCGGGTTGGACCGAAAGGGGTTTGTCGTTTCGATCATCGTCGGCGTTCTTCTTGCCGCGCTGTGCTGGGTGGCCTGCAGCTATTTTTCGCGCCTCTGGAACTTGCGCTACCGCACCAAACCTCTCCACCACATCCTCTGTTTTTTCGCGGCCCTGCTGACACTGGTCTTCACGGTGTTTTTCTTCGCTCTCCAATACACGAAGGAGGCGGCCTATGCTTCCGTGAAAGTCTGGGAGGCGCAGATCAATCTGGACCCGATCTGGGCAGACAAGACATTCGCTGTCGCCTACACGTCCGTGAAGGCGCTCGGGATTGAGGACTTTTCCAAAGTCCCGCTTCCGGGGCTTCCGAACAGCCACATCCCCGCGAACCACGACGAGTCGATCATCACGGCGGCGGGCACCTACGCCAACGGGGCCGCGGCGCACTTCCACGACAGCCGTCCCTTCCTCGGCCTCATCCTTGAGGGCAAGTCCGAAATCCCGCGCCAGGTTCTGGATGCCGACGTGAAGAATTACTTCGCCACGGTGGGGAATTCGTATCCGCCCCCGAGGGGGATCTCCTTGGTCGCCGGCGAAATGCGCAGGGGGCTGGACACGCAGGTTCCCAAGGTCGTGACGTATGCCCGGGCGGCCCTGGTCGTCCTGTTTCTCCTCTGCCAGGCCGTCCCGTTCGGGCTGGTCGCGTGGGCATCCTACAAGGACATCAAAATTATCACCTGAGAAAAGTATGAGCAACAACCACCTTATTATTGGCTTGGGAGGCACCGGCGGTCGGGTTATCAGCGCCTTTCGAAAAACTGTTTTTCAAGAGCACAGGAACATTGAACCAAGGCATTGGGACGAGAAGGCCCAAACATGGCTGCCAGCGGTTGCCCGCATCGGTTACCTTTACGTGGATTCTAACGGAAACGATTTGGAGAATACTGGATCGTGGAAGGTGTTGGGCCAATCTGTAAAGTTGGAACCAGACAGTTTGCTGCTCATTTCTGACGCGGACGTTCAATCGGTTTTTTCCAATTCGTCGCGCAGTCCCGGCATCTCACCCTGGCTTGGCGACCAGGAGACGCTTCGGCCAATGATTGCGAACGCAGGTGGTGCCCAAGGTGCCCAGCAGATTCGACGCTTCGGACGATTTCTTTTTGCAACGAAAATCAAAGACTTTATCGCCCAACTCACTCATGGCGTGAACAAGCTGGTCGAGGGCAGCGTTGCGAAAGTGACCTTTCATGTGACCTGCACCCTTGCCGCGGGCACAGGCTCAGGAAGTCTGATCGATGCCATTTCGCAGATACGCCGACTCTATCCGGACAGGAACGCCTATCCAATTTATCTCTACGTCCTCATCACGGATAAAATTGTAGGCGCAAACACGGGGAATTTTTACCCCAATCAATATGCCGCGCTTGCGGAACTCAATGCGCTGAAACTGGGCGTATTCCGTCCTCACAATGTTGCGGCCGTCACGCCAGATCGGCCCGAATTAAAGGACAACTACCAGCAATGTTATTTGATTACTGGCGAGAACGAGAAGAACGATAGCGCCTCGCTTGAAGACCAGCAGCAGATGGTGGCAGATTTCCTTTATCAAAAGATTGTTGCACTGAAAGGTTCGATTCCCGACCAAATAAATAAGTCGGAATCTTTTGAGGATGTTGCGCCGTATCCGCATGAAAACAACGAGCGCAGCTACTTCTTCGGAGCCTTTGGGGTCAAACGCTTTGCCATCCCGGAGCAGGAAATACGGGAAAAGCTGGCCTTTTCGTTCGCTCATCAGGCGAGCCTTCAATTCCAATTCAACAATTGGTCGGACGCCGGTTTCGTCAAGCAACCCCAGAATCGCGACCTGCCGGAGCTTGTCTCCAATGCCGGGAACAACGAGCGCTGGTTCCTGACCGACGACCATCTTAAACTGGCGGCCGACTTCCGTTTGTCCGGAGGCAAGGCATGGCCGCGGATTGGGGAGGAGTGGGAAACGCAACTCGAGAACGAAAAACTCGATCTCATGGAAACGTATTCCCAGAGCAAGGAGAAATGGCTTCCCAACTTGAAGGATTTTTCGGCCAAACATTTCGCCACGGGGTTTCGCGAACGGGGCGTTATCCAATATTACGAAGACAAGCGGCTGGCGAAAGCCGATTACGCAAGGGAAATCCGGGCGAAAATTGAGAGCGACCTGTTTGACCGCTGGAAGACGGGCGAAGATTCCGTCCACGATACGATACGTATTGTAGAAGAATTGCTGAACCATCTCAGAGGTCGCAGACAAAATATTGACCAATACGTTGCCGCGGAACACGCAGCCGAGGAGGAAGCGGAGGCGAAGCTGGCCAAGATTGACACCGAGTGGAGCAAATTGGGTGTCATCAGCAACTTGATGGGGAAGGCCAACAAGGTTTTCGAGAATTTCACAAACGCCCAGAAGGAATTCTATATTGCCCGGACGGAAGCGGCGGCATGGGAATTCTCCAAGGAGTTGATCCAACAGCTCATTGTCGAACTCACCGAACTGAACAACCAGATTTCCCAGGTCTCCCAAGTCATCTCGAAAGGGGTTGAAAAATTCTCGAAAATGGTCGCTGCGCGCTGTGCGCGGGAAGAGGAAATCAATTACCGCCTGAAGTTGGTTCGGTTGGTCGAGCCCGACAATATTGACCGCACCATCGGCCGTCTGGTCACCGACCGGAAGGTTCAGAACGAGCAAACCTTGAATGCGCGGCTCCGGCTGTGCGCGGATTTGGGCGCAGAGCAAACTTTCACCGCGTTTGCAAAAACCATATCGGAACCGCGGTTCGTTGATGTTATGAGTGACGCCTGCGATGAGACATCGGGCAGCGCGCACGAGAATCTCTTCAAGATTCCCGGAACCGATCTGCGTCGCATCATGGGCATCAATATCGTCGAAAAGCTCCACGAGCAGCACGGCGAGATGACTGAGCAGCTTCAATCAGACATTCGCACCTTGGTTCAGAGTGCTGCTGCCTATATGACTTTTAACGACCAGCAGACGCAACCGGCGGTTCAGCTCGGCAATCCGAATATCGCGAATATGCCGAGAGGCACAATCACGGTGTTTCTTCCGAAATCTCCGAACCTGGAACAAACTTTTCGAGCCGACCTCAAGCGAACCTTTGAGCGCGCCATCGGCGGTGGCCAGACCGTCCAAGTGGTGGATTCCGATCACAATCCAAACGAAATTACCATAATCAGCGTTCGCTATTGGTTCGCGCTGAGATTTCTTAGGCCGTTGCTGAAATTGCGCCAAGACTACGAATCCGCGATTCGTGCCGGCGAGGCCCAGAACGTTCATCAAATCCATCTCGAAAACCATCGCTGCGAAGTCGATGGCGTCCCGTTGGGAGCCGGCTACAAGCTTCTCCCCAATCTGTTTCTGCTGGACACAGACGCGACACGCAAGAAAGCGTTGCCAACGTTGCTCCTTGCCCGAGCGATGGCGCTCATTCAACCCGCAAAGGATCCCGAAACCGGCGTCGAATCCCTGTATTTTGCGGAGCGGAACGCTGCGGGAAGGGCTTTGTCAACCCCTCTGTCGCTCGAAGCGACCAACATGGTGGACTTGCTTGAAAAGTTGATGCCCGAGCAATTCGATCTCATCAATAGGAAGGTGAGCGAACTGCTGAAATCAGACGCATGGCGCCACGCCGATAAGAAGGCTGAGCTGGCAAAGGCGGTGGACTCTCATCTGGACGACATCTATGTCCAGCGAGGCAGCAACGACCTCGACAAGACATATCAACGGTTCCTCACCGCAACGAACGAAGTCAAGAAACTGCTGGGATAATATGGCGGCAAAAATTAAATACTATCGTTGCCAGAATCGTGCGAAGTGCGAACTGGCGAAGAACCGGCAGACCGTAGAAATCATTGAAGGCAAGAGATTCGTTTGTCCGTCCTCCGAACCCAACTGTGAACGCACGTTCCTGAGAGAGATTGACCCCCCTCGGCGCGGGATCCCCAAGCCTATCTTGGTCGGAGCCGGTGCCTCGGTCGGTGTCGCATTGCTGGGAGCGTTGCTTTGGGTCTTGTTTTCAGGAGATGAGCCTAAATCGACAGGCCCTCAGGCGGTTGAAGCGGCTCTCACAGAGGTGTGGCCTTGGCTGAAAAAGCAGTCCCAATAGAGACCCAACAGACACTTAACCAGCATGAGTCAAATGTCCGCAAGTCAGAATCGCCCGCTGGTTATTGCCAGTTGGGTATTGATCGGCCTCATCTGCTTGGTCTCACTCATCCCCTTTCTTGGGTTTGGCTCCTGGCTCATTGTTGGGCCGGTTCTTTTTGTCACCCTCGTTATGGGAATCATCGTGCTGGCGCGCGGCGCGACGATCCAAGGTTTGGGCATCATGTTCACGTCCCTCATCGTGGCTCCTGTCTTTGTTATCGTGGCCCCTTTTGCCACTTCACTTCTAGGTTTGGGCGGTGCTGCAGCGGCGATCGGCACCTCCATGAGCGCGGCGGAGGCCTCATCTACCCGGAGGGAAAGCCCGCCAAGTCAGCCAAGCCATTCTCCGGCAACACCTCGTCCCGCGCTCCCGGGCCCGCTTGCGAAAAACGAGGATTTTCAGAAATTCCGGGATCTGGTCCGGGGCCAGGATGCCCGGGTGGCCGAAATGAAACGGGGGGCACTCGTCGCCGAGGGGCCGCGCGGGTTTTTGACATCCGGCGAAACCCTCGATCTGGCAAGGCGGGAATTGGTGCAGCGGGAGAATTTTTACCGGGAACAGGTATTCAAGATCATCGCCCGGCAGACCGGGCTCACCGAGAATCAGGTGGCCGAAAAGTTTTCTGAAATGGCCCGGATGGCGGGCTCGCGCGGCAAGCCGTCTCCCTGAGTTGCTGAAAGCCATGGCACGAGCACGCTTCCAATGCATCAATTTCGGACGTTGCAAAGCGGCGGATTCGGCAATGGTGATCCATGGAGGAGGGCGACCCTGCCCCGTGTGCGGACAGAAACTCGTTCCGGTTCGGCGCACTTCCCGCGCAGGGATGGTGTTTGCCGCGCCGATCTTGGTGGCTTTCCTGGTTGGCGGGTTCCTGCTCTTCGTCAAGCTCCGCCCCGGCAGCGCATCCCCATCGCAACCAACAGCCGGAGACATCCGTCAGGACACCGACAGGAAGGTTTCTCCGGCGAAGTATTTTTCCAACCCCAAGGTCGTGAGCCTGATTGAAGCGGCTTTGAACAAGGATGCGAGGGCCTTTGAACGGGAACTTGCAAGGGGAGCCGCCATCAATGCCCGGGGAAACGACGGATTGACTCCGCTGCACCTCGCCCTGCTCAATACAAACCCGGCGGCGTTTTCCATGATTTTGGAAGCCGGCGGAGATCCGAACATTGCGGCGGACAATGGGGACCCGGTATTGAGCTTGGCCGCGCAGATGCCGGACTCCGCCTATCTCGCCGAGTGCCTCAAACACGGCGCGCGCGCGGACACGCCCGACGGACGAAAGGAAACCCCGTTGATGATCGCGGCAAC
>Ga0265297_10010439_pt1 | contig 11674 bp, 12 predicted proteins | sample Munlanlwell13791_FD_192502 | JGI IMG/M metagenome (GOLD analysis project Ga0265297, IMG submission 192502) | Leachate microbial communities from a municipal landfill in Southern Ontario, Canada - Leachate well 137-91 | ecosystem: Engineered > Solid waste > Landfill > Unclassified | place...
CAGGAGAGCGCATCTCCGGTATCCTACCGGGCAGAAAGAACGGATTCTCTTGTAATACCAAAAATAGGAGTTGACATACCGATAGTTCAGGGCAAAGACGAATCTGCCCTGGAAAAAGGAGCATGGCTTATGCCCCAAACTGATACGCCCGACTTAATGAAAAATACGGCATTGGCTGCTCATAGGTACAAATACAGGCCCCCGAGCACTAAGACCTTCTATTTGTTAGACAAGATTTCCGAAGGAGACGAGCTTCTGGTCTATTGGAAAGGAATAGAATACCGCTACATAGTAAATTCAATAAGAATCGTCAATCCCGAAGATACCGGGGTTCTGATGGATAACGGAAAGGCCACTTTAACCTTGATTACGTGCCATCCTTTGTTTTCGGATAAATACAGGTTGGTGGTGCAGGGAGAGCTTGTGATATAATAAATTACAATGGCTATAAAATCATTACTGATTCCCAATAAAGATAATAAATACCTTCCCAGAATAATAGGGTTTAAGGCTTTGGTTCTTTATGCCTTTTTATCTGTGATAGTCTTTGCGTTGATTTACCCCTTTTTCACAAAGACATATAAGATGTTGGCCAGCCTTACCCAGGAACTCATAATCCAACAGGTCAATCCTGTGAGAGAAAGCAGGGGATTTTTAGCGTTGGAGGCGAACGAAAAACTTACCGAAGCTGCCCGAATGAAGGCAGAAGATATGATTGAAAGGGATTATTTCAGCCATACAAGCCCAGGAGACGAACCGCCCTGGATTTGGCTTAAAAAAGTTGATTACAGTTATGCAGCTGCTGCGGAAAATCTGGCGATTGACGCTTCAGACCCGAAGGTCTTGGTAGATGCATGGCTTGCTTCTCCTCCCCATGCCAAGAACATTCTCAATGGATATTTTACGGATATAGGAATAGGCATAGCAAAAGGAGAATTGGGCGGTAAAAAAACTACTGTGGTGGTTATGTATCTGGGAAGAGAGATACGACAAAATGCTCAGTCTTTCCCAAGCATAATTGAAGACGTGGTTCAAAAACCCGAAGATTTGACCGTTACACCCGAAGAATCAATAAAGAACACTCCGCCTGAAGAACCCGTTGCCACCCAAACAGTAGAAAATGATGTATTGCATGAAGATAATGTGGCAATAACTGCTGGCAATCTGTTAAAAGAAGAGGAAAAGAAAGAAAACCCTCAAAATATAGGAGCAAAAATATTCTTGCTCAATGCGTTTCCTTATGAGGCGCGTTTTGCCTTAACCGTATTTTTCAATATTATAATATTCTGGACTTTAGCCACTTTATTCATTTCCAGAGAGAATTTTTTGACCAGAACCTTAAATTCTTTGATGGTGCTGGCATTTCTGTTCTTCCTCTGGCTTCCGGAGATAATATAAAAAAAGAGGCCCTGTACCTACACACAGGGCCAATGTGATGCGTTTGCGGTTGCCGTATTGAACGGCGATGGCGGAGGTCTCTTGCCCCCTAGTTCACGGGGGCCGGTTGCCTGGCCAGGCTTTTCTTTACCGCACTCATGCCGTGCCAATATACCGCAATAACGCCAATCACCTTATCTGTTGCCAGCGTAGCAAATCAAATATAGCTTGTCAAGGCCTTGCGGCGCAAACAAAGGTATTGATTTATTTTTTATATAATGATATATTGGGAAATAACAAAGAGTAATTTATGATTGAAGAAAAATTAGAAGAAAAACAAACCGTTGATATTAATGACAAGGAGTTTAAGATAGGCCCAAACGAAATGGTTGAGGCCGGTCTTCATTTCGGCCACAGAACGTCAAAGGTTCATCCGAAAATGAAACCTTATATCTATACTGTTAAAAACGGCATTCATATAATAAATCTTGAAGAAACAAAGAAAAAACTTGACGAGGTCCTTGAATTTATTGAAAAGCTGGTGAAAGAAAATAAGACACTGCTTTTAGTCGGCACAAAAATCCAGTTTAAGGGATTGATAAAGGAAATCGCCCAAGAGGCAAACATACCTTATATCACAAGAAGATGGCTTGGAGGAACTTTTACCAACTTCGGAACAATCAGAAAAAGAATAGATTATTTCAAAAATCTTGAAGAAAGAAAGAAAACAGGGGAGCTGGACAAGTACACGAAAAAGGAAAGAGCAAAGATGGATAAAAAGATTCAGAATCTTGAAGTGAAATTCGGAGGCATTAAGAACATGGACAATATTCCCGATGTGATTTTCGTAACCGACCTTAAAAGAGACGGCTTGGCCGTAAAAGAGGCGAGAAAAAAAGGGGTAAAAGTGATAGCTATTGCAGATACCGATGCCAATCCTTCTTTGGCGGATTATATAATTCCCGCCAATGATGACGCTATCTCCTCCGTAAAATATATTCTCGACAAAGTAAAAGATGCTATAATAAAGAATAGGGGATAAATGGCAAGCATTGAAGAGGTCAAAAAATTAAGAGAAGAAACAGGCGTGTCTGTTTCAGAGTGCAAAAAAGCATTAGAAGAATCTAAGGGCGATTTTGATAAAGCAAAAGAGTTGTTAAGGAAAAAAGGCGTGGAGATAGCTGATAAAAAGTCTTCCAGAACAGCAGGCTCTGGAATTATAGACAGCTACATTCATCCCAATTCCGGAGTCGGTGTTCTTATTGAATTAAGATGCGAAACAGATTTTGTAGCCAAATCCCAGGACTTTAAGAATTTGGCCCATGAGATTTGCCTTCAGATAGCGGCAATGAAACCGTTATTTTTGTCGGAAAACGACATACCTGAAGAGTTTTTAAACGGAGAGAAGAATATTTACAAAGAACAGGCGGCAAACTCGGGCAAGCCGGAAAATATATTGGACCAGATAGTTGAAGGAAAGCTTAAAAAATACAAAGAGCAGGTTTCTTTGCTTTCCCAGGTTTGGATTAAAGACGATTCAAAAACAATAAAAGACCTTATAAACGAATACATAGCCAAGCTTGGAGAAAATATAGTCTTAAAGAAATTCTCAAGATTTGAGATATAAGCATGATACTGGAAATCATATTACTAGCAATACTGGCGATAAGTTTGGTGGGAATAATCATTATTATCAGACATGCAATGTCCGAACTGGTTGAATTATCCGTAAGGCAAATACAGCCTGAAGGAACCGATAGAAACAAGGTGTCCGTTTCAAAGAACTTGCTGCTTCAAAAGTTTCTTTCCAAATTCAGAATACTGGTATTGAAAACAGATAACAAAACGAGCGAATGGATAAGCAGGCTGAAGGAAACTTCTCAAGAAAACAAAACAAAATTTTCAGACTCTTACTGGGACAAGTTGAGAAAATAGATTCTGCCGAGATAGCTCAGCGGTAGAGCAACGGTTTTGTAAACCGTAGGTCGTGGGTTCGAATCCCTCTCTCGGCTCATTTTGATTGAATGCTTGACAAGAATATTTATATGAGTAAAATGAAATTACGAAGTTCTTTGAAAAACGTAAATATATTAAGCAAACATTAGAGTCAGTTTTTTAGAGTTGCTCTGTTATTTTTTTGAGATTCAATTCTCATTTTTTTGAGAGTTTGATCCTGGCTCAGGATGAACGCTAGCGGCGTGGATAAGGCATGCAAGTCAAGGGGGTCCGCAAGGACAACCGGCGAACGGGTTAGTAACACGTAGGTTTACATACCCCAGAGTCTTGGATAGCCCGGAGAAATCCGGGGTAATACAAGATAATCCCGCAAGGGTAAAGATTTATCGCTCTGGGATTGGCCTGCGGCTTATCAGCTTGTTGGTGAGGTAACGGCTCACCAAGGCTATGACGGGTAGGGGACATGAGAGTGTGTTCCCCAACAAGGGCACTGCGATACGGGCCCTACTCCTACGGGAGGCAGCAGTCGAGAATCTTCCACAATGGGGGAAACCCTGATGGAGCGACGCCGCGTGCTTGAAGAAGCCCTTCGGGGTGTAAAGAGCTTTTCTAGGGGAATAATCTTCGGATGAATGTACTCTAGGAATAAGGGGAGGCTAATCACGTGCCAGAAGCCTCGGTAATACGTGATCCTCAAGCGTTATCCGGATTTATTGGGCGTAAAGAGTTCGTAGGTGGTTTGTAAAGTTTTTTGTTAAAGACCAGGGCTCAACCCTGGGAATGCAAAAAAAACTAACAAACTAGAGGGCGTTAGGGGCTGATAGAACGGTCGGTGTAGGGGTGAAATCCGTTGATATCGACCGGAATACCAAAAGCGAAGGCATTCAGCTGGGGCGACCCTGACACTGAGGAACGAAAGCGTGGGGAGAGAACAGGATTAGATACCCTGGTATTCCACGCTGTAAACGATGAACACTAGCTATTTGAAGTGTCGACCCTTCAAGTGGCGAAGCTAACGCGTTAAGTGTTCCGCCTGGGAAGTACGGCCGCAAGGCTAAAACTCAAAGGAATAGACGGGGCTTTACACAAGCGGTGGACCATGTGGCTTAATTCGACGGTAAACGAAGAACCTTACCAGGGCTTGAAACCTAGACGAAAGTCTGATGAAAGTCAGACCTTCCACAAGACGGCTAGGCAGGTGCTGCATGGTTGTCGTCAGCTCGTACTATGAAGCGTACGCTTAAGTGCGGTAACGAGCGCAACCCTCGCCCTATGTTTTATATGTCATAGGGAACTGCCCGGGATAACCGGGAGGAAGGTGAGGATGACGCCAAATCAGCATGGCCCTTTGACGCCCTGGGCTGCACACGTGGTACAATGGGACTGACAATGGGCGAAGTCGCAAGACGGAGGTAATCCCACCAAACGGTCCCTTAATTCGGATTGAGGTCTGAAACCCGACCTCATGAAGCCGGAATCGCTAGTAATCGCCGATCAGCTATGCGGCGATGAATATGTTCCTAAAGCTTGTACTCACCGCCTGTCACACCAAGAGAGCTGGCAATACCCGAAACTCCTACCAAGTAGGGGCTAAGGTAAGGTCAGTGATAAGGGTGAAGTCATAACAAGGCATCGGTAGGGGAACCTGTCGATGGATCATCTCCTTTAAAACAATATTTTATATATTGTTTTAAATGGGCGACTATTGTTGAAGATTGAGAATTCTGTTTTCAACGATAAAGGTTTTGATCGGTAATCTTAAATACCGATCCAGAGCAACTTTAAGAAACTGAAAAGACAAAAGCTGTTGTTAATATATTGGCAACAGTTTTTGTTTTATGAAGCCCGTTTTATTTACAAACTCCGTTATTTCTGTTAAAATCCGTATATGAGGGCGTGTAGCTCAGCTGGTTAGAGCGCGTCACTGATAATGACGAGGTCCGAGGTTCGAGTCCTCGCACGCCCACCGCATTAAACTAATTACAGAGTCAATCAACTAAAATTATGCAAGAAACAAAGGATTTTTTAAACGAACAAACCCCGGCGGCTCCAAGTTTTTTTAAGAAAAATTTGGTAATAAAAATTGTTGCTGCGATTGTTGGTCTTTTCGCCGTGGGAACAATTATTTTGGCTACCAGAATATGGGACCCCTTATGGAATCCTTTTAGGCCCGAACCGAAGCAGATTATAGAAAGCATGTATGAAAACATGAAGGGGGCAGAAAGTTTTAACACAAAGATATTGTTGAAGGTGGACGATGAAAACAATAACAGCTTTTCCGTTAGATTGACTAATGATATAGACAAATCAGAGCGTAAAAGATATAAAGGACAAATAGAAATTTCTTCTGTTTCCGAAGGCAGCAGTTTTTCTTTTTCAATACAATACGTGCTAAACGACAAAGAGCTTTTTATTAAGATGGGCAATATCCCTCCTATTATGGGAATGGATTTCAGCGCTTTTTCCGGGCAATGGATAAAATTGGAAGGGCAAGCCCTCAAAGAAAACAAGAACGTTGATTTAATTAGCGAAATAAAAGAGGTTTTTGTTTTTGACAAAGAGCTGAAAGACGAAAAGATTAATGGAAATAAAACATATCATTATGTTATAAAATTAAACAAGGATAAATTAGAAAAACTTACGGCTGGGCTTATGGAAAGCGTTCCCCAAGGCATTGCTCCTATTCCCGATGAAGAAACCATCGGACAGCAATTGGAAGCGATTGAAGATTTCGGAATAGATTATTTCATAGGAAAAAGAGACATGCTGTTATATAAAGCCAGTTTCTATAAAGAGATAGCAGATGAAGGAGGAAAAAGATATTTAAATTTTGAGTGGAATTTTTCTGATTTCAACAAAGAAATACACATTGATATTCCCGAAAACGCTAAGCCCATAGAAGAGCTAGTTGGAGGATTGTTTGGAGAGATAATGCCCATAAGCGATGGCTTTACTTCAGGCCAAGAGTACTCTGGCTCGAAAGAAGATAAAGCTATATCCTTGATGCATGATATTTCATTTGAAATAGCTGGGTATGATTATGATTATGGAAAAGAAGAGTTTGTTGAAATAATCTACCGTTATAATTGCCAGAATGAAGAGATAAAAACTATTTGCCAAGAAATCAAATCTGCCATAGGAGCAGAGCCAGTAATAAATACTTCAGAGGAAGAGTATTGCATGTATATCATCTTTCCAAAAACAGAAATGATGGACACTTCTCAGTATTATTGCATAGATACTTTCGGAAGTTATTTCTGGACAGACAAGCCCGATTGCAGCGAAACATTTTTTAAATGTTATAAGTAAAATAGGAAATAATTTTTTAGCAATTTTCCAATAAGATGACAGTGAAATTTTGATTTTGCTTAATGCAAATATATAAATATATGCCGCAAGAAAAATACATAACACAAGAAGGGCTGGAAGAGCTTAAAAAAGAGCTCATCCATTTAAAGACCGTAAAAACCAAAGAAATAGCAGAGCTTATCAGGCATGCCGCTTCTTTCGGCGATTTGAAAGAAAACTTTGCCTATCATGACGCCAAAGACAAACAGGCTTTTTTGCAGGGCAGGATAAAAGAATTGGAGTATAAGATAAAGAACTCCAAAGTGGTTGAAAAAAAACAGACAGACAATGTCCAAGTGGGTTCAACCGTTACTGTCTTGTTAGATAAGGAAAAACAGATATTTTCAATCGTAGCTTCAGACGGAGTAAGCCCTTTGGAGGGAAAAATATCCTATGAATCTCCAATAGGCAAAGAGCTGTTGAATAAGAAAACGGGCCAGAAATTCAAAATAGAAATAGGGGACAATGAATTGGATTGCGAGATATTGAAAATAGAATAGTTGACATTATCTATCAGCCTGCTATCATTTTATTAGCTCGTTGCACTGCGCAATATACTTAATGGAAACCCAGACAAATGCCCCCGAGAGTGTCTGAATCCAAAGCCGCGAAAGGTTGCGCAGTGTTTTAGCAAGACCCGGTATGCCTCCAAGCCCGGGTCTTTTTCTTTATTACAATATTTACTTTTCTGCCATAAATGGTAGAATATATACTGATTAGGGCTCGTAGTTCAGTTGGTAGAACGCCTCATTTGCAATGAGGAGGTCAGCGGTTCGAATCCGCTCGAGTCCACAAAATCCATTCTTAAACTGCTCTAATTTCATATATAATCAGAAGGGTTGACAAATCCTTAAAAAAGGTATAATATAGAGGTATGGGGAGAGTCATTGTAATATTGAAAGGACTTTTACAATGAGAAGCGAAACATTTCACAAGAGCGAGGTTCATTGCAGACACGGACAGGTTTTCATCATTCTGCCTCCTCATTTGACAGAGCCGGAGGCAGACAGAGAAATATGGGAGGTGGTAACCTTCTTCACGAGAAAGGGCATTGACGCCATTCCTGTAGTTGACTTTGCCAATCTCAGCAGCATCAGCGAATATGCGGTAAGGAATCTGTGCTTCTTCTGCATGCTTGCAGAAAGATACGGGTTTGTACCAAAATTCCGCAACGTCAACGACAAAGTCATGGAAGCTTTTAAAGGCTCCGTGATAGAGAATATCTGCGATGTTCGCCGAAACAGGCATGTTTCTCGCCGAAGAAAACAAAAAGAAGAACTTGTTCTTGTCTAGCTCATTCCGGGGCCCATGAAGAAAATCATGAGCCCTATTTTAAATCAATTGAATATTGAATTTTTAAAACAGCAAGGTTAATATAAATATAATGTTTAAAGACGAAGTTTATAGAGTAGTAAAAAATATACCGAAAGGAGAAACGTTAAGCTATAAAGAAGTTGCCCAAAGAGCGGGAAGCCCCGGAGCATGGAGAGCCGTAGGGAATGTTTTGAATAAAAACTATAACCATGACATTCCATGCCACAGGGTTATTAAAAGTTCGGGGGAGACTGGCGGATATAATAGGGGACCGGCAAAAAAGTTATCTATTCTCAAAAAAGAAAAAGGCTGTTAATGTCTTTTTAATTTTTATCGTGCTATAATATATTTGTATGGCGCAAACATTAATAAATTGGGTAATAATGGCTTTGGCCGTGCTTGCCGTGGCATACATATTGCCGGGAGTCACGGTCGGCAGTTTCATCGCCGCCTTGTTGGTGGCCTTGGTTCTGGGATTTCTCAACGCTTTCATAAAACCTGTTTTGATAATTCTCACATTGCCTATCAATATTCTGACCCTGGGCTTGTTTACGCTGATTATCAACGCATCTCTTGTTCTGCTGACCTCATTGGTAATACCAAGCTTCAGCGTTAACGGATTCTGGTGGGCCCTGCTGTTCAGCGTCATATTGACAATAGTCCTGTATCTATCCAATCTTCTCTTCGGAAAACCGCAAGAAAAGAACACTTGATATCCTACGGCCAGCTCTTCCGAAGAGCTGTTTTTTTGTTTCCGTCTGGAAATTTCAAAAGAAAGATTATATAATGAGCTATATTAATAATTTAATAATTTTCAGATTATGAGAAAGGCAATAAATGACTCTCCAAACCAGCTTAGGTTCGAGCCAATAATAGAAAATATTGATAGCTTGGAGAAAAAAGAGAAATTTATCGTTTCGGGAATGGGAGGCTCTCATCTTGCGGCGGATTTGATAAAAACATGGGACCCGTATTTTGATATAACAGTGCATCATGATTACGGACTTCCTGCGATGAGCTGTGACTTAAAAAATTATCTGGTGATTATCAGCTCATATTCCGGCAATACGGAAGAGGCGATAGACGGCTTCAATATTGCGATTTCAAAAGGCTTGGCTGTCGCAGTTGTCTCTACGGGAGGCGAGGTTATTGAGTTGGCAAAAAAACACAAAAAACCATATATCCAAATACCTGATACGGGAATTGAACCAAGGTCTGCATTGGGTTTCAGCGCCGTGTCTTTGCTGAAAATGATGAATCAGGAAAAAGCCCTTTCGGATATCAAAGAAACGGCTGACCGCTTAAATATGGAAGAAGCTGAAAGAGAAGGAAAAGAACTGGCGCAAAAATTAAACAACAAAATACCTGTAATTTATTCTTCAACCAAGAACGAGCCTATTGCCTATAACTGGAAGATAAGGTTTAACGAAACAGGCAAAGTCCCTTCTTTTTACAACACTATTCCCGAACTTAATCATAATGAAATGGTTGGCTTTGACAGAGAAGGGGAGACCAGGCCGATTTCTGACAATTTTCATTTCATCTTTTTGAAAGACGAAGAAGACCACAAGCGCAATTTGCTGAGAATGGAAATAACAAAAAATATTCTTACGGAAAAGAACTTGCCGGTAGAGATGCTGGCTCTTAAAGGTGAAAATGTCTGGGAAAAGATTTTTTCTTCCCTGCTTTTGGCTGACTGGGCCGCTTTTTACACTGCGGAAAATTACAAGCTCAATGCCCAGGAAACAGAGATAATAAACAGATTTAAGGGAATAATCAAGGAAAAAGGCTTAATGCTATGAAAACCGGCCTGGTGATTGTGGCTCATCCTGATGATGAAACAATCTGGATGGGAGGCGCATTGTTGACGGGAAAAGATACAAAATGGACCATACTCTCCTTATGCAGGAAAAACGATGAAGACAGGGCGCCCAAGTTTAAAAAGGTATGCCGTCACTACAACGCAACCGGCATAATTTCCGACCTGGAAGACGAAGGAATAATGAATATCAAAGAGAGCCTGCCGGAAATAGAAAAACGCATTTTAAAAGAAATCAAGAAGAAAAACTTTACATATATCTTCACTCATGGTTATAATGGAGAATACGGACACCCAAGACATATCGGAGTCCATAAAACAGTCAAAGGGCTGGTTGAAAAAAAAGTGCTGAAGTGCGATAAATTATTCTTTTTCGCCTATAAGCTTAATCCTCAAAAAAGAGTCGTCAACCGTGCCGAAAAATCTGCAGGCATGGTTTTAAATTTAAGAAAAGAAGCGCTGAAAGAAAAAAAAGACATCATTAAAAAATTATACGGTTTTAGCAAAAACTCTTTTGAGAACAAAAGCTGTCTGGCAAAAGAAACTTTTTATGAAAATATTAATTCTATACGAACACCCGAATAACTGCGGAAGCATGTCCATCCAAGGACATCTCCTGTACAAAGGGCTGGTGGAAAACGGCATTGATTGCAAAGGATGCCATTACAAGCAAAGAAGAAAAGAAAAAGAATGGCATTTTAATGTTTTCAAGCCGGACGCGGTAATAGGCATAGGCTGGTGGGTTGATACGCCGACCATTGTTGACGGTCCGATGAAATTCGGGCTTAGAGCCGTTCCCTGGCTTTTGGCTGACGGATGGGTTGCCAACTACCATCAGACATTAAGCAGCCTTCCTTTGGTTTTTACCACATCCCAATGGGTTAAAGAGACCTATCAAAGAGACGGAATTGATGTGAAGAACTTTGAAGTTCTGCATGTCGGATACGAAGCGAAAAAATTCAAGCCCATGGAAGCCGGCGACCCCGGAGTCAAAGAGATAAGAAAAATGTACGGAATCAAAGACGACGAAAAAATGATTCTGACCGCGGGAGGAGACGCCACCTCAAAAGGAGCCCAGGAAATGATTAAAGCTTTGGCAAAAATAGACAAACAATTCCCGAAATGGAAATACGTATGCAAGGCAACTGCCAGCAAATGCGCCAGAGACCATCACAAAGAAGAACTTGCTTTGATAAAAGAACTTGGCCTCGACCCCGGCAAGATTGTTTACGTTGAAGATGACTTTCATCACGATTTTATGCCTTACTTGCTTAATGCAGCGGATATTTATGCCGGCCCGAGCCGTTTGGAAGGTTTCGGGATGATTCAGATGGAAGCAATGGCCTGCGGCACTCCTGTCGTATCCATAGACGCGATGGGGCCGAAAGATACAATCGTGCACGGCAAAACAGGATTTTTGGCAAAAATAGGCTCAACAGTTGACCTCACGGAAGAATGGGTAAACAAAGAAATGGGGTTCAAAGAGGTCTTCAGAATGAAATTTGACAAACCAAAAACACTGGCCTACAGGGCGGATGCCGATGACTTGGCAAAATATACCTTAGAGCTTCTGGCCAATGATGAACTAAGGAAAAAAATGGGGGAACAGGCTGCCCAGCATGCTATAGATAACTTCCAATATCAGAATTTAGCCAAAAAGTGCGCCGAACTGCTTAAAACAAAGCTTAATATTTCTTAGAAAAAAGGAGTCTTTCTCTTTTTAACGCTTTCAAATGCGAAAAGATAAGAGCCTGCAGACCATCCCTGATAGGGATTCCCTTTTGTTTTTCCGGTTTTTCCATCCAGCCACTCGTTAAACTCCCATTTTCCTTGCTTGTTTGATTCAGACAGCAATTTAAG
>Ga0265297_10010440_pt1 | contig 11674 bp, 11 predicted proteins | sample Munlanlwell13791_FD_192502 | JGI IMG/M metagenome (GOLD analysis project Ga0265297, IMG submission 192502) | Leachate microbial communities from a municipal landfill in Southern Ontario, Canada - Leachate well 137-91 | ecosystem: Engineered > Solid waste > Landfill > Unclassified | place...
CCACCTCGGCTGCCTTATCCGGCCTGTTGGTGTTTAAATAAGCGACCTCCAGGTTATGCAATGCAATAAGAAAACCGGGGTCCAGCTTGAGCGCTGCGTTAAAAGCCTCTATCGCCTGATTATATAGCCCTACCTTCCCGTAAGTTATGCCGCAAAGCGTATAAAGTTGCGGCGAGGGTTTAACCGATAATTCTTTAGCCAGGGCTTTCATTGCTTTGTCAAATTCGCCCATTCTCATAAAAGAGATGATCCTCGCCTCATCAGGCGGAAAGCGGGGATCCATATCAAGCACATACACCTCCCCCATTTCTTTGGCTAATGCCTCCAGCTTACGGTTTGCCTGCCAGCAGAAATAATCTATTTTCAAGGCATCCTTATAGGCCTGTTTTGCTTCGGGGAATTTTTTCATCACGCGGAAGATATCCCCGAGCTGGATATACGCAAATAAATTATTTGGCGCCAACGATAATATAAAGTTTACCTGGCCTATTGCTTCCTGGTAGAGCCCGTGTTTATAGAGAGCAGTGGAAAAATTCAAACGCGGGATGATACTTAAAGACGGCTCGATAAATTTCAGGTTGTAACGGTAAAAAGCTAATTCGTTTTTCCAGTGGCTAGAGTTAATAAAAGCCAGGCCGCCATAGATAATGATAATACATACGGTCAATGCCTTGGCAAATACGCGCTTATTGATACTTAAAATAAGATAGGCAACAATGATAAAAAAACCAAGGCTCGCCAAATAGGCCCAATGCTCTTCCATGGCAATAGAGCCCTGGAATTTATGCATACCCCTGGCCAGATAGAGCAAGGTAAAAACAAACCAGCCTATGCCGAATAAGACTACGTGATTCTTGCGCCTTATGCATATGAGAGAGACGGCCGCCAGCAAAATCAAAAAAAATACGGGCAGAATGATATGGAATGGGCTGGCTAAAAAAGAAGGCTGTATTGACCTGAAGATATGTAAGCCATGAGGGAATATGAAAAGATATATGTACTCGATTAAAACATTCGAGAAATTCAAAAGATCCGCTAAGAAACTCGACTGGGAATTAAGCAGTGACTTTATCGGAAAAAGGATAGTCAGCCTCAGCTCTATATAAATGGCCAAAACTGCGGCAAAAGAAAAGAAATGCGCCCATACGGAAGACCGGGACAATTTTGATCTTATTCCCAATGCCAGTATGAAAAAGGGTAATAAAAGTAAGAATCCCGCCTCCCGCGAGAGCAGGGCAAATATAAAACTTACAAGCGCAGTAAGATAGAACAGCCCTCTTCTCGATTTTAGGTAACTAAGATAAGACACCACGCTTAGCAAAGTAAATAAACTTACCAATAATTCCGAGCGGCCGCTGATAAAACTTACAGCCTCGCTCTGCATAGGATGGATACAAAATAATATACTGGTCAAGAAGGCAAGCGGATAATTGGTAAATAGCCAATAAATCAGCAAAAATACCAAAAAGGCATTCAAAGAATGCATGATAACATTAGTCAGGTGGTAACCGAAAGGATTCAACCTCCAAACAGCATAATCAAACGCAAATGACAGGGTCTGCAGGGGCCGGTAATAAGTATGGTTGGTTTCAAAGTTATGGATGGAAAAACTAAAGACGTGCGTAGTAAAAAGTAGGGGTAAGGTCTTTATGTGTTTTATATACTCGTTATTGATAATAAGCGAGTGGTCATCAAGCAGGAACTCTCCCTTAAGCGAACCGGAATAAATAACCAGGGAGGCCAGTAATAAAATCAAAAATAACCGCAATTTAGATATGCCCATAAACCTACAGCCAATTGATGAATTCCGCGACCATTTTAATAAAAAGCCGAAAGCGTTTAAAAGAATTTATTTTTTTTAATACTTTAAATATCCTGGCCGGCGAAAGATAGAACTTCCGCATCGCCAGCCTTCTTAGATACTCCACCTCATCTTTGGTAATAGTGCCCATATCCAATATATAATGGTTCTGCTCGTAAAGCTGCCAATCGCCGGTCGTAAGCCAGCCTTTTTCTTTGGCAATAGGATAAAGCGGCGTAGAAGGCCAGGGCACAGCGCAGTAAATCTGCGCATAGTCGATCTTTAATTTATTCAACCATTTTATCGTCTTTAATCCGGTCGCAAGGGTCTCACCCGGCAAGCCAAAGATGACATGCGCGGTGACTTCCAGGCCCGCAGAGCTTGACCAATCGATCGCATCCTCTATCTGTTTAATAGTCGTGCCTTTATTGACGTTATCGAGTATCTCCTGGGCTCCCGATTCTACGCCAAAGCCGATCATCCAGCATCCTGCTTTTTTTATAGCCCGAAGTATCTCGAGGTCTACTTTATCCACGCGGCTGTTACAGGCCCAGGATATTTTCAGGTTCCTCCTGGCTATCTCATCACATAACTTCATAACGTAGCCTTTATCTTCCGTAAAAGATTCGCTCCAGATCAGGAATTGGCTTACCCCTAATTTTTCTTTTATATAACAGATCTCATCTACGACTAATTTTACATCCCGGAAACGTATCCTGCTTCCATAATAGGGCTTTGCCGGGCAGAAAACACAGGAATGCGGGCAGCCCTTGGAAGTCGTAACCAATAAAAACGGCTCGCCGCTTAACGGCAGAGGATAATTACGGATATCGACTAATTCCCAGGCGGGGAAAGGAAGCTCATTTAAGTCGTCATTAAATCCGCGGTTTGGATTATGTTCTATTTTGGAATCATCCCTGTAAGACAGGCCTTTTATTTGCGCGAAGCCCCCGCCCTGTTTTAACGCCCTTACCAGTTCCAAAAGGCAGAACTCAGGCTCGCCGCGGATGACAAAATCTAAAGACGGCTCCAGGAGAAAAGACTCATCCGGCAGGACAGTCGGATGCAGCCCGAAGGCAAGCGTCTTGATCCCGGAAGATAATTCTTTGGCTATTCCAGCGCAATAAAGATCGGAATTTATAGATGCAGTGGCTGTAGTTATAACAACCAGGTCCGGCTTGAACTCCGCGATCTTTAGTTTTAATTTTTTGTAATCGATATCCTCGACTATACAGTCATTCAAACGGGCTTCTATGCCTTCTTTTAAAAGCATGGCAGCCATCGTAGCCAGGGTAATCGGCGGCCAGACAGTCGTCCAGGCGCCCTTCCTCTGCATGCACCTGCCTTCCCTGACCATCTTGATGCCGTTACTCGACGGAGGATTAATAAGGTATACTTTCATTTTTTTCCCCTGATCAACAATGAACCGGCGATCTCCCTGCATAAAAATAATTTTTCTAACGCGAGGCCCGCGCTATTGACAACCCCGGAGATAAAACCAGGGGTATGCGGATGTAAAAAATCAAAAGGCTCTACCTGGACTGCTTTAAATCCGGAGCTTTCAAAAATTTTCCTTATCTGCCAACGCAAGAACGCCGTTTCCGTATCCGTATCCCCGGCAAGCTTCCGGAGGAATCTTATATGTTTTTGCAAGAATATCTGCGGGTTAAGCATATTAGGCTCAGTGAAGGCAAACACCCCTCCCTTTTTGAGGACGCGGAAAAGTTCAGGTAAGGCTTTTTTAATATCCAGGTGGTGTAAAACAGCATTGCCTACCACCGCGTCGAAAGTTTCATCCCTGGACGGCAGTTGCCCGATATCAGAGACAAAAAAACGGGCGCTACCCTGTTTTGTTACTTTTGTAATTGCCTTGTTCAACATGTTAAAAGATATATCAGTGCAAAATAACGAAGACCCGTATACAGATAAACCCTTAGCGTATTCCCCTGTGCCGGTACCGATCTCAAGTATCTTTGCTCCCGGCTTGAACCGGCAATGCCGGAAAAATAGCTCTATCCGCCTTTTTACGCGCAAAGCCCCGGCAGCCTTCGAGTAGGCATTGAAATGCGTATCGAATACGTCTGCTATATTATCGAAGTATTGCCCTTCTTTGGATTTCACTTATGACCTCTGACGGTTTTATCTGGCGAAGGCAACGATCATTATTAACACAGTGGAAATGTTTGTAATTTTTAACTCTGATGCAGGGGCTGCATTCCATTTTTTTATAGAATACGATGTGGCGCTCTCCTTCCGGGCCATAGATAAGGGGTGTTTCGGGGCCAAAAAAAGATACGGTCGGCGTTCCTACATATACTGCCAGGTGCAACGGGCCGCTATCATTAGAAATAAACAACTCCAGCCCGGATAAAAGACAAGCCAATTGCGCCATTGAAGTCAAACCTGCAAAATTATGTATCTTTTCTTTAAAAGTTATCTTTGCTATTGTGTTAGCTACATACGCAGAATCATTCTTGTCTCCGATAAAAATAATATGCGCTGAATATTTCCTTATCAGCTCTTCGGCTAAAAGGACAAAATATTCCTGCGGCCAACGCCTCAAAAAAGAAAGCTCACTTGCGTTTATATTCATTCCGATAAGAGGAGTAATACCAGACAACCCCGCTTTTCTCAAAAGTTCGTCTACAAAATCCCGGTCAGCTTCCTTTATGTCTAATTTAAGCGCATGCGGCGCAGCCTTGATATTATCATCAAGCAAAGTGGCCAGCTCTAAATATGATGCGCTTAATTTTTCGCCTTCCCGGAATTTCAATGTATCCGTGAAAAAATTACCCCTCCATACGCCTTCATATGCAAAGCCTATCCTGCGCCTGGCATTTACCAGATAAGTGATTATCGCCGAGAAACGGGAAGTAAACTCCAGGTCAAAAGCCACGTCAAAATGCTGCTTCTTCAACAGGAGAACCATTTTTAAGGTATTTAATAATAGCCCTCCAAAAGATTTATTCTCTATATAAATTATTTTGTCAAATAGGCCTGATATTTCATAGATCTGCGCATTCTGCTTTAAGGTAAGCGCGCACAGGTAGGCGCCAGGGTAATTCTTGCGTATAGCTTGAAAAAAATCATAAGCTAAGGTTATGCTGCCAAAGCCCAAAAACTTAATGATCAATATTTTTTTAATATCTTTATCGTCAAGTTTTTCTTTGGCCCGCAAAGCAAATATTCTCCCGGGGGCCCTTAATATGAATAATATAAAACAAAGGGTAAGCCCGATATGCTTGTCCAGCCATCTTAAGTATCTTATTTTCATCTTTTAAAAATACTGCCCTCTAAATATATCGCTTTTGATTATTAGTTAGAGGGCAGTATTTTGCTCTTATCTTTTTTTCTTTTTGCCGCCCCTTTTCATCTTAGCGCAAGAAACATCGCCTTTTTTATCGATGAAATAAAGGTAGCCTTTTTTTCTGGTGATCCCGCATTTCGCTACTTTCTTAGGGCTACCCCCTTTCTTTGTGCCTCTTGCCATCTTAGCACAAGAAACATCGCCTTTTTTGTCAACATAATAGAGGTACCCTTTTACTCTCTTTATTCCTAACTTCACTACTTTATCTGCCATAGCCTAAATCACCTCCTCTCGTTTTAAAATTAAGCGCCGATCTTTATCGGCTCTAAAATCTGTTTTAAGACCGCTATAGCGGAGAGAACCGCCATATAACTTGTCTTAGGATTATCAGGATGGATCACGTTTTCTGTGCGCGTGGTTATTTTACCGGCATCAGATTCTACTTCTATCTCATGGATATTCTGGGTAATATTCGGCGAGGCAATGATACGCACAAGCGTATTCTCCGGGCCGATACCTGCCATGCTTAATGTCGCGGCAACATTGATATTCTGGGGAAAAGATTTTGTGGCCTCGCGGGCACTTCCTTCAAAAATGACGAGATCTTCTTTTAGATGCTCGAGATCTATCTTCTTTTCGGCTACATAGGCTACACCTTGAAATGCTTTGGGCGGCTTCCTGGTGGTCAGGGTAACTTTATTTATCTTGCTACAACTGGCTGCTTTTAAGCCGTCAATGCCGCAGATAGCTCCAGAAGGTATAAAGACACGGGCATTTTTTTCCTTCGCTAATGTTTCCAGTTCCTCGAAGCGCTGGATCAAGCCACCCACGCTCATCACCATGATATCGCGCGAGGCATTAATGCTCTTTTGCGCTATGCCAAAAGAAAATTGCGCCTTTGTAGCTTCGATCACCAAATCTGCTTTATTTATCAAATCCTCCAGGCTCAAAACTACTAATTCAGGGTTATTGAATTTATCGGCTAATTTCTGCGCCTTTTCTATCTCGGTATCATAGAGGCCGGTTAACCGGGCTGAACTGGAAAAATCTGAAAACACCGCCTTTGCCAGCGACGTCCCGATTGCACCACAGCCTACAATTCCGACTTTTAATAATTTTCCCATTATGCAATTATTGTATTATCGATCAGCCGCGTTTTACCGATACGCACAGCCAAAGTAATAAGGCAATTATCCGATATTTTCTTTATCGGTTTAAGATTATTCAAATCTACGATTGCGACATAATCGATTTTGGCACTTTTTTTCCCTTTGATCATCTTCTTCATACTGCCGATAATTTTAGCGCTATCTTTAACCCCGCTCTTAAACAAATGCCTGGCTAATTTCAAAGCCCCTGACAGAACCAAGGCATCATGCCTTTGCGCGAGGCTTAGATAAACATTCCTTGAGCTTAAAGCCAGGCCCTCTTTATCGCGTATCGTAGGCATAACCCTTACTTTGACCGGAATATTTAAGTCGGCTACCATCCTCTTAATGATTATCGCTTGTTGGGCATCCTTTTGGCCGAAATAAGCGCTATCCGGTTGGACAATATTAAAAAGTTTCGCTACTACCGTAGCGACCCCGCGGAAATGCCCTGGCCTGTGCTCGCCGCAAAGAACGCTGCTTAATCCTTCCACGGTAACAAAAGTAGAAAAACCCTGCGGGTACATATCTTTTACGCTGGGGTAAAAAATAAAATTAACGCCTCCCTTACGGCAGCAGGATATATCTTTAGCTGCCGGCCTGGGGTAACGGGAAAAATCCTCGCCTGGCCCAAACTGCGTAGGATTTACAAAAATACTGGCTACTACGATATTATTTTCCCGGCGAGCCTGGCGCAGCAAGCTTAAATGACCCTCGTGCAACGCACCCATCGTCGGCACCAGGCCGATAGCCTTACCCTTAGACCTGTATTTCTTTAAAATTTCGGATAATTTTTTGGGGTTACGGATTATCTGCATATGATCCCCGATAAAGGTTCAAGCACAAAATCACGTTTATACATCCTGGGATGCGGAACGACGAGCTCTTTTCTCTTTATAATTTTGTCTGCGTAAAATAAAATATCCAGATCGATCACACGCGCCCCGAAACGGACGGTTTTTTTCCTGCCGAGATCTTTCTCGATTATTTTGAGTTTTTTAAGGAGTGTTAAGGGGGAAAGGTTTGTCCTGACTTTTAAAGCGCAGTTTAAGAATTCAGGCTGGCCAGCCGGACCGCCGACAGGCCTGGTCTCTATGATCCTGGAGACCTTTAAGACTTTCGTCTCTTTTAAAGAATTAATTTTTGCGATGGCAGATTTTATTTGGCTCTTTCTGTTGCCCAAGTTAGAACCTATGCCTAAATAGCAGGTTACCATTACAATATTTTTCTCAAGCGCTGGACCGCCTCCGCTATTCTCTCCTGCGGGACTGTAAGCGCCATCCGGATATAACCTTCTCCGTATTTACCGAATCCTACGCCGGGAGTAACTACAATATTTGCTTTATCCAATAATAAAGCAGCAAATTTTATAGAGCTCATCTTAAAAGGAATCTTTATCCAGATATAAAATGTGGCACTCGGCAAATCCAATTGCCAACCCAGGGATTTTAAACCCAGGACTAAAACATCCCGCCTCTTCTGGTAAATATTGCGCATGCTGACGATGTGTTCCTGCGGGCCTTCTATGGCAGCAACACCAGCTACCTGGATCGCAGAGAATATCCCGGAATCAATATTGGATTTTACTTTTGCTAACGCCGCTACCAACTTTTCATTACCACAGGCCCACCCTATCCGCCAGCCTGTCATATTGTATGTTTTAGATAGAGAATGAAACTCTATGGCTACTTCTCTTGCGCCTTCGATTTCCAAAAGGCTGGAGGGGCGATACCCGTCATAACTCATTTCAGAATAGGCCAGGTCCGAGATCACGATAATTTTATTGCGCCTGGCGAATTTAATGACTTCGCGGTAAAAATCTTTTCCCGCCGTAGCACCCGTGGGGTTATTCGGATAATTGATATAGATCAATCTGGCTTTTTTACGGACACTTAAGGGTATTTTTTTCAGGTCCGGCAAAAAGGCATTACTTTCTCTAAGGGGCATAAGATAAGGCCTGCCTCCGGCGAGAATCGTCCCTCCTTTATAAGGCGGGTAGCATGGATCAGGCACTAACGAATAATCTCCGTTATTTAAAAATGCTAAAGGAAAATGCGCGATACCTTCTTTTGAACCGATCAACGGCAGAATTTCAGTATCGGGATTGAAGTTTATACCGAACCTTCTTTTATACCATCCTTCTATAGCGCGCCGCAGGCTAGGCATCCCCTGGTCTAAAGCATAACGATGGTTGCTGGGCTCCTGCGCCGCCTGATGCAATGCTTCGATAATATGTTTAGGTGTCGGCTGATCCGGGTCGCCTATACCAAAATCAATAATATCCCTGCCTTCTGAGCGCGCTTTCCTTTTAGCTTTATCGATCTCCAGGAATAAATAAGGCGGAAGGGAATTTAGTTTTTTCGAAAGTTTAAACATTCTTACCTCTTTAGCACATCCTGCATAGAATATAATCCTGCGGGCTTACCTGCGATCCATTTAGCTGCCCTCAATGCACCCACGGCAAATAGATCGCGCGAATGCGCCTGGTGTTTTATTTCAATGCGTTCGGAGTTACCGCAAAATATAATCGTATGATCGCCTACAATATCGCCTAAACGGATAGCATGGACAGGTATTTCTTTTTTTGTCGCCTCCGCTAAAATCTGGCCGAATTTTTTAGCCGTTCCCGAAGGCGCGTCTTTTTTGGCCTTATGATGCGCCTCCACTATTTCTATATTGTAATCCGGGCCTAGCCTGGCAGCTATTTCAGGCAGCATCGCAAATAACACATTGACGCCTATAGCCATATTCGGGGAAAAGACTACCGGGATAACAGCGGATACATCCTGGACTTTCTTTAATTGCGCGTCACTCAAGCCCGTAGTCCCCAAGACTAATGCCTTTTTATACTTTGCCGCGTAATCCAAATTTATTTCGGCTGCCTCAGGCACGGTAAAATCTATAAACACATCTACCAAGAAGAGGCCGTCGGGGCTGGAAGAAATTTTCAGCTTGCCTAAATCTTTACCGATCATCGGCGTGCCTTTTTTCTCTAAGGCCAGGGACAGCTCAAAATCCCTGTCCTGCGAGGCTAGCTCAAATATACGCCTGCCCATCCTGCCGCAGACACCAGCTATGCCTAATTTAATCATTTATCTTTCTCCTTTTATTTCAAGAGGCCGTAGTCTTCCAGGGCTTTTTTTAATTTTTCCAGATTTTCAGGGCTCATAGCGCACATCGGCAGCCTTAAATCCGGCTCGCATAACCCCATTAACCCCATCGCTGTTTTAACCGGTATGGGATTAGTCTCGATAAAAACTGCTTTGATCAGAGGCAATAATTTATAATGGATCCGGCGGGATTTTTCAATATTGCCTTTTTCAAACTCACTCACCAGATCCGCTACATCCTGCGGTACTATATTAGCCACCACGGAAATGATCCCTGTTCCGCCGATACCCAAGATAGGCAGGGTCAGGCTATCATCACCGGAAATCAAATCAAAATTTTGCGGGCATAATTGTTTGATCCGCGACATTTGATCGAGGCTGCCTGAAGCTTCTTTTACGCCCACTATATTTTTGCAATCACGGGCAAGCCTGGCAATGGTCTCCGGCTCTATATTTACTCCGGTGCGCGAAGCAATATTATAAAGAATGATCGGGATATCCACGGCTTCGGCAATCGCCTTGAAATGTTCATAGAGCCCTCTCTGTGTAGGCCGGTTGTAATACGGGGATACCTGTAAAGATGCATCCGCGCCGGATTCTGCAGCATGTTTAGTCAACATCACTGCTTCTTCGGTAGAATTCGAACCGGTGCCGGCGATAACCGGGACTCTTTTTTTTGCCTGCTCAATAGCAATCTCGATCACCCTGTCGTGTTCTTCAAAAGACAGAGTGGCCGATTCGCCGGTCGTGCCGCAAGGCACGATCCCGGAACTGCCGTTTTTAATCTGGAATTCGATCAAATCCCTTAATTTTTTTTCGTCAACTTTATTGTTCTTGAATGGCGTGACTATCGCAACAATAGAGCCTTTAAACATAATATTCTCCTTGGTAAACAATCTTTGCTCTTCCTTCCAGCCAAACATCGCTAAATTTATTTTTTACTTGTTTAAAATAAACCGTTAAAATTTCTTTTCCGGCTGTATGCACTTTGACTTTGTTTATGCTTTTTGATTTAGAAGCGAATACCAGCGCCGAAGCAACCGTTCCTGTGCCGCAGGCAAGCGTCTCCGATTCCACGCCTCTTTCATAAGTGCGTATCTTTAATGACCCTCTATCTAAAATTTCTACGAAATCAACATTTGTGCCTCTGGGGGCAAACTTCCGGTGGTAACGTATGCTTCTGCCTATCCCATCGACGTCGATCTTATCTAAGCCTTGCACAAAAATCACCGCATGCGGCACGCCGGTATTAATAAAGCTCACTTTTATGTTCCGGTTATTTACCTTTATAGGAATATCTAATTTTATGTCTTTCGGCTCAGTCAGCCTTATCCGGACATTATCTTGCGCTACTTCTGAAAGGATGATCCCCGCCCTGGTCTCCAGAGAAACATTTTTTCTTCCCGAATACAGAGAAACGCACCTCGCCCCATTACCGCACATCTCCGCTTCAGAGCCGTCAGCATTAAATATGCGCATCCTTATATCAGCAGTCTTCGAATTTTCTAATACTAATAACCCGTCTGCTCCGATACCGAATTTTCTATCGCACATCTTTTTTGCCAGAGGCGCGTATGCTCTTGACTTTATACCCTTGATCACCACAAAGTCATTTCCCGAAGCAACCATCTTGGTAAAATTTATCTTACGCATATTACAATCCTAAAAGAAAAAGCGGCACCATTTCATTACGGATCAGATCTTCGCGGGCCTCTCTTTTTCTGATAACAAACGCTTTATCTTTTACTACCAGCACTTCTTCTGATCTTACCCTGGAATTGTAATTAGATGACATGGAAAACCCGTATGCACCTGCGCTCATCACTGCAATATAATCCCCTTCTTTTACGGCCGGGATAATTCTTTCTTTGGCAAAAAAGTCCCCGCTCTCACAGATAGGGCCGACCACATCAACTTTATTTGTAGCCTGTGGCTTAGCTGCGGAAATCCGTAAAGGCAGGATCTGGTGATGCGCATCATAGAGGGCCGGCCGGATCAGATCATTCATCCCGGCATCCACAATCACGAATTTTTTGCGGGGCGTGGATTTAATATATAACACCCTGGCAACAAGGATACCGGCATTGCCTACGATAAACCTGCCCGGCTCTAAAATTATTTTTAATTTCGTCCTCTCCAATAAAGGCAATACTTTTGCCGCGAACTTCCGTGCGGTCTGAGGTGTTTCTTTATCGTAAACGATCCCCAGGCCTCCTCCGATATTCAGATATTCCAAATCAATATTATTTTCTTTTAACTCCCGGATGAATTTCGTTATTTTGGTTATCGCCGCTACAAAAGGTTCGGG
>Ga0265297_10010442_pt1 | contig 11672 bp, 7 predicted proteins | sample Munlanlwell13791_FD_192502 | JGI IMG/M metagenome (GOLD analysis project Ga0265297, IMG submission 192502) | Leachate microbial communities from a municipal landfill in Southern Ontario, Canada - Leachate well 137-91 | ecosystem: Engineered > Solid waste > Landfill > Unclassified | place...
CAACCGCCACAAGGGCGCCGCCCAGTATCCCCATGAGGTTGGCATACAGGACCAGAAACGGCATCATGAGGGTCAACGCAACCATGCGCGGGAGGACCAGGAATTCCATGGGGGGAACGGCCAGGGTTTCAAGGGCGTCAATCTCCTCATTGACCTGCATGGTCCCCAGTTGGGCCGCATAGGCGGCCCCGGTGCGGCCGGCCATGATGATGCCTGTCATGATCGCCCCCATCTCCCGCACCATGGCAATCCCCACCAGGTCTGCCACATACACCTCGGCCCCGAACATGGATAACTGAAGGACCCCGACAAATGCCAGGATCAACCCCACCAGAAAGCTGATCAGGGAAACAATGGGAACGGCCTGCGCCCCTCCCTCCTGCAGAAAAAGCCAAAGGTCCGATGTCCTGAACCGGGCACGGCCCGTGACCATTCGCAGAAAGGCATCAAACGCCTCGCCGACAAAAGTAACGAGATCGCCGGTGGATTTGGCAAAATCGGCGACCTCCGACCCCACCCGCGCAAAAAAACCTGCACGGCTGACGGATTTCCTCGCGTCTTCTTTCTTGGGCACGGCTGTCGCCAGGTCGATCAACTGTCGAACCCCTGGGGGCAGGCCGTCTTTTTCAACCTGAATTTTCCTTCCCAAAGCCAGTTTCGAGGTCTCTAAAAAGAAGATCAGCAGACTGCTGTCCCATGAAGCGAGCGCCGTTGCATCGAAAGTCATGCGCCCGATGGAAGGATGCCGGTCCAGTTGCTCCAATACTGTCTTCGTGGAGGGAACATCCGTCTCCATCTGCCATTTTCCCTTCAAATGGACTGACAGAATCTCTTCGCCGATCACATCCAAATGAACCGCTGCATCACTCATGACGAAAACCCCGTTTCAGCTTACGCTCCGCTGGGTTGACCGCACCCTCACACACCCGATTTTCCCTCCATTTCCCGTAACGGGACCGGATAGACCACCAGGACATGAGAAAATATAGCAGGAGGGACTCAAGAATGAAATTGGACTTTGGTCCAATGCCTTACCCAGTTCGTTGGAAACCTGGGGAGTGATCACCAACCTTTACTGCTTAGCGATCCAGCAATAACCTATTGCGGCGGCGTATCCGTCTTTTCCACTGACTTGCAGTCCCCCTTCCAATAAACCCGGCCTATCTTGTTGTCTTTGTCCACTTCAAAGTAGGTGATGCAATAATCCATGGAAGAGACAGATTGTCCGGTCACACCGCCCGAGGTTTCACCCATTGCTCCCGCACGCGGATCGACCCGGGGCGGGTATTCGATGAGGGCCGAATGGGCCAAGGGGTTCATGGTACGCTCATCCGACGTCTCAACATAGACGAGTACCTTTTTCTGGTCTGCGGCGTCAAATGTCCTGCCGGGATTTCCCCATGCATTTTTGAGTTCTTGCGCATCCAGCCCGACATACCCTTGACACAGTTGGGTATACCCCTTTCCGGTGGGAAGGCGCACGGTTTCGCAGCCTGAGCATGCGATCGCGACGGACATAAAAACAACCACAGAGATAGTTACCACCTGCTTCATGAGACCTCCTATGCTTCAATCAAAAACGGTTTGTTCCTTCATCGTCTGCGGAAAGAGAAGGGCCGCCGCCATCCGCCATTTTTCCCTCAAATGGACAACCGAATCTCTTCGCCGGTCACATTCGAATGAACCGCTGCATAACTCATGACGAAGACCCCATTTCAGCTTACGCTCCGCTGGGTTGACCACACCCTGACACGCAGGGTTTTCTCCTCTTTTACGATAATGCGACACGTTAGAATAACAGGATGTGATATAAAATAGTAGGATCGATTCAGAAAAGATATTGGACTTTGGTCCAATGCAGAACGGTTTCACAGAGGTATCCGGCCGCCCAGATGCAGGCGAAAATATATGCGCCCTCAAGGGACTTGATTTTTCTTCTTCCGTCAGTTAAAAATCCAATATAGGACCCTGTAAAAACGGCTGCTGTGAACACAACCTCAGAGAGCGAAAGCGAACATGGACGGGAACCTCGGTGCGACATACTCCGGCCGGACAAAATGGCCAATGATGACGGGCAGCCGTCCAGGAAGACAGATATCCCTTTGTAGTATATTCCTTCTCATCCTGTTCCTCATGCATGGACCGCTCGTTGGCATCGCCGATTCTCAGCCCCAGGAAGGATTCCCCCTAAAGGACAAGAAGGTCCTGGTCCTGCACGCCTTTGAATCCAACGTGCCCATTTTTGAATTGACCGACCGTGGAATCCGGCAGACCCTGGACGCAGGGGGAGTGAGCATCAGAAACCAGTTCTTCGAATACCTGGACCTGGGACGCAATCCCGGTCCTGAATACCGTGAGCGTCTGGTAGAAATGATGCGCCTCCGGTATGGCCACCGCAGGATCGATGTCATCATTACCATGTACAAGGAGGCCCTGGAATTCGCGTTGAACGAATGCAGGGACATCTTCTCAGGGGTCCCTGTCATCGGGCTCTACCTGCCGCGCGACTATGAACGGCCTCAGACAGATCGCCCCTTTATTCGACAGATCATCATCGCGCATGAACTCAAGAGCACGCTTGAAATCGCGCTACAACTGGCGCCTGAAACCCGGCGGGTTTATGTGGTGACCGGGGCCAACCCGATGGACAAATCCCTTGAAGCCAAGGCTAAGAAGGATTTCACGGCGTGGGAAAACCGACTCGAATTTCGCTACTTGAGCGACAAGCCTCTCGATGAAATTCTGTCCGAGGTCGCAGGCGCGCCCGACCAAAGCATTGTCCTGCTGACAGGCTTCGCCCAAGATGTGACCGGCAGGGTCTATACAACACGGGAAGTTTCAACACGACTCAGCCAGGTTTCCAACGCCCCGGTTTTTGGCCTCCATGACGTTGCCTTGGGATACGGCATTGTCGGGGGCTCCCTGATCAGCTTCGAGCACATTGGGGCCCAGGCGGGTACACTGGCCCTGGATATCCTGAAAGAAATGAAGCAGCCGGAGAATATCCCGCATACCATACAGGCGCCCACCCTGGCCATGTTCGATGGACGGCAACTCAGGCACTGGAACTTAAGCGAGGCATCCTTACCCAAGGGAAGCATCGTCATCAATAAACAGTTCACGCTCTGGGCCTTCAGGTATTACATTGCCGGAGCAGTAACCTTCTCTCTGATGGAAACGGCCCTGATCATCTTCCTCATTGTTCAAGGACGCCGGAAGAAGGAGACGGAGGAGTGCCTGCGACGGAAAACGGAAGAATTGGATCAATTCTTCAACATTTCCCTGGACTTATTATGCATTGCCAACACCGACGGCTATTTCCGTCGCCTGAACCCGGTCTGGGAAAGGATCCTTGGATACAGCAGGGAAGAACTCATGACGAAGCGGTTCGTCGATTTCGTCCACCCGGACGATCGGGATGCCACCCTGGAGGCTGTCTCCACCCTGGCATCGCAGCGCAACATCGTCCATTTCGAAAACCGCTACCGATGCAAAGACGGGACCTATCGCTGGCTGGATTGGGCCTCAGCGCCGGCCGGTGACTTCATCTTCTCAACAGCGCGGGATGTCACCGATCGCAAACAGGCTGAAGCGTCCCTTAAGGAGCGGCTGCGGTTCGAGACGTTCCTGGCTGAGATTTCCGCGGAGTTTATCAACCTGCCGGCGGAACAGATAGACAGCGTCATTCAAAAGACCCAGGCCCGCATCTGCGAATTCCTTGATCTTGAACGTTCCACCCTCTGGCAGGCTTGCCCGGGTGATCCCCGGACCTTGGTGCTAACGCATATCCACCAGCCTGCCGGAAGCACGCCGCCTCCTGAGTGGATGAGCGCAGGGGATTTTTTTCCATGGGTGACGCAGAAAATCCTGAAGGGGGAGGTTGTCGCTATTTCAAGAATCTCCGAACTCCCTCCGGAAGCTGGCCGTGACCGGGAGAGCTTCCGCGCCTTTGATGCCAAGTCCACGGTAGGAGTTCCGTTATCCGTTGGAGAAGGGCCGGCATTTGGCCTGTTGAGTTTTGCTGTCATGCGCGAAGAGAGGGATTGGCCGGAAGCGATGGTCATGGGGTTCAGGCTTATTGCGCAGGTGTTTGCCAATGCGCTTGCCCGGAAGCGAGCGGATCGTGAGTTGAGTGACAGTGAGGCCCGCCTGAGTCTGGCGACAGATGCCGCAGGAGCGGGTTTGTGGATCCTCTACCTGGACACCGACGATGTCTGGGTTTCTCCAACGACGCGGGAGCTGTTTCATTTTGCTCCGGATGAAAAGGTCACCAATAAGAGATTCTTCAAGGCGATTCATCCGGACGACCATGACCGGGCCCGCCAGGCCGTTCAGCAGGCCCTACATTCCGGGGAAAAACTCAAGTTCGATTACCGGATCGTTTTCCCGGATGGAAGCATCCGCTGGCTGGTCGCTCACGGGCAACGGTATCCCGACACAAAACCGGTATGCCTGATGGGCGTCTCCCTCGACATAACAGAGCGCCTGAATGCAGAGTCAGAGGCCCGGCAGCAGTGGGAACAACTGGCCCATGTGACCCGGATCGGCATCATGGGGGAATTGACCGCATCGCTGGCCCATGAGATCAACCAGCCGCTCACGGCCATTCAAAGCAATGCAGAGGCTGCCCAGCGCTTCCTGTCTCGACCCGAACCGGACATCGATGAAGTCCGTCAGATCCTGGAAGACATCGTTCGGGACGATACCCGGGCCAGCGATATCATTCGCAAGATCCGCGCCTTGCTGAAAAGGGAAGCGGCAGTCTTTGCAGTGTTAGACGTGAACGACTTAATTCAAGATGTCCTGTCCCTGCTGAGGGCCGACTCACTCCTGCGGGAATTGGTGATCGATGCGGAGGTTTTCCCGGCCTTGCCGCAGGTCCTGGGCGACCGGATACAACTTCAGCAGGTGATTATCAACCTGATTCTCAACGCGGTGGCCGCCATGAAGAATACGCCTCCCGATCGGCGGAAAATCATCCTTAAGACGGCTATCCAGGAAGACAGGGCCGTGAGAGTATCTGTCGCCGACTTTGGGACCGGGATCGACGAAAGCGCCATGGGTCGTCTCTTCGAGCCCTTTTACACCACCAAATCGGAGGGGCTGGGAATGGGGCTCGCCATCAGCCGGACGATCATCAAGGCCCACGGTGGAACCCTGGAGGCTTCAAACAACCCGGAAGGCGGCGCCACATTTGCCTTTACGCTGCCGGCATACCAGGGAGATCCGGCATGACAGAGGAAACCCCCCTTATCTACGTGGTCGACGACGACCCGTCCATACGAAAGGCCCTGGAGCGTCTCCTGCGATCGGTTGGCTATAACGCCATGACCTTCGCCTCGGCCCTCGAATTCTTGGATTTCGACCATCCCGATGTGCCTGGGTGCCTGGTCCTCGACATCAAGATGCCCAATCTGAGCGGTCTCGAACTCCAGGACCGCATGTCTGAAAAGGGCATTTTCATTCCCATCATCTTTATCACGGGCCACGGGACGGTCCCTGACAGCGTCCGGGCCATGAAAGCCGGCGCCATGGATTTCCTGCAGAAACCCTTCAAAGACGATGAACTCCTGAGCGTCATTTCCCGAGCAATTGCCAAGCATGGCCGCCTGCGGCAAAAGAGGGAACGAATGAAAACCCTTCACGCCAGGCTCGATACATTAACGCCTCGGGAACGAGAGGTTTTCAGGCTTGTGGTGCGCGGCATGCTGAACAAACAGGTCGCCTATGACCTTGGGATTACCGAAAAGACCATCAAAGTTCACCGTGCCCACGTGATGCAGAAGATGGGCGCCCAGTCCCTTGCAGACCTCGTCCGGCTTGCCGAAAAACTCGGGATCCGTTCCGCTACAGAGTAACCCCCTACCCCCTCCCTTCGTTTGTTTTTTCATTCCGCTTATAGGGAAGCTTCATCTGATTGACCATCGTAAGGGCTTCAAATTCAGGGTTTTTATGGACCAGCGTGGCATGATGAACGAAGGCATAGGCTGCAATGATGGCATCTGCCAGGGATATCTGATGACGAGCCTTGAATTCGCCCCCTTTCAAAAGGACCGGTTCAGTCAGTTCCGAAACATGTGTGGCCCGTATGCTCTTCAGCGTGGCATACCGCAATTCCGCCATCTCCATGCCGCGATACTGGATGCTTTTGTAATAGGTTTCAAAGAGAACCAGCGCGGGCAACAAGATCTCTCTGGTCCGCAGGATATCTTCGACCAGGTCGGCCCCTTCCTCGCCGTCCATCAGGGTAAGAACAGCCGATGTATCAGGCAGATAGAGATCCGTTTTCACGTTTTGCGTCCTCCTTTCTGTCCCTCAGAAGGCTTCCAGAAAGGACTTCCCCCTTTGAACAGCCGCGCAGAGCCGCTACAGGGTCTTCCGGGATGGGGATCAGTTTGATAACCGTTCCGGTGTCAATCCAGACCACTCGTGTGCCGGATGTGATGCCATATTTCTTTCTCAGTGACACAGGGACGACCACCTGTCCCTTTTTTGTTATAACGGATTCCATCCTTTCCTCCTTTTTCTAAATTATTCCTACTTTTTTGAATAGTATCGGAGAAATTGGTTTTTGTCAACCAAAGCATTGTCGCACTGGAATTCCGATATATTAACCGTCTCATAATTGTCTTTATACTGTCATTCCGGGCGAAAGCCGGAATCCACTCTGTTTCTGGATGCCGGATGGAGTCCGGCTTGACGAAAAGCTCGGGATCCGTTCTTCAAAGGTCTGAATTTCCCCATTGGACCAAAGTCCAATATCTTTTCTGTTTTCCTCACAATAAAATCTACAAAGAAAGAGAAATGCCCATGGAGGCAATCCAAACCTGCGATGCGGCACGATCGGTTTGGAAGGAGACTCCTTTCAAGAGCGTCTGTAGGCTTCGGTGCATGACGCGGGTGCTCTACGTTATCCAGGGAGGGTACGAAATGCACAGGAATTTATCGACAAACCTGACAACATGTCTCACCCCACGGCGGCAGAGGGGATTCTGGCGTTTCATTTTGGGGGTCATCTTCCTAACCGGGGCGGTCGGTTGCGCCCATTATCCCGTTAACCAGCCCCTGATCCAGGCTGATCCTCAGACGGGGTATCGGGGGAAAAATATCGTCGATTCTGAAAATGACGACCAGCTCCTGGTACTCATGTCCTTTTCCGGAGGAGGGACCCGGGCCGCCGCCTTCTCCTACGGCGTACTCGAAGCGCTCCGAGATACAACCGTCACCATCCGTGGCCGTGAGAACAGGCTGCTGGACGAAATCGACTGGATCTCCGCGGTTTCCGGCGGGAGTTTCACTGCCGCATATTATGGCCTCTTCAGGGATCGCATTTTTGACGATTTCGAAAGCCGGTTTCTGAAGAAGGACATCCAGGGGGAACTCACCAAAGCCACGCTCTTCAATCCGATCAATTGGGTAAAACTCTCTTCTGCCTTCTATGATCGCAGCGATCTGGCGGCGGAATACTACGACGAGCACGTCTTCGAAGGAAAAACCTATGGCGACCTACTTGACCGCAAGGCGCCGCTGATCATCATCAATGCCACGGACATGGTCCACGGCGCCCGCGTTTCCTTTATTCAGGATACGTTCGACGTGATCTGCTCCGACCTCTCCACCTTTCCCGTCGCCCGGGCCTGTGCGGCCTCGTCAGCGGTACCCATGGTTCTCAGTCCCATCACGCTGCGCAGCTACGCCGGCCAGTGCGGATTCCGCATGCCCAAAGAGATCGAAGAGGCCATGAAACCGCCCAGGGATGTTTCATCCCGCCGCTTTGACCTTGGCAACAACATGTCGGTCTTTATGGATTCCGAAAGGAAGCCCTATATTCACCTGGTGGATGGGGGAGTCGCCGACAACCTGGGCCTGCGCGCCGCCCTGGAGCGCGTCACCCTCATGGGGAGTCCCTGGACCAGCCTGCGATACAGCGGGATGGAAAATGTTCATAAGATCGTCTTTTTGCTGGTGAATGCGGAGACCGAGATCGACGACAAGTGGGATCGGTCCGAAATCGTCCCTCCCTTTGCCGCCATGCTCGATTCGTACTCTTCCATCGCTATCGAACGGTACAACATGGAGACGGTGGCGCTCCTGATGGAGAGCTTCCCCCGGTGGGCCGAGGAGATTCAAAGAGGCCGGTGCGGCTCACAACCCATCTCCGCGGAACCGGGTTCCTGTGGAGACATCGAATTTTACCTCGTTCAAGTGAAGTTCGACGCCCTGGACGACGAAACGGAACGGAGCGTCTTGAAACGGCTTCCCACATCATTCGTGCTCAAGCCCGAGGAAGTGGATCATCTTCGGGATGCCGCCCGACGCATCCTCGCAAACTCCAAAGAATTTAAGCGGTTGATCCATGACCTTCGGTAGGACTGGCCCAAATAGTCATTCTCCGGCGCATCCTCAGAAAGTCGCAAGGTCTTCCATGTTCATCCACCCTATTTAAAAGGAGGGAGAAGGAATCATGAAGCGAAATGCCTTAAACACAACGATCGGCGTCGCCCTGTCGGCGGTCTGCGCGGCGTCGGCTTCGGCGCAAACAGGCCCGGATCGGACAACGCTGCCGATACCGGAACCGAGGTATCCCAACAGCACCGTTCTCGATGTCCGGAGCGCCACTCCACCGGAGCGGTTCCAGGTCAAGGCGCCCGCAGGCGCCCCCAACGTCATCATCGTTCTGATCGACGATCTCGGCTTCGCGGGCACCAGCGCTTACGGCGGGCCAATTTCGACCCCGACCTTCGACCGCCTGGCCGGGCAGGGATTGATCTACAACAACTTCCACACCACCGCCGTCAGCTCGCCGACCCGCTCGGCGCTGAAAAGCGGCCGCAACCACCACGTCAACAACATGGGCGCCATCATCGAGACAGGTACGGCCTTTCCCGGCAACACCGGCCAGATTCCCAACGAGGTCGCTCCGGTCGCCGAGATGCTGCGCCTCAACGGCTACAGCACAGCCGCGTTCGGCAAGTGGCACGAGACAGCGGCCTGGGAGGCCAGCGTCTCTGGGCCTTTCGATCGTTGGCCGACGCGCCAGGGCTTCGACAAGTTCTACGGATTTCTTGGCGGCGAAACCAATCAGTGGGCTCCCTTCATCTACGACGGCACCCACCAGGTGGAACTCCCCGACGACCCGAATTATCACTTCCTCACCGATATGACGGATCAGGCGGTGGCCTGGGTCAAGTATCAGAAGGCCCTGACCCCGGACAGGCCGTTCCTCATCTACTACGCGCCGGGTGCCGTGCATGCGCCGCATCATGTGCCGAAGTTTTGGATCGATCGCTGGAAGGGCAAGTTTGACCAGGGGTGGGACAAGATGCGCGAGGAGATCCTGGCAAGACAGATCAAGCTTGGTATTGTTCCCGAGGGCACGAAACTCGCGCCCAAGCCTGAGGCGATCCCGGACTGGGAAACGCTGTCGGCTGATCAGAAGCGCCTGTTCGCCCGCCAGTTTGAAGTTTTCGCAGCCTTCCTGGAAATGACCGACCAAGAGGTTGGCCGGCTGCTCCAGGCGGTGAAGGACACGGGCCAGGGCGACAACACCCTGGTTTTCCTTGTTTACGGCGACAACGGCACCAGCGCCGAGGGTGGCGCAAACGGCATGTTCAGCGAAATGACCTACTTCAACAGCGTGGAGGAGACCGTGCCGGACATGCTCAAGTTCATCGACAAGTGGGGCGGGCCAGAGACCTACCCGCACATGGCGGCCGGCTGGGCCGTGGCCCTGGACACGCCTTACCAATGGACCAAGCAGGTTGCCTCAGACCACGGCGGCACCAAGGTCGGGATGGCCGTTTACTGGCCTAAAGGGATCAAGGGCAAGGGTGAGCTGCGCACCCAGTTCCACCACGTGATCGATGTCGCGCCGACCATCCTGGAAGCGGCCGGCCTGCCGGAGCCGAAAGTGGTCAACGGCGTGAAGCAGCGACCCATGGACGGTGTGAGCATGATTTACAGCTTCAACGATGCCAAGGCAAAGGACCGGCATGTCACTCAATATTTTGAGATGTTCGGCAACCGCGCCATGTATCATGAGGGCTGGTTCGCCCGGACCATCCACAGGGCGCCGTGGGAGCAGACGCCCCGCCGGCCTCTGGCAGAGGATATCTGGGAACTCTATGACACGAGTGACGACTTCAGTCTGGTGAACGACCTCGCGGCCAGGAATCCACAGAAGCTCGCCGAGTTGCAGGCCCTGTTCTTGAAGGAGGCGGAAAAGAATCGTGCGCTTCCAATTGACGACCGCGTTTTTGAACGTGTCAATGCGGAACTGGTGAGCCGTCCCGACCTGATGGCCGGCCGCACCTCAATCACACTCGCCGAGGGAATGACAGGCATGACCGAGAATGTGTTCCTCAACATCAAGAACAAGTCCAAGTCCATCACCGCCGAGATAGAGGTGCAGGAAGGGAAAACGGCTAACGGCATCATCTTCGCACAGGGAGGCCGGTTCGGCGGGTGGGCGCTCTACGTGAAGGATGGCACGCCTGCCTACGATTACAACTTCCTTGGCTTGCAGCGCTTCACCGTTGCGGCGACGGAAAAGCTGAAGCCCGGCAAGTCGACCATCAAGTTTGAATTTGGCTACGACGGCGGCGGTCTGGGCAAGGGCGGCACGGGTACGCTGTTCGTGAACGACAAAAAGGTCTCTGAGGGCCGCATCGAGCGCACCCAGCCCATGATCTTCTCGGCGGATGAGACGGCCGATGTGGGCATCGACCTGGCCACACCGGTTGTCGAGGCCATCGGCGCCGAAGCACGTTCCCGGTTCACGGGGCGCATCCCGAGCGTGACAGTGTCGGTCCACCAGGAAACCCCGTCCAAAGAGTGACAGGGTCGACCAAAGGCGGACGCCATGACGACTGAACATACAGGTGTGAGCAAGGATAGAGATACCATCGCGCAAGGCATCCACGTCGTGGCCAAGCCCATCGGTCCGGTATGCAATCTCAACTGCGAGTACTGCTTTTACCTCGAAAAAAAGGCCCTCTTTGGCCCCCGAGAGGATTACCGCATGCCGGACGATGTCCTTGCCGCCTTCATCAGGGGTTACATCGAGGCCCAGCCCACTCCGGCAGTCGAGTTCGTCTGGCAGGGGGGGGAACCCACCCTGCTGGGTATCGACTTCTTCAAACGGGTTATAGAACTCCAGAAGCCTTTCACGCAAAGGAAGACCATCACGAATTCCCTCCAGACCAACGGGACCTTGCTAACGGACAGGTGGTGTGCTTTTCTGAAGACACACGGATTCCTGGTCGGGATCAGCCTGGACGGACCGAAGGAGGTCCACGACCGCTATCGCCGTGACCGCAAGGGGGAAGGGTCCTTCGATAAGGTGATGCGGGGATTGCGGCTGCTGCAAAAGCACGGCGTCGAATACAATGTGCTGGCCAGTGTTGCCCGCGAGACCGCCCGGAAGCCGATGGAGATCTACCGCTTTTTCAAAGGACAAGGGGTCGAGTTCATCCAGTTCGTTCCGATCATCGAGCGGCTCCCTTCCTCAACGGAGCAGACGCTTGGATTGAACCTGGCCGGGCCGGCAGTTCTCGCCCGGGAAGAACCGAATGCGTCGATCACTCCCTGGACGGTTCTTCCGGAAGCGTACGGTGATTTCCTCATCGCCATCTACGAGGAGTGGGTACGCCAGGATGTCGGTACAACTTTTG
>Ga0265297_10010443_pt1 | contig 11671 bp, 9 predicted proteins | sample Munlanlwell13791_FD_192502 | JGI IMG/M metagenome (GOLD analysis project Ga0265297, IMG submission 192502) | Leachate microbial communities from a municipal landfill in Southern Ontario, Canada - Leachate well 137-91 | ecosystem: Engineered > Solid waste > Landfill > Unclassified | place...
CGCGAACAGCGTGCCGAATTCGATGCCTTCCGAATCGGCGAATTCGAGGAATTCGTCCTCGGTCATCACAGCCGGCATCCTGTCGCGGCGCGCCTCATCGAACACCTCCGGATTGAGGCGTACGACCTGGCCGTTCTGATCGGTGCAAATGAGCCCGAAAATGTAGAAGGCGTGCAGGTAGGCTTCATCGGTCGGCGCCGTCGCGATTTCCTCCGCGTTCACTATGGCGTACGACCGCCGCGCGGACAGAAGTCCGTACAACTCGTCATAGCTCCCGAGCTTCGCCGCAATCCCCTCTTTCGTGTCGAAATCCTTTCGGTCCATCCGAGACCTCCTGGGTTGTTCCTTTGGTTAAAAGAGCGGGGTGACGTTAGCACACTGGTATTTTTTTATCCACACTTGGCCGCAAAACACAGACAGTCTGTTTCGTTCCGTCCGAAACAGGCTGCCTGTTTTTACGGCCAAGTGTGGATAAAAACCCTAATCAAACTTCTTCACTCCGGCCCGGAGCGAGACTTCTTGGCGTAGCATTTCAATGTGTCTCTTCTCGTCCTCAAGTATCTTCTTCAGCACTTCGAGGCTATGACAACCCGCCTCCTGCGCGTCGACGATGTAGTATTTCTCCAGCCGCCAAGCGTTGTCCATCTTGGACAGCAGTAGCTTCACCAGATTATAGTTGACGTTCTTCATATCGGTGGCGTTAATTGCCGAAAGTTCGTGGACTAAAGTGACGCTTCAACCCTCTCGCCTGTCTTCGCGTTCGTCAGCGGGTCGTAACCACCGCTGACCTCCTGACCGTCATCGAAGCCGTCGCCGTCAGTATCGGCCAGCCCGGGATCTGTCCCGTAAACGCCGGACTCCTCGGCATCAGTCAGACCGTCTCCATCGGTATCGGCGGTCGGCGCCGGAATCTCGATGACGACGGTCTCGGCTTCATCCGGCCCGCCCGCCCCCTCGACCGACACGGTCTCTGGCGTGGCCGTATTGACCCCCTCGGCGAAATCGTATCTGTCGATGTAGCTGCTCACCTCCGGAATCTCGAGCCGGTAGACGATCCGGTAATCGCCGTCATCAGTCAGGCTGTACGCGAACGGTCCGCCGGTGAACAGATCGTCCGGGATGGCCACCACGACCCTGGTGAGGCTCTCGATGACCTCGGGTTCGGCGGCGAAATCCGGACGGTCCTCGGTGCCGATCAAATCGGTCAGACTCTGCGGATAGGAACCGTTGGCCTCCTTGAATATCGCGAGCGCGTCCCTGATGTCTTCGATGTTGCCGATCTGGTCGCGCATCTTCCGCTCCTCCTCGCTCCAGCCGCTCACGAGCGCCGTGACCTCGTCCTGCGTCATGAATTCCTGCGGAGCCTCGACGACAATCGGTCCGTTGATGCGGTCGAAAGTCAGCGTCATGGAAACGGAGATCTGCCTGTCGGCAAGATCGGGCACTTCGCGCCCGTCGAACGCGATGGCGTATTCCTGACTCAATGCCAGCGGCATACCGGTCTTGCGATCGGCATACAGCACCTGATGAAGATTCTTGGAGATGACATCATAGAACGAGCCGTCGTAGATGAAGGACATCGTCGACGCCTCCTCGTCGGTGAGCAGGACGTACTCCTTGACGTTCGGCAGGAGCTCCTCGCGTCTGGCGACGACGGATCGCAGCGCCTCGACGGCCTTCGTCCTGTCGAGCGCCAGCACATAACGAATCGCCGGCCTCCCCAGCGGATCGTCGGCGCGCTCCGGACGTCCTTCCGGACTCAACGCCCCGTTCCTGACCATCTCGGTCATGAGCACCATAATCTCGCCAGCGACGTCCATCCCCCTGCTTGCCGCCGACTGTACGGCGCCCTCGTCGGTGGCTTCCGTCCCGTACCGGAACACACGGCCGTCCTCTTGGGCGCCAGCGGCATCGGCTTTGACCCACTTGCCTTGCACGCCGCTGATGAACGGGATGATCGGCGGAATCTCGTTCAGCTTGATGTAGAAATCCGTGCCGATGCTCCGCAACTCCGCATCGAACGCCGCATTCAGGCCGGGCATCCCCAACGAGCCGCTCAACCTGGTCTCGTTCATGACCTGCTCGGCCGAACGGTCCAGGTCGGTCGTTCCGGACAGGCCGACCTCGAACTCCTCGGGCAGGAATCCGACGGCGGCCGAGATGCGCTCAAGCACGTCTTCAGCCTTTTCGTCACCAGGTTCAACCCCCATCAGATCGAAAATCGAGATCGCGTGGAGTTCCGGGTCGCGCTCGCCGACTTTTATCTTCAGATCGACGCCCACGCGCGCCGATCGAATGTCCGCCATGTTCGCCGCGATATCCTCAAGCGAGGGCGGCTCGAACAGGTACGGCACCCTGAGCCAACCCTTGTAAGCGGCAAATACTGTTCCTCCGATCAACAGCAGTCCGACCGCAATAAGCAGGATTGCCTGCCGCGAATTTCCTGCTGGCTCTGACGCGATGGCGGGCGCCGGAGCTGGTTCCGGAGCACCGGCTGTTGGCTGGTTCTCTTCCATATGATAGACGGAAGTCTAAGCTAATTTTACCAAAAAAACGCTTCCTTAACAAGGAAATAAGGCCAAAGGCAAGGTGTCAGAATATACTGCAGCAAAGAGAGCGGAAAAGATTCTTTCTCCGCTTTGTCCCCTCCCTCCGCTCCGTCCCTTTTGTTAAAAAAGACCGACAGCTTGAGGCTGCCGGTGCAGGTACCTACTCCGTCCGGTTGACCCAGGCGATGAGCTCGGCGACGACGCCGCTCTCTGGGTTGCAGTACCGCTTGGTGAGCGCCTTAAGGGTCTCGACATCGTGCCGGACGTAGGCGTCCAGGATGGCCTTGACGAGACCGCCAAGCCTATCGCGCCAGCGGCTCTTTTCGGCCTCGACCTGGTTGAGCCACACGCCGTTCTCCGTGACCCGGATCACGTCGTCCTCGACCATCACCGTGGCGACGACGAGATTCTCTCGGACGTACGGCGCGAATGTCCCGTTGTTCCGCTCGGCGTCGGTCATGAACCGGAGGACGCGGGCGAACGCCGTGACCGCGATCTCGAGCAGATTCTCCCGGCTCGCATCCATCAGGCCGCTTAAGACCATGCCTCCGATGGAGGCTTTGGCCTCCTCGAGCAGATCCTTGTGCCGCCCGAGCGCCTCATCGACCTCCGGCGTGAGGCCGACGGGATGGAAGAACTCGTGGCCCAGAGTGTGGTCCAACTCGGATGAGGACGTGAAGTGCTGCTTCACTAGCGCCACGGTCTCCGGCACACAATGGCGCTCGACCATGCCGAGCTCGTATTGCACGTTCACGCCGAGGCTCGCCTGCGCCATGAAGATCTTGCCGCCCTCGGCGAGGATCTCCTGCCGGTTGGGCACGACCTGGCCGGTGTAGCGGAAGTTCAGGCAGCAGCCGGACTCGATGACCGAGACGAACACGCCGATGTCGATCCGGGAGAGCTTGCCGCGGATGGTGTCCACGAACTCCACCGGCAGGCCGACGCGCTCCGCATACTCGGGCGTCGCGTCGCGGTAGCGCTCGATCATCGCCCTGGCGTCGTCGCCGGTCGCGCGCGCCACGAGACGCAGCTCCGGACTGACGCAGAACGGATGCTCGTAGCCGTTCTCCATGCCATGCACGCAGAACACCGAACAGTCCGGCGCGATCCGGATCCAGGCGCGATCCACGGCGGCCCAGCGCTCCTCGAGCTCGTCGATCCGGTCGCACGCGTAGGCATCAGCGAGCCGCAGGAAGTAATCTGCACTCGCCTCATCCGTCGCGGAATCGGCCATGTCGAAGAGCCTGGCCTGCAGCGCGAAGATGGTAAAGGGGTAGGCTTGCGCCCAAGTGCAGCGGTTCTTGAACTCGCCGTCCTCGTAGTCGAAGACCGTGTAGTCGCTCGCGGCGATCACGCCCTGCGCCCGCTCCTTGTAGGCGCGGCGTCCCGCCTCGTCGAGACCCTGGTACGGCACGCAGACGCGACGGAACCACATGCCCCAGAGGTCGTTGATGAAATCGGCCGCCTCGATGGCGAGCGACAGGAACGGTGGCGCTTCCGGATGGCTCCCGAGGCAGAGCATCTGCTCGCCCTGGAACCGGAACACCGGCGCGACGACCGTGTTCATGAAGCCGACGTTGACCTCCGGGTCGCTCTTGTCGATCTCGCCGCGCCGCACTGAGGCGTACAGGACGAGCTCGTCGAGCGGTGAGTCCGGGCAGCAGGTGCCCGCCCCCTTCGGCAGCGCCGCGAGGAACGCGCGGATGTCCGGCGACTTCGCGACGTGCTCGGCGACCGAAAACTCGATCAGCGCGACCGCCTCGGCGAACGGCAACTCCAGCGCCTCGTCCGGAAACATGTATCCCCGGACGATCAGCTCATGGCTCAACTGCAGCTCTTCTCCCTTCATCTCTCGCACCTCCTAGAATGGTTTTTGACACGAACGCTGTGAAAGGACACGGTCGGCAATAGTAGCGCCTGAATAACCGGAGGTCAAGAGGATGGAACATGATAACCGGATTTACTACGGAATCCAGGCTGGGTGCTCAGTTTTATCCCCAGTTTTAGGCGAAAACAGGCAGTCTGTTTCGTTCCGAAACAGGCTGTCTGTATTTCGCTAAAACTGGGGATAAAACCACGCGCTGACATCGACCACCAAAACGAAAAACCGGCGCTCGGGCCGGCGAAATCACTCCTCATTTGTCGAATCCGAGGACGCACGAAGGATCCATCTGCAGCGCGTCGGAAACGAGGCGCCTCACGTCCGTCTCCTCACCGTTCGCGATCGGCGTGAAGTCGATGAAGCTGTGGACGGACACGCCGCTGGCATATCTGCTCATGGCCGCCAACTCGCGGATGACCGGCATCCTGCCGACGATCGGCATCTCGCCGATTTCCGATACTCTGGCGACGAGTTCGATGCCGCGCCGCATCGCTGCGCTCATCTTGATCGCCCAACGGATATCGTCCGGCGGCACAGCTCCAGTGAAGAACTCCCCCCAGATCCGAGGCACGCCATCGCCTATCCGGTCGATGCGCACGCCCGCACCGCCGACACGACGTCCCACGACATAGACGCCATCCGGGCTGCCCATCAACGGATGCTCCCTCTGCAGAAGGAAACCGCCTGCCTCGAACACCTCACCGCGCATCCAACCTTCGATATCCCAGCACCTCTTGACCTGCGTATCCATCCGTTGCTCCTTCCGAAAGGACGAAGAAAAATCATATCATCGGAATCGAGGTCGGTCAAGGGGCGTGGACAGGACGTGCGATGCGGAGCGAAGAAATGATCAAGCTCTCGCGAGCCCATTAAAAAACCGCCCGGCGACAGGCGAGGGCGGATCATCGGCTGGTAAGCGGTTCGCGACGGACGTACCAGAGAACGAGCGTCGCAAGGATGATGGCGAGGAAGACCGGATTGGTGAGTGACAGGACCCAATCACCCAGAGCGAATCCGTAGACGGTCCAGATGAAAGCGGAGAAGACCGTCACCCAGAGGAACCGCACGTCGGCCACGCCACGCCCGTGCTTCCAGATCTCCGCGGCCTGCGGCAGCAGCGAGAACCAGGTACCGATGCATAAGGCCAGGAAAATCCAGTCCTTGCACGGCAAGAGCGCCGTCGCCGCCACCATGACCGCGAACAGGACGCAAAGCACGGTTTCGCACACCGTGAACCCCTTGAACTTCCAGAGGCCCACGAGGACGGCGATGAACACCGGCACGCGGATAAGATTGACGGCGAGTGCGTTCTCCGGCATGTCGAGGCCGTACTTGCTCACTCCGTAGACCGCGGCCGCAGTCAGAAAGGCTGCGGAATAGGACATCATGGTGACCGACACCGATCTGCCAGACCGAACCCTCCAGACTTTCCGATTCTGCTCCCCAATCCCCCACAGGCCGATGAGATTCGTGACCACCGTCCCAATGAATGAGAACGTCAGGATATCCCAGCCGAACCTCCCCAGATCCATCCGCTTCTCCTCTCGAAAGGGCAACGGCTATCCATACCATGTGCCGACCGGCGTGTCAACGTGATAGCGCCGGGGCAGCGGAGGGGTTGTCTTATCCCCAGTTCTAGCGAAATAGTGCCACGCAGTTTTGAACAAAACTGCGTGGCACTTTTCGCGTCGAACTGGGGATAAGACGCGCCTCTAGACGCCATTAAAATCTATCCCCTCCCCGCCTTCACAGACACGCCGCCAATTCCTTGAGCTTCTGCACCACTTCCTTGAACGTCACTTGGGTCTTGATGAAGTACGCATCGACACCAAGTCCCAATCCGCGCGAGACATCTTCGCGTTCCCCTAGTTTTGTCAGGAAGACGAACCGGACCGGACGGCTGGCCTTGCCGCGCAACTCATTCAGAAGCTCGAACCCATCCGTCCCCGCCAGGACGACCTCCGACAACACGATATCCGGCGAGAATTCATCGAACGCCTGCAATCCCTGTCCGCCGCCGTGGGCGATGCGGATCTGGAACCCGTCCTGCTCCAGCTTGGCGCGATAGATGTTGGCCAGGAACAGGTCATCCTCGACGATAAGCACTTTACAATTGCATTTTTCCATAGCGCTACCGGTCAGGGGATGATCTCGAAGAGCGGGGCTTCCGCTTCGTTCACTTTCGCATCCTCGAGGTCGAGGACGCGCACCCAGCGTGGTTCCAGACGATACAGACGATACTCGCCCGCCTCGATCCTCAACACCGGCGGCCAGAAATCCTTGATTGCGCTGCCGGCGTCGGCGAGCTTGGCGAACAGGTCCGCCCGCGACGCCTCGTCCTCGATCAACCGGACCGTTCCCCTGGCCTGGACGTTCATCGGGCTCTCGAAACCGATAGTCAGGGCGACCTCCGGATTCTGCTCCAGATGCTCGGCCTTGCGCGTCTTCTCCCTGGTCACGAAATAGAAATTGAAATCGTCGTCGACGACGTACAGCATCGCCGAACAATGCGGCTCGCCCTTCGGGGAAGATGTCGCGAGCGCCATCAGGCACTGCCCCTTCAGGTACTTGAGCGCTCTCTTTCTCATTGCCTTGATATCCTTTGTGGACATAGACGGTTTTCGTTAATCGTCATTTTCTCCGCCGCCAATCGGCGGCGACTATTCACTCGGTCTTTTCGGCCCAGGTCCCCGCTTTCCTTCTCCAGACGCCCGGCGGGCTGTTGGCGAATTCCGCGTTCGCCAAATCAGCATCATAGTTGACCGTCGCCGACGATCTCATGTAGACGTACTCGCCGGCAAGATGGGTCACCGAGGACGCGCCGATGTGCGAGACGCGTCCGTGCGTGGCCAGGAAAATGCCGCTCGTCACGCCCGTATGCAGATAGACCGCCGCGGTATCGACGCCCGTCCCGGAACCGTTGCTGATGACCATCAGATAGCTGTCTTCGTTGCCAGAGCCGTAGATGTTGGGCGGGTTAGCGCATTGGCCGCTCAAGCCGGATACGGCCTGCAGATCGTCGGTGACCGGCGAGGTCTGCTGAGTCAGCGAGCTGCCGTCCCAATGGAGTATGGTGCCGGCGGTCCCGACGATGTGGACGTCGTCCGTATTTAACATCACGACATCGCGGAAGTCGGCCGACACCGGCGAAGAGACCGTCGACCAGGTCGAGCCGTTCCAGCGGATGATCGTGCTGTTCGCGCCCACGGCCCAGGCGTCGGTGGCGGTGAACGCGCTCACCGCGTAAAGGGCGTTCGAGGTCGGCGAAGAGACCGTCGACCAGGTCGAGCCGTTCCAGCGGATGATCGTGCCCGACTCGCCCACCGCCCAGGCGTCGGTCGCCGACAGTGCTTCGACGCCGCGCAGGAGGTTCGAGGTCGGCGATGCCACCCACGACCAGCCGACGAGACCGCGATGGACGATCGTGCCGAGCGACCCCACCGCCCAGGCGTCGGTCGCCGTGAACGCATCGACACCGTAGAGCGAATTCCAGGTCGGCGAACTCGAAACAGACCAGTTCAGGCCGTCCCAGCGGAGTATGATACCGCCGGCGCCGACCGCCCAGCCGTCAGTGCTCGAGATGACCGAGACGTCGCCGAGGAGCGCGTACGTCGGTGAAGTGACGTTCGTCCAGCTCGTGCCATTCCAGCGGACTATCTTCCCCCCATTGCCGACGGCCCATCCATCGACCGACGCTCTCAGATCGAATCCCCAAAGCGTCTCGCCAGTGGGAGAACTCTCCGACACCCAGCTCCCGCCCTCCAGATCCAGGATGGCGCCGACATCGCCGACGATATTGATGTTCTCGCCGGTCGTCAGCTCCGAACAGTCCACGATGATCTGGTTGCCGGGCTGGGGATCGTCGTAGTCGCCGATCAGGATGACCGAACCGTACCTGTCGAACGACGGATCGAGCTGAAGGACACCGCCGTCCTCCACGCGCACCGCGCCGTCGACCCAGATGGGACCGAGTATCGTGACCGTCACGCCAGCGGGGATGGTCAGGTCGCCGGTGATGTGTATCGGCCCCAGATATCCGGTCGTGGCGATGTGATCGCCCTCGATGACTCCGCCGAATTCGGCGGATGACTCCCAGAAATCGATATCCGGAACGGGCAACGACTTGACTTCAGGCCTCGCGGAGTTCGGGTACTTAGTGCCCGACACCGTGGTATTGGCGATTCCGGTTATCGGCGTGTAGTAATAGGCGTCGCCGGTGACATCGCAACGCCAGATGCGGTCGGCGCGGGTGTCGCCCTCGATGTCGCACCTGTAGATGAGTCCGTTGACCGCTGAAGTCGAGACCTGTCCGTTGATGTCGTTATAAAGCGAATCGCATCGCACCTCGCCGCCGGCGTAAAGCGGCCCGTTGATCTGCGCCAGGTCCTCAATCCTGATTCCGGTCGAGCCCACCTGGACGGCGAATTCCGGCGCCAGCGCCGGATCCGTCGGCGGGCCCGAGGTGACCGTCACGGTCACGGTGCGACTAGAGCCGTTGGACAGCGTCCCGGTCGATTCGATGAGGCGTTCTGGACCGATGCCAGTGACCGTCGTCCGGTACTCGCCCTGCCCGGATATGATCCTGGTCTCGCCGACGTAAGCATCGCCGTAGGTCCCGTCGCAACCGGCGTCATATTCGGCGTTCAGGCAGAAGAGCGCCTTACTCAAGCCGGTCTCGGCAAGATTGATGGCGGCGTTCTCGTCCCGGACGTAATACTTCACCTTCTTGGTCGAATAGATATAACCGGTGATGCCGAGCGTGAACGCCATGATGACGCCGAGCAATACCAAAATGACGACTATAGTAAAACCACGGTCCGGCTGTCCTGGCTGTAGCGGCCGCCTCATAAGCGCATCAACCTTTCATCTATAATTATACCAGATTCGTTATCCTGGATTAAGCTACGGTCGGAATACGCTCGCCGGATCAGACGGGCAGGAAGACAAAAACCGCCCGGAAGCGGATCCGATGCGATTATCCTCACCTGGGCGTCTTTAAGCACGACCGGACTATCAGCCCATGTGTATTTTCCTGTCGAGATCGAATTCGGGCTTCCTGCCGTAGGCGACGATACCGTAATTGAAGTATCGCTTGCCATCCGTATCCACGTCGTGCCACCTCTTCGTCAGCTCGTCGAACGACAGGTACGTGCGCATGACGGAGGACGGATCCTCGAAAAAGACGCGCTTGCGGTCGTAGCCGATCGCGACGACGTAATGTCCATCGATCCAATCCTTCTCCCAGTCGGCAACTTTCTTGTCGGCCCAGGCCTGCAGTACAAGAATCACGGGACGGTCCCGATCGATTTCCCGCCTGATGCCGGCGATCGTCATCCGTCCGACTCTGCACTTGAGTCCGTACTCGTGGAGCGCCCGGACCACTCCCCTGATCGGCGTGCCTGAACGCCTGGTACCGGCGAGCTTCATGATCGGCGACTCGCGCTCGTCAATGCCGTAATACGCCAAAACCGCCTGGACGGCCTTGGCTCCGCAGTCATAATCATAAGTCTGGCGGAGCTCGGGAAAGGTGAGCATTTTCATACTCGATAAGGATAGCACAGCGACGAGACAGCCAGAAAGTGAAAGAGTGAAAAAGCAGTGCCTGCGCGGCGTCCGTAGCGTTTTTTCCGCATGATTACGACAGAATCCGGCCTGAAATCATTGACAAGCCCGCCCGAATCCTGTAACATCATGCCGTTACGCCTGCCGAGGCGCATGACTATGGAATTCAGGAATATCGCCATCATCGCTCACGTCGACCACGGCAAGACTACGCTCGTCGACGCGATGCTCAGACAGTCCGGGACCTTCACCGACAGGGACGTCATTGAGGACAGGGTCATGGACAGCAACGCGCTCGAAAAGGAGCGCGGCATTACGATTTACGCCAAAAATACCGCCATCCGCCTGGGTGACGTGAAGATCAACATCGTGGACACGCCCGGCCACGCCGATTTCGGTTCGGAGGTCGAGCGCGTGCTGCGTATGGTGGACTCGGTACTGCTTCTCGTCGACGCGCAGGAGGGTCCGATGCCGCAGACCAAGTTCGTGTTGAGGAAGTCGCTGGAATTGGGGCTCAAGCCCATCGTCGTCATCAACAAGATAGACAAGCTGGCGGCGCGGCCGGACACGGTGCTCGACATGGTCTTCGACCTGTTCGTCGAGCTCGGAGCCTCTGATGAGCAGATGGACTTCGAGTGCATCTATGCCGACGCGCGCGCCGGTATCGCCAAGGCCGAAATCGCGGACGAAAGCGCTGATCTCCAGCCGCTGTTCGACGTCATCCTGAAGAAGGTCCCACCCGCGCCGAGCGACGACAGCAAACCACTGCGCATGCAACCGGCCAACCTCGCCTATGACGATTTTGTCGGCCGCATGGGCGCCGGCAGGATCTACGAGGGCCGGGCGCGAGTCGGCATGCCGGTGACGCTCATCAGACAGGACGGCACACGCGACCGGTACAAGATCACCAAACTGCTGACTACTGAAGGACTGTCCAAGATCGATGTCCTGGAAGCCGTGGCTGGCGACATCGTCATGATCGCCGGCATCCCGGACATCAACGTAGGCGAGACCGTGGCCGAGGATCCGGACGCCGCCCCCATGCCCTTCATCAAAGTCGATCCACCGACGCTGACGATGAACTTCCTGGTGAACGATTCGCCGTTCGCCGGCAAGGAGGGCAAGCTGGTGACCTCGCGCCAGATCCGCGAAAGGCTGGAGCGCGAGATGGAGACCAATGTCGGACTGCAGATCGAATTCCCGGAGGGCGGAGAGTCGTTCAAGGTGAGCGGCCGCGGCGAGATGCATCTGTCAGTGCTCGTAGAGATGATGCGACGCGAGGGCTATGAACTCCAAGTGAGCCAGCCGCAGGTGATCCTGCGCGAGGAAGACGGCAAGACGCTCGAACCGTATGAGAACGTGACCATCGACGTACCGGACGAATCGACTGGCATCGTCATCGAGAAGCTCGGCAGGCGCAAAGGCGAGATGACCGGCCTGACGAGCGAGAACGGCAGTACTCGGCTCGAATACGTCATGCCGACACGCGGCCTGTTGGGCTACCGCATGGAATTCATGACCGACACCAGGGGCGAAGGCACGCTGTCGCATGTCTTCTCGCATTACGGTCCGCACAAGGGCGACATCATCCGCCGCACCTCGTACTCCATCATCTCGATGGAGAACGGACGGGCATCGGCGTTCGCCCTGAACTCCGTCCAGGATCGTGGCGTGTTGT
>Ga0265297_10010444_pt1 | contig 11670 bp, 8 predicted proteins | sample Munlanlwell13791_FD_192502 | JGI IMG/M metagenome (GOLD analysis project Ga0265297, IMG submission 192502) | Leachate microbial communities from a municipal landfill in Southern Ontario, Canada - Leachate well 137-91 | ecosystem: Engineered > Solid waste > Landfill > Unclassified | place...
GGGCGCGAGGAACCATCGGAAATACCAAAACGCAAAATCAGGATTTTCTTTTCTCTTTCCGTCAATGTACTTAAAGCGGAGTTCATTTCGTCTTTTAACATTGAACGCACAGTTTCATTAGCCGGAGAAACCGCCTTCTTATCCTGGATGAAATCACCAAAATGTGTATCCCCTTCATCTCCTATGGGCATCTGCAAAGATATGGGCTCTTGGGCAATCTTTAATATGGATTTTATTTTTCCTTGGGGAAAACGCATTTTATGCGCAATTTCCTCAGGAGTAGGTTCACGCCCATTTTTTTGCACAAAGACCCTTGAAAAACGGATTATTTTGTTTATTGTTTCAGTCATATGAACAGGTATCCTAATCGTACGGGCCTGGTCGGCAATTGAGCGTGTGATCGCCTGCCTGATCCACCAGGTAGCGTAAGTTGAGAATTTATAACCGCGCTTATATTCAAATTTCTCCACAGCGCGCATAAGGCCGATATTTCCTTCCTGGATCAAATCAAGGAAAGAGAGCCCGCGATTGGTATATTTTTTGGCTATACTTACAACCAAGCGTAAATTTGCTTCCACTAATTTCTTTTTTGTGCGGCTAAACTTAAGGTGAGCAGACCTTACCAATTTCATCTGCTCCTTAATTTTACTGTGCGGTTCAGCAATTTCTTTAAGTATCTGAGACTTACGCTCCCTGCTATCCTTTCCGGACCGCTTTATATGCTCCAATTCCCGAAGCAAGGCGTTTAATTTGCGCACCGCCGCTTCAATTACAGAAGTGGTAAAGTTAAGCTGTAAAATTAAGTTAATAATGTTGTTCTCGCTGCGCGAATGTTTGGCTTTAGCTAAAAAACGCTTGAATCTTCCAATAACGCTATTTTTCTTTATTTTAATATCTTCTTTAACCACTTCTTCCATATTGATTTTATCTTCCAGGATGTCATTAGCAACAGCCAAGACTTCATTCCTGGCAAACTTAGTAACCAGAACCACGCGTTTAAATTTATCTTCTGCTTCCTCAATTTTCTTAGCCAATTCAATTTCGTTTTCACGGCTCAAGAGGGAAATAGAACCCATCTGTTTTAAATACATCTTTACCGGGTCGTCCAGAGGCATAAAACGTTCTTCGCTTTTAAGCTGTTCAGTCAACAATTCATCCCGGGCCTGCGCCAAAGTTTGTTTATCCTGCTGCGCCCTGTTCACTGATAAACCCGCATCAGCCTCCCCCTCGACCACCTGGATATCTTCATTCCCCAGTAATTCAAAAAGATGGTCAATAGCCACAGTGCTTGAAAGATCCTCAGGCAGCAGATCATTTACTTCATCGTAGGTAAGAAACCCCTTGCGCTTACCCAGGGCAATCAACTTTTCCATATCTTTAGTAGGCTGCTCTTTCTTCTTCATCCCTATTCGCCTTTCTTTATTAAATTATGAAATTCTTTAATAAGACTGTTTAATTTTTGCTCATCACCTGAAGATTGTGCGCTTTTTATCTGTATATGCAAACGCTCTCTTTGAGATTTTAGCCTTTGCACTTTAATGCGCGCGATACAATCATTGACGGCTTTTTCCCTATCCTGCCCCAAAAGTTCCGGCATAAACATAGACTCACAAACAAGCTGGCTGGCATCATCTTCGCTAAAGTAATTCATCAAAATACTAGGCTCAATATTTTTCCCCTGAGTAAACAAATCCTGCATTACCGAAACAACCTTAGCTGTACGCGTATCAGCGAAATCAGCAGGTGAAAGCTCCTGCATAATCCTCTCGATCAACTCTTTTTCCTCAAGCATAAACTTAATTAAAAGCTTTTCTGCAGGATTAATCCCCGAGACTGATTTTTTAACGCATAAACCTTCGCCTGAACGTTCGGTTACATTTGGCTTTAGTTTATTCATCTCTTCAAGTATATAATGTTCCGGGATCTTGATTCCTTCCGAAAGCCTCTTTACGTACTCCCCCCTAAGAATAGCATTGTCAAATTTATTGATGGTTGAGAGCATTTCGGTTGCAATTTTACTTTTACCGTGCGCGTCTTTTATATCATGACGACATTTTAAAACCTCCAATTTATAGTCAAAGAGGCTTTTGGCATCCTGCAGTTTAGACTTCAAGATGTTAATGCCCTCTCTGCGGACCAGGGCATCAGGATCCATTCCTTTCGGGAGAGGAACAACTTTTACATTTAGGCCTTCTTCAATAAGCATATCCAGGCTTCTTAAGGTAGCTATTTCACCGGCAGCATCGCCATCATAAATCATTACTACATTGTGCGTGTAACGCTTAAGCAATCTAATCTGTTCCAGGGTAAGCGCGGTCCCCTGTGAAGCCACGACATTATTCAGGCCTTCCTGATATGGAATCATAAAATCCAGGTAACCTTCCACAATTACCGCAAAATCATTCTCCCTTATATAATCTTTGGATAAATTCAGACCGAAGAAATTCTTGCCTTTAATGTAAACCGGAGTCTCCGGAGAATTTATATACTTAGGCAAAGTTTTATCCATTACCCTGGCACCAAAACCAATTACGCGGCTGCGGATATCAAAAATTGGGAAAATAATACGGTTACGGAAACGGTCATAATAACCACCTGCTTCTTTTGGCAAGACCAACCCGGCCTTCTCCATCAAAGAAAGACTGATGCCTTTCGATCTTAGATAATTAATCAGGCTATCCCAGGCAGAGGGGGCCAACCCAAGATGGAACTCCTTAATCGTCTGGAGCTTGATCCCTCGGCTTAAAAGATAATCGCGCCAGGCTGATGCGGCAGCCCCATGTAGCATACTTTCATAAAATTTTGCCGCCAATTCATTAATTTTATAAAGTTGACTGGTTAAACTAAGCTGCCGGGAAATCTCCGGTTTGTCCTGTTCAGGCAAGATAACTCCGGCTTTCTTCGCCAATACTTCAACAGCCTCGGGAAACTCCATTCTCTCATGACGCATCAAGAATTTAAAAGCATTGCCTGACTCACCACAGCCAAAACAATGATAAATCTGGCGATCAGGGGAAACTGTAAAAGAAGGGGTTTTTTCATGATGGAATGGGCAATTGGCTTTAAAATTACGGCCGGCTTTCTTAAGCGGTATATACCCGGAAATGATTTCAACTATATCAACCCGGCTCAGCACATCTTCTAATATATTTTCGGGTATACGTGCAGACATCTTAGCCCCTTCTGATCCTGGTAAAACCGGAACAGGAAACCACCTGGAATTGCTGTTTTACTGATTTTTCTATGTTATCCAATAATAAATTTAACCCCAGGGTATCACTGGATATATGCCCTGCAATAACAACATTAAGATTTGCATCTTTAACCTTCTTAAGATGCTCTTCGCTTAAATGCATAGAAACCAATGTTCTTATCCCGGCCTTGTATAATCTGCCAAAAACATCTTTTGACCCCTCAGTACCCCCTGTCATTTCAAGCAAAATCTTGCCTACGGGCCTTCTTGAATTACCCAAAATGATACGCGGTCCGGTATTAAACTTATCGGCAATCTGATATTCAGGGATAGTCTTTAATATTTTAACTACATCTCCCACCAAACAAGGCGCAGTAGACTTCTGCTTAAAAAGGTTATCTAAGAACCTATATACATGATTATCAGCAGGAGTATGCATATTAATAAAAGGCATATTTAAAAGCCTGGCCGCATCCACAGGGCGGGTATGGTTTTGCGGCAACACCCTGCGTTCTACCTCCGAGATCCTTTTCTCAAGCAGGCTAACAGCTGTTTTATAGGCAAGACCGGCCTGCCTTAATAGGTCCACCTGTAGGCTCATGACCTCATGCAACCCCGCATAGGCCTTACCCTCAGGATGATGGGCAACTACCAAATCCAACCCTTCTTTTTCACGGATACGGTCAGCAAGCAAAAGCTCAGCTACCTCAATATCAATACCAACCATTATCTTTCTCACTTCTGTATTTGGCTTACCAAAAAGAATTGCCGAATCCGGAAAAGAAACAATACCCCTCTTATTTTTGCGCGGGTCAGCAGCCCGTCCAAAACTAACCGCCTGATTGTAAAAATCAATTAATTTCATTTTTTTATAGAGTTATCCCTGACTTCTGCTACGACAGAGTTGGGCTTTTCTTGGGGGGAAATTTTAGAAAAAATACTATCCCAAAACCACTTATATGTTTGAGCAGAAACTGATGAAAACCTGCTGCCTAAATAAGAATTCTTAACCGAACTACTGAGATAACTTACGCTTGAGATCAACAATATATACATCAACAAACCTACGGTAAAATAACTACGCGCCAAACCTAAAATAAGACCGCCGTATTTATTAAGCTTGGGGGCCGCCTCTAATTTCATAAAACGATAGAAGGTGCTGCGTAAAAAAACAAAAACCAAATATACTGCACCAGCCAAAATAGTAAAAATTATGAAATCCATAAACTCAAGCGGCATAATCTTAGAGATGTACCAATGCTGAACAATATCCGAAAGATAGGTGTAATAATGCGAAGCGGTATATATCGCAAATAGTATGCCAAGTAACTTAAAAAATTCTATGACAAGCCCCATTTTAACAGCAATGTAACTTATTCTAAATATTATAATTAGAATAAGTATATCCAGAAAATTAAATTGCTGAAAAACATTTATAAGCATTATATCCTCCTATTATTTAAATATTCGAAAGTATAACATATATTCAGGTGACTTGTCAAGGAAAGGGCTTTCTTTTACCTCTTAAACCAGGATATAGTACGCTCAAGCCCCTCATGCAGGCAAATATAAGGTCCCCAGGAAAGTAACTTCCTGGCTTTACTGATATCAGGCTGGCGCTGGCGGGGATCATCAACAGGAAGTTGTTTATAGGTTATCTTGCTCTTTGACTTAGTTATCTTTAAAACCAGTTTTGCTAGTTCCAGTATAGTAAATTCATCAGGATTACCTAAATTCACAGGCTCATTTGTTTTTGAAAGCATCAGACGTAGTAAACCGTCCAGTAAATCATCAATATAACAGAAACTTCGCGTCTGCCGGCCATTTCCATAAATAACTAAGGGCTTATTGTTTATCGCAGACGATATAAAATTAGGAATTACCCTGCCATCATTATGGCGCATCCTGGGGCCATAAGTATTAAAGATACGCACAATCTTCGTATCCAGATTATGCACACGGTGATAGGCCATCGTAAGGGCCTCGGAAAAACGCTTGGATTCATCATAACAGCCGCGGACCCCTATAGAATTAACATTCCCCCAATAAGTTTCCTTCTGGGGATGGGCCAATGGATCACCATAAACCTCCGAAGTAGAAAACAGAAGAAATGTGGATTTCTTATTTTTGGCTAAACCTAAGGCATTATGCGTACCTAAAGAACCAACCTTTAAAGTTTGTATCGGGAAATCAAGGTAATCCTTCGGAGAAGCCAATGAAGCACAATGCAATACATAATCTATCCTGCCCGGAATATCAATATAATTTGAGACATCACGCTTATCAAAACGAAAATTCTTATGCTTGAGCAATACCTTGATATTCTCTGTTGATCCGGTGGCAAAGTTATCCAGGCATATTACAGCATAATTATTATTGAGCAGCTTTTCGCACATGTGCGAGCCGATAAAACCTGCACCTCCGGTAATTAAGACGGTTTTTTTACGCATTTTTCTTCCAATAATCAACAGTAATCCTCAACCCTTCTGCAAAATTAATCGCAGGCTTAAATCGCAGGATTTTAGCTGAAGCCCCAATATCTGCCAATGTCCTGAATACATCTCCTGGACGGCTGTCAAGTAATAGAGGCGGAATACTTTTTCCTAAAATTTTATTTATCATCTTAACTAAATCCAATATTGTAGTATCCTTGCCTCCGGCTATATTAAATACACCGTACTTTATTTTATTTGCCTTTACAGCTAAAAGATTGGCTTGCACTACATTTTGAACAAAGGTAAAATCGCGTGACTGCTTGCCGCTGCCAAAAATCGGCGGTCGATGATTATGCAACAGGCAATTGATAAACTTTGGGATGACCACCGCATATTCATCGTCAAGGGACTGCCGAGGGCCAAAAACATTAAAATAGCGCAGGGCAACTGCGGGCAAACCATAATGCAAACTAAATATCCTGCAATAATATTCGCCCGCTAATTTACTTAGCGCGTATGGTGAGATGGGCTCAGGAATAAAACTTTCTTTTTCAGGAAAGGAATCTACCTGCCCATAAACTGAACTCGATGAAGCAAAAACAAAACGTTTAACCCTGCTATTTCTTGCCGCCTCAAGCATATTCAATGTACCATCAATGTTAACCCGGTTGTATGCCTGCGGGTCTTTCATCGACTTAGGGACACTTCTTAATGCAGCCTGATGCAGCACAAAATCCATCCCTCTTGTTGCTTTAGAGCATACGCTTGGCGAACAAATATCCCCTCTGATTAAATCAATTTCTTTTTCTAAGCCTCTAAGGTTAAAAATCCTGCCGCTTGAAAAATTATCCAACACCCGCACGTAGTGCTTTTTTCTAATCAATCCATCAACAATATGCGAACCGATAAAGCCCGCTCCTCCAGTTACTAAAAACCTGCTCATAATCGCTCTACCTTTTCTTTATGACCGCCTTTAAAAACATTCCTGGAATCAAATATTAATTTAGCATTTTTCAATAACTCCGGATAATTTACTGCCGAATGGTCGGTAGCAATCAGGATACAATCAAACTTCTTGATTTCTTTATTATTCAACACCACTGATTTTAAATCAATATCCTTCAGCTTAAGAAAAGGGATAAATGGGTCCGAATAAGCAACCTTAGCCCCATGCCTTCTTAAGCTATTGATCACATCAACGCTTGGAGACTTGCGCAAATCTTTCACATCTTTTTTATACGTAACCCCCATAATAAGTATTCTTGAATTCTCAATCTTCTTGTTTCTCCGGCTTAGGGCATTCTTAATCCTTTTTACGATATATTCAGGCATATAATTTATTACATCTGAAGCGAGCCTGATAAAGCGCGAATGAAAACCAAAACTTTTTGCCTTCCAGTGCAAATACAGCGGGTCCTTAGGAATGCAGTGCCCGCCTACTCCGGGCCCGGGATAAAAAGGCATAAAACCAAAAGGTTTTGTGCTGGCAGCCTGGACTACTTCCCAAATATCAATCTTCATTTTATGCGCCATCATTGATAACTCATCAATTAAACCGATATTGATCAGGCGAAATGTATTCTCAAGAAGTTTTACTGTTTCGGCGCATCGCGCGCTGCTTACAGGGACTACCTTTTTAATAATAACTCCATATACTAACATCGCCAAGCTGGTGGCTTTAGGGCTTAGCCCTCCGACAACCTTAGGGATCTTCTGCACCGGAAATTTTTTATTGCCCGGGTCAATCCTTTCAGGAGAAAAGCAAAGATAGAAATCTCTATTATGCACAAAACCATGGCCTTGAAAAATCGGCAGGATCTCCTCCTCCGTTGTCCCTGGATAAGTTGTGCTTTCTAAAATCACAAGCGCACCTTTCTTTATATGCAGCGCCGCTTCTTTTACGGCGTTTTTTATGAACGAGATATCCGGCAGGTTTTTGCCCTTAAGCGGAGTAGGAACGCATATCAGGATCGCATCTGCATTTTTAATATCTGAAAAATCCGGGCTGGCTTTAAAATAACCGCCATCCAAACAGCCCCTTAATTCTTTATTGCTGATATCGCTAATATAGGAAACCTTATTTATGATAGATTTGAGCCGGTCGCGGTCAATTTCGATACCGGTTACTGAAACGCGTTTTCTGGCAAACTCTAGAGCCAGAGGAAACCCCACATATCCTAAGCCTACCACCGCTATTTTCAACCGGTTTTCTTTTATCTTTCTGTTTAAATCCAGGATAGCCCTATCCATTTCCCCTGCCCACTCCAATATAGGTAAAACCCAAAGCTTTAAGTAACTTTGGATCATATATATTTCTTGCGTCAACAACCAACAGCCGCTTAAGCGACTTCTTTAATCTGGTAAAATCCAGCTCCTTGAATTCATTCCATTCCGTGGCCACTACAAGGCAATCAGCAGAATTAGCAGCCTGATAAAGATCTTTACAGAATATGACATTTTTTAAGGTTTCCCTTGCCTTCCCCATCGCCTTGGGGTCATAAACTTTAACCCTTGCCCCTTCCTGGATTAAGGCTTTAACCAAGTCAATACTTGGGGCATTTCTCAAATCATCGGTATTAGGCTTAAAGGCAAGCCCCAATACAGCTATAGTCTTACCCTTTATAATCCATAATTCATCTTTGATTTTCTGCAAAACAAATTTCTTTTGTTCTTCGTTGGTATCTCTTACTGCCTTAAGAATTTGAAAATCATAACCTAGTTTTTCGGAGATATTTATAAAAGCCTCAAGATCCTTCGGGAAACAGGAACCGCCATAGCCTATTCCCGCATGCAAAAAATAGCGTCCGATACGGTTATCTAAACCCATACCCTGAGCAACCTCTTTTATATCCGCGCCCACCTTGTCACAAATACGGGATATAGCGTTGATAAACGAAATCTTGGTAGCTAAAAAGGCATTAGACGCATGTTTAATCAGCTCAGCTGATTTTATGTTGGTAATTAAAATGGGCCGGTTCAAAGGCCGGTACAAATCAGACATAATCTGCTTTGCCTTGGCGCTTTCTACGCCTAAAATAATGCGGTCAGGATGGATAAAATCATTTATCGCTGAGCCTTCCCTTAAAAATTCAGGGTTAGAAACTACATCAAATTTATAACCCTTTCTAATATAAGTAAAAATTGTCTTCTTTACCCAAGCGCAGGTTTCAACCGGCACAGTAGATTTCTCAACAATCAAACGGTACCCGTCAATATTCTGCGCAATGCTACGGGCAACATTCTCTATACCGGTCAAATCCGCCTCGCCGTTTCCAAACGCTGGCGTACCAACGGCAATAAAAATAACTTCGCTAGCCTTAACAGCAGCCCTGATACTTGAGGTAAATTTAAGCCTTTTGTTTTTAAGATTTAGCCTGACCATCTCCTCCAGACCAGGCTCATAAATAGGCACTATGCCATTTTTAAGAAGAGAAATTTTCCTGGCGTTATTATCAGCGCAAATAACTTTATTACCCAACTCGGCAAAACAGGCCCCTGTAACTAAGCCTACATAACCTGAACCGATAATTGAGATATTCATTTGGGCACCTTTTAGATTCTCGGGATTTTACTGCGATCCGGATTTCTTTTCAGACATTGACTGGTCAAAACCGAATTCATTTTCAGGGAAAGCCTTAAGCCTGAAGGTAAAGAATATGGTAGTGCCGGTATCCTCTTTTTTGTTTAAAGTAACATCAAGATCCCAGCAATGCAAATCCCGGGTAAAGGTATACTCTTGCTCCTGTGAACCCCGGTCAAGCGCAGATGTTTGCTTAAAGTTATAACGTTGATACATCTTAAATCTCCACTTGGGGGTTAAGCGCCAATTAAAACCAAGAGTAACCTCATTCTTTCCCTTTCTTTCATAACGCTGGCCAATACTAAATGAACGCTCTTTAGCTAAATCAAAAATCAAATCATAGCTGGCTAAAGAAAACTTGCTATAGTTTACGTTATCATGATCAGAGTGTTCATAAGTAGCATCAGCTTCAAAACGGACCCAGGAATAAGGAAGTACCTTTAATTCAAAAAGTAAATCTGAAAGCTGGCTTTCCAATTTCTTTCCGGTATTCCTGAGTATGCCATTATTATAGAAAACAACTCCATCTGAACCTGTATTAGAGCCAGATTTAGGATTAATAACATAGTCGGTAGTAACCCTGAAATCCACAAAATCCACAACCTGGCCGTTACGTTTAGTCTGCAATTTATTGGACAAACCCAAAGAAGCAGTATTGCCTCGTGTAATGGAATCAACGCTGTCAATTTGCCTGATGTTGCTTCCCGGAATAGTAGGCACATGCGTATACATATATCCAATACTGGGAGTAATAATATGGCGTAAACCGTTGATATCTAACTTGAGAAAATTAGTTTTAGCATTATAAATACGGTAAAACTTAGTGCTCATATCCGCGCCGCTATAGAAAATAGTCCTGATAATTCCGCTTTGGCCGTTTGCGCCTTTATCATAGAAAGTCTGGCGGCTGGATAGAAAAGGTTTAAATTGAATAAAACCTATTTTCATAGGCAAAGAAACCTTGTTGGTTGTGTCAAGCCGGGTTGAAGTAACATCATCAGTGGTAACCGGATCTGTAGTGGCTTTCTTGTTATAGGAGCCAAATTGAGTTGAATTCTCAAAATATAACGGGCTTTCCCCTAATTGTAAGCTCGGAAGATTATAATTTATCTCCGGCATCTTATCCAGCTGGTCAAACCAGTGATTAGTCCGTTTCTGCAGGAGAATATCTATGCTAGAGTAATTAAAAGAATGGTGAAAAAGGGCATAGCTCAATGGCTCAGTATCTTGCTCATATTCCCGGAAAAAATAATCCTGTAAAATTGTATGCTCGTTGCGATTTTCAGGAGTATTCTCATATTTCCATCTTTCATCGCTAATCTTATAGAGCTCTGCGACAACATTAGTACGTTCATCAATATCCCATTTATGGCGCCAGCGCATAAAATAACGCTGAAACTCCGTTGGCGCCCCTGCCGGCTGGCTATCGGGTTTTTCATCAGCATAGTAAAATTTGAAATCACCCCTGCCAACCAGGGTTTTTATATAGTTCAATTCAAAACCTTCCCCCCAACCCAATTTACTGCGGTAGTCAAGGAAAACCTTTGCATTTAACTTTTCAGTAAGATTATAACGCCATGCGCTCAAAAGATACGGGCCCCAATCCTTGCGCGTACCCGGCTCAACCTGCACGTGCATGATCGGCTCTTTCATTGAATAGTTAAATTGCGGCAGATAAACAAGCGGCACAGCCCCCAGATAAAGCGTGGTCTGTTTAGATTGCACTTTATCCCCGGGAAACATACTTATTTTCTTCGAAGCCAGGCGAAAATGCGGATGATCCAGGCTGCAGGTAGTAAAATAACCGCCCTTTGCCACAAATTCGCTGTCGCTTACTTTCTCAACTTTATTGGCTTTCCCAAAATAGGGATTGGCGCGAAAATCAGCGTTATAGATTATCCCGGTCTTATTCGTAAAATCATAAACTATTTTTTCTCCAGTAACCACCCCATTTCCATCTTCAAGCCGGGCATTGCCTTCTGCCAAACCTTCCTTTGACTGCATATTCACCTTTAGTTTGTTGCAGATTAATTTTGAGCCCTTATAAATAACTTCAATATTACCAGTTGCAATAACCTCTTTATTGTCAGCAGAATACTCTACATTATCCCCATTAATAATTATAGGAGATTCCTTATTCTCCGCGGCAATTGATAAATTTACGCAAGAGAAAAAAACAAATAGCAGCATGGCAGCGGAAAAGCATACTCTATCGAAATTCAAAAGTCTATTTAGCATTATTCGTTTGAGGGATTTTCTTATAATCTTCCAGAAACCTGCTTAATCCGGTATCTGTCAAAGGATGTTTAATCAACTGTTCAATCACAGAATAGGGAATCGTGGCAATATCTGCCCCAATCAAGGCAGCATTAACTACATGCATTGGGTTGCGCACAGAGGCAACAATTATTTGGGTTTTAAAACTATAGTTTTCATAAATTTTCTTTATATCGCCTATTAAA
>Ga0265297_10010445_pt1 | contig 11669 bp, 8 predicted proteins | sample Munlanlwell13791_FD_192502 | JGI IMG/M metagenome (GOLD analysis project Ga0265297, IMG submission 192502) | Leachate microbial communities from a municipal landfill in Southern Ontario, Canada - Leachate well 137-91 | ecosystem: Engineered > Solid waste > Landfill > Unclassified | place...
GATCGACAGCGAGGTTTTTCTCGCATGCGGGGAAGCCGGGCAGGGAGAACGGTTGCTGCTCGGCACGGCGGAGGCGAGCCGGTACCGGAGCATTGCAGCTGCCGCACTCGCGTACGATCATTCGGTCATCGCGCAATCGCCGATCGACATCAATCTTGCAAAACAGTTAAACATCCTCCTCCGGGAGATTGGCGTGCCACGGGACCATATCGTGATCGATCCCTACACGGGCGCACTCGGGTACGGGTTTGAATATTCCTTCTCCGCGATGGAACGGATCCGGTTCTCCGCGCTCAAAGGAGATGTTGACCTCGCGATGCCGATGATCTGTGCCCCGGCGGATTCCCTGACCATAAAAGAGGTGCGGGATGCGCAGGGAGATGCCCGTCACGAGATGGCAGTCCAGTGGGAAGTCTCCACGAGCATCGCTGCCGCGGTCGCGGGTGCCGAGATCATCTGCGTCCGCCACCCCCGGAGTGTCGCGGTGCTCAAACAGGCATTCGCCGGGCTGAAAAATTCCGTGCCGTCACGCAGTGCGGAGGTGCGATAACATGGCACTCAAAGCCCTCGACATCTACAAGATCCTGCCGAAGAAGAACTGCAAGGAGTGCGGGGATCCGACCTGTCTCACCTTCGCGATGAAACTTGCCGGGGGAAAGGCGGATGTGGATCTCTGCCCGTACCTTGATGATAATGCAAAATCAGTGCTTGGCGCTACGACCCGTCCCCCCATCCGCCGGGTAAAGATTGGCGTCGGGGAACGTTCGTTTGCGGTCGGGGAGGAATTTGTGTTGTACCGGCACGAGAAGACCTTCTATCACCCCCCGGGCATTATCTTCAAGGTCTCGGACAGACAGACTCCCGAAGAGATCACCCAGGTCACCGTACGGGTGCGGGACGAATCGTTCACCCGTGTCGGCACGATGCTCCGGTACAACGGCATCGCCATCGAGAATGCCAGCGGTTCAAAAGAGGCATTCGCCCGTGCGGTCGCCACGGTGGAAGAGTCAGCGGATCTCCCGCTCGTCCTTATCTCAACAGATCCTGAAGCGCTCGCACTCGCGCTCGTCCAGGTCGGCACCTATAAACCCCTGATTCATGCCGCAACCCCTGATAATTACAAAGCCATGTGCGCTCTCGCGAAAAAACACGGGTGCCCGATGGTGATCAGATCCGACACCCTCGATGGGCTTGTGGGTCTTGCAAAGGCGTGTGCCGCAGAAGGTGTGCAGAACCTCGTCATGGACGTCTGCCCGGCGACGCTTGGGGCATTCCTTCTCCAGTCCACGGCTATACGCCAGCTCGCGATCACGCGAAATGTTCCGGAGCTCGGGTACCCGGTGTACCTCGACACGACCCGGACCGGGATGCAGGATGCGGCAATGGCGCTTGGCATCGTCAAATATGCCTCGGTGATCATCACGGATCCGCTCTCCCCGGAACAGGCAAAAGCCGCGCTCACGTTGCGCCAGAACATCTATACCGACCCCCAGAAACCGATCCAGATGAACCCGGGACTGTACCGTATCGGTACTCCGGGAAAAGATGCCCCGGTCCTTATGACCGTCAACTTCTCGCTCACGTTCTTCACGCTGGAAGGGTACCTGGAATCCACCCGCATTCCCTGTTTCATGCTCATCGTTGACACGGAAGGGCTCTCCGTTCTCACGGCAGTTGCCGCAGGGAAACTGAACGAGTTCCTCATCCGAGACTCGCTTAAAAAATTCGGCGTGGAGAATGAAGTGTCGCACAAAAACCTGATCATCCCCGGTTACGCAGCGCCGTTGTCCGGCAGGATTGAGGAAGCGACCGGGTGGAAAGTGCTGGTCGGACCCCGTGACGCGGCAGAGATTGGCGAATACCTGTACACAGAATGGAAGAAATAAATGCGCACCGTTACTTTCCTTCCCAGTTATCGCAAGATCGAAGTGGCTCGCGGGACCACGATCCTTGACGCCGCACAGCGCGCCGGCATGAACATCAATGTGGTCTGCGGCGGGCAGGGCAAATGTGGCAAGTGCATTGTCTATGTCCAGTCTGGCAGAACCGAGTTCGACCGACAGAAATACTCGCAGTTCTTCACGGAAGAAGAACTGGTACGGGGTGCCTGCCTCGCGTGCGAGACGACGATCCAGGGAGACCTCCAGGTGATGATCCCGGAGAGCACACTCATCCAGGAACAGAAGATCCTCATTGAGGGCAGGGACACAGAGATTGAGTTCCGCCCGGCAGTAAAAAAATATTATGTCGATCTCCAGCCTCCAACGCTGACCGACCCGTCACCGGATCTCACCCGCCTGTTGTGGGGCATCCAGAAGAGAGGTGGACCTGTTGCCGAGAAGATCTACGTCCCCCTTGAAGTGATGCGGGAGATCCCGGCGCTCCTCCGGCACAGCGACTGGAAGGTCTCTGGTACCATCGCTCTTGTGCCCGGCGGCTACCGGCTCATCGATCTCCAGGAGAACGACACGTCAAAGCGTATCTACGGTGCTGCCGTTGACCTTGGGTCCACCACGGTGGTAGCGTACCTGTGGGACCTGGTGACCGGAAAAGTTGTCGGCGTCGCATCGAATTACAACAAGCAGATCAGCTGTGGCGAGGATATCCTCGCCCGTGTCAACTTTGCCCGGAAGAACGGGCTCTCGAAACTCCAGTCGCTCGCGACCGAGAGCATCAACGCGGCGTTGACCGCAGCGTCAAACACGGCACGGATCGACCGCGAGGATATCTATGAGGTGGTGGTTGCCGGTAACACGGTGATGACCCATATGCTGCTCGGCATCGACCCCGCGTATATCATCGCCGAACCCTATGTCCCGGTTGTCCAGCGGGCGCTCTCGGTGGCGGCTGCACGGATCGGGATCAATGCGAACCGGAACTGCGGGCTCTTTGTCTTCCCGGCGGTGAGCGACTTTATCGGCGGGGATATCATCGCTGACATCCTTGCATGCGGCATGGGAGAACGCATGGAGATCTCGCTCTTGATCGATATCGGGACAAACTTCGAGGTCGTCCTCGGGAACAATGAGTGGATGTTCTCCTGCGCAGGAGCTGCAGGTCCTGCGCTCGAAGGGGGCGAAGTGCTCTTTGGCATGCGGGCAAACCCCGGCGCGATTGAGAAGGTGACCATCGATCCGGTCACGCTCGACCCGACGTGGGCAACGATCAACAACATAAAACCCCGTGGTATCACCGGATCAGGACTGATCGATATTCTCGCAGAGCTGATCTCTGCCTGCGTCATCGACCGCACGGGACGGATCAACACCGGGATCGATCACCCCCGTGTTCGGAAGGGGGCGCATTTCCCGGAGTTTGTTATCGCATGGGCGCAGGAGACCGATATCGGGAAGGATATCGTGATCACGGAGAACGATATCAAGAACCTTATCATGAGTAAAGCCTCCATCCATGCTGCCTGTGTAACGCTCATGAAGGAAGCCGGCGTGACCCGGCATGACATTTCCACGATCTACTTTGCCGGCGCGTTCGGGAATTACCTCGACAAGAAGAATGCGACGATCATCGGCATGATCCCGGAGACGGATTTCGACCGGATCAAAAACATCGGCAACGGCGCCGTGACCGGTGCAAATATCGCGCTCATCAACCGGCGCGAGCGAAAGGTCCTCGATGTGATTGCGGGAAAGATTGCGTATATCGAGCTGAACGCGGAGTCTTCGTTCATGGATGATTATACCTCCAGCACCTTCCTCCCGCATACGGACCTCTCGCTCTTTCCGATGGTGCAGGCGCTTCTCTTATCCTGCCGGATGAAGAAAGGAGGTGGATGATGGCAAAGATGATCCCAGCCCCGCATACCGGGGCGACGGGCGTCGGCGCACTCCCGCATACCGACCCGGCGCAGGCAAACGACGATGTGCTTGCGATATTCCCCGGGTTTCCCTATATCCCCACCTTACCGGACCGGGGATTACTCGAGAGCATCGTCTTTAACGATTCAGAACAATTACCGGGTCGGGTCATCCGCGAGGACCGGCTCCTCTTTGACAATACGACCGATCAGTCCGCCGCGATGGAACAGGTGTACATGGATTATGTTGAGGGGAATTATTCCCGGTACGCGCTTCATCCGGAATATGCATCCGCGTTTTCTGAGATGATGACCCGGCATATCGACGCTCCCGTGCTGAAGTGCCAGGTGACCGGTCCGGTCACGTTTGGTATGCAGGTGGTTGACGCTGAGAAACGCCCGATCTATTACGATACCCAACTGGCGGATGTGCTCTCGAAGATGATCGCGCTAAAAGCCCGTTGGTGTGAAGTGACCATGCGGGAGAAGACCGGCGCCCGTGAGACGCTCGTTGTCCTGAACGAACCGTACCTCGCGTCGCTGGGGTCGTCGGTCGTACCGGTTGACCAGGAGACCGTGCGCGCCGGCTGGAACGATATCGCCGCGCTCATTGACGGAGGACTTGGTGTCCACTGCTGTTCCAACACGGACTGGGAATTTGTCATCAGTCTTGACCCGGCAGTGATCTCGCTCGATGCCTACGCGACCGCAAAAGAGTTCCTGCTCTACGGGGATTCTGTAGCTCGTTACATGGAACGGGGAGGGGTTGTTGCCTGGGGGATCGTCCCGGCGGAGTTCAAAGTCTTTGCAACCGAGACGGTTGATTCCCTCTACGAGCGGTACCTCGGCATCCGGAAACAGATGAGCCAGCGGGTACCGGAGCAGGTCTTTGATGCACAGTCGCTTGTCACCCCGAGTTGTGGCATCCGGTTCGCGGACCGGAACGGTTCGCTCGCGATCATGGGGGCAGCAGCGGAGATTTCCCGCCGTATCCGGGCGAATCCTTCCTGACCTTTTCTAAAAAGACGGAGGTGTTTATGATCACACAATCCTACGGTTTATTAATTCCCGGCTGGGGATTTTGTCTGTCCGTTGCACCGGACAAGACATCGGTTGTCCGCATACGTGCCAAAGGAGTTTCCGGATGACCCGGCACCCGTTCATCATCGCTGTTTCCGGTAAGGGCGGGACGGGAAAGACGACGATTAGTTCCCTGTTGGTCCGGGCATTTATCGAATCCGGCGAGTGTCCCGTACTCGCTGTCGATGCCGATCCGAACGCAAACTTCCATGAGGCGCTTGGCGTACAGGTGCATGAGACGCTCGGCAGTATGCGGGAGGAAGCCTTCACCCGGCATATTCCGCCGGGCATGAACCGTCATGATTATGTCCGGTTCCGGTTCCGGCAGGCGCTTGTTGAATCGGAAGGCTTCGATCTCGTCGCGATGGGTCGCCCGGAGGGGACCGGGTGTTACTGCTTCGCAAACGATCTCCTCTCAGAATGTATGACCCAGCTGGAGCGCGACTACCGGTTTGTCGTCATCGATACCGAAGCAGGGATGGAACATATCAGCCGGGGAACGATCGGGAAACCCGATATGCTACTCGTCGTCTCCGATCCTGGTGCACGGGGACTCCGCACGGTCGGACGGATCCGCGAGATCGCGACAGATCTCGGGCTCGCGCCGGACCGGGTGCATGTCATCGTCAACCGGTACAAGACTGGCACTGCACCGGTGGATGCCGGTAGCATGACCCCGTATGCGATCATCCCGGATGACGCGGCAGTTGAGCAGGCAGATCTTGCGGCAACTCCTGTTTCACAGATACCCGGCGACAGTCCGGCGCGGATTGCGGTGCGGGAGCTGGCGCAGAAGATTTGCGTCCTGGCTCATGAACGCGGTGAAGCGGAAGAGAAAAAAATCTGAACCCTGTAGAGAAGGTTCAAAAAATAAACCCGGCATTTTTTGTTTTCACGCTCGCTACTATGGGGGCGCTCAAGGGTACAACCTTGCGGCATGAACCTGAGTTGTAGGTTTTAAATCACGGATGAACCACCGGGCAGCAAAAAAAATACCGAATGAACGTGTTCGCATGTTCATTCGGGTATATGCTCCATTGCAACCTCAGTGGCAGTTCTCATTGAACGTTATAAAAATACTGCCGCAGAGATGACGGTTGTCCAGAGCCCGTTCTTATTACCCTCGGCAGACTGGCAGGTGTGTTTTGTCCTGATGATCTTCCCGCTTGCCTTATAGATCTGTTCCCGTTCCTGCCATGCGGCATTGACATCGAACTCGATGCCGAGCGTTGTAGCGAGCATGGTGGCTGCCAGGTCTTCGGCATATTCCCCGGTCTTATCCGCTGTCTCGCCAAAGCCATGGTGTTCAGAGAGATACCCGTAATCTTCAGAATCTTTCGGGAGTGCAAGCCCGATGGCGGCAGAGACGAGCCGGTTCGGTTCGTTCGTCTCGTTCCGTGCCATGACACAATATGTGATACCACCGGACAGGAGCTGTTTTAACCCGGCAGATGTTGAGACCTGTCGACATTTCGGAGGAAAAATACTCGATACATAGACGAGGTTGCACTTCTCGATACCGGCTTTACGAAGCGCAAGTTCGAATGATGCCAACCGATCTTTATGGACACCCACCCCCTTAGTGAAGAAGATCTTGGAGGGAACAAACATAATGTTTATTTTTGTTGTGTCTTTTTTTTAGGTTTTGGTTGTACCATACATTTCAGGAAATAATCCGGGCATTTCGCAGACCGTGTACCTGATCGCGCACCGGGTTGTCGCCGTAACCGACGTGAACCGGGTGTATCGGGTGATATGCCCATCCGGCATCGGGTAAGAAAAAGCCGGGTATCGCGGCATATACGTCCTGTTATCTGATGAGGTTTTCACGCCGGGATGAATGCAGGTCGGGGATCCCACATGGTACGATGCCACTGGAATCCGAGGGTGAGATGGGGAGGATGTTCAAACCGGTATGGGTCTTTGCCTCAGTTGTCGTATCTCTTCATTCATGGCATCACCGTTACAAAACCCTTCCGTACTATCGTGTTTGACCCATAGGCATTCGTAACGGTAAGTTTAATCGTATAGTTGCCGGGCAGGTTGTAGACACAGGGAGGATTCTGGTCAGTACTGTCGATCATCCCGTCATTGTTGAAGTCCCATGCCCATGCCGTTTTGTTCGGACCGACAGATGTATCTTTGAACTGAATGGCAAGTGGTACAGAACCGGCTGTCCGGTTCACAGAAAACCTTGCTGTCGGGACTCCACTGGATAGGGTCATGAAATCTTTTTGTGAAGTCGTTGTGGTCCCGAAAATATTCGTGACTGTCAGATTGACGGTGTAGTTGCCTGGCAGGTAGTAGACACAAATTGGGTTTTGATCCGTGCTGTCCGTGATGCCATCATTGTTAAAGTCCCAAGCCCATCCGGTAATGTCCGGACTGGTTGAGGTATCGTTGAACTGGACCGCAAGAGGGGGGATGCCACTCCTGTTGGTTGCGGTGAAACTGGTAGCCGGTGCCAGTTCTCTGACAATAATGCATTCTTTTTTGGAAGTGGTATTCGATCCATATGCGTTCGTGATGGTAAGGTTGATCGTATAGTCACCTGGCAGGTTGTAGACGCAGACCGGGTTCTGGTCAGTGCTGTCAATGATGCCATCATTGTTGAAGTCCCACGCCCATCCGGTAATACCCGGACCGACCGAGGTATCGTTGAACTGAACCGCGAGAGGAGCCGTCCCGGATGTCGGATTCGCCATAAATGCGGTCACTGCCCCGTTCGTCACGGTCACGAAACCTGTTCTTTGTGATGTATTCGATCCGAATGCATTCGTGACCGTGAGATCGACCGTGTAGTTGCCCGTCAGGTAATAGACACAGAGGGGGTTCTGGTCCGTGCTGTCAACGATCCCATCACCGTTGAAATCCCACGCCCATCCGGTAATGTTGAGACCGGTTGAGGTATCGTTGAACTGGACGGCAAGAGGGGGGATACCCGTTACATTATGTGCGGTAAATGTAACGATGGGTGCCAGGCTGCCAACAGTGATGACATCTTTTTGTGAAATTGTTCTCGTCCCGGAGGTATTCGTAACTATGAGATTGACGGTGTAGTTGCCCGGCAGGTTGTAGACGCAGACCGGGTTCTGGGCAGTGCTGTCGATCATGCCATCACTGTTGAAGTCCCACATCCATCCGGTAATGTCCGGACCGGTTGCGGTATCGTTGAACTGGACCGCAAGGGGGGGAAAACCCGCCGTACTGTTTGCCGTGAATGCAACGACTGGTGCCAGGCTGGCGACAGCGATGACCTCTTGTTGTGAAACCGTTTTCGTGCCGAAGGGATTGGTTACCGTGAGATTGACGGAGTAGTTGCCCGGCAGGTTATAGACGCAGACCGGGTTCTGATCGGTACTGTCAATGATGCCATCATTGTTGAAGTCCCACGTCCATCCGGTTATTTCCGGACCGACCGACATATCCTTGAACTGGACCGTGAGTGGGGTCACCCCGGAACTTACATTTTCAGTGAAACCCGGACCCGGCTTGATTGCTTTTGCATATACTGTAATGAGAGTATCCAGTGCCAAACGGGAACTGCCATACTCGTTTTTCGCAGCCAGGGTGACCGTATAGTTCCCTGGTTGGAGGTAGGTGTATGCCGGGTTCTGGCTGGTTGAAGTGTTACCGTCCCCAAAATCCCAGAGCCAGGCGGTTGGTGACTGGGTTGAAGTATCGTGGAACCGGACCGTCAGGGGCACTGTACCGCTTTCTGGCGAGGCACGAAAGGTTACTCGCGGGGTTGTCGTTGGAGGAGCAGTTACCGTGATGTACCCGTCTTTGATCGTTGTATTGCTGCCCGCTGAATTGGTGGCAGTAAGATGTACCGGGTAGCATCCTGGTGACATGAAGGTATGGACCGGGTTCTGGCTGGTTGAAGTGGTGCTATCACCGAAGTCCCATGCCCATGATGACGGTGAACCGGTAGAAGTATCGGTGAACCTGACTGCGAGCGGTGTTGTCCCGTTCGTCACATCTGCCGTGAATGCTGCAACGGGCGGCAGGTTGGTGGGTGTTGTGAGATTTTTATCATAATTTCCTGTATAGATGGTTCCTTCTGATCCATAAACAGGAGAAAGGTACACGAAATAGCCACGCGTTGTCCCCCCCTGAATAATCCATTCCGGGGTATGTGCCGGTGGGTTTGTAAAAGGGGATTGACCCGTGTTGTTTCGATCATGCAGGAGTTTTTGCGATGGATTACTGGTGAGGTCAGCCATTACCGGAACAACCATGCATGTTACGAGGATAATGATGAATCCGAACTTCACCAGAAACCGGTATTTTCCAGGGTTCATGTGGTCACCCATGTTGGATGCCGGGCGGGATTCCTTCTTATGAAAATCCGTCTGTAGACAGTTTTCATTGTGTATTTGTGTACCCTCCAGGGCACATGGGAGGTTCTTATGAAAACGGCTACCGCCGTTTTCATGCTGTAGGTTTGTGACGACGTCGGTTCATCGGCAGTTCCTATGAAAAACAATTTCGTGTTTTTCAAGCTTTTAGGTGCGAACCTGTACCCGTTCATGTTCGTTTTTTTATGTGATGAAATGGTATCTGAGGGCGAAATATGTCCCCTTGCGGTTAAAGACTCCCCGGAATTAAGAATCCCCGGAACAATCGGGATACGAGAGTCACTCCATACATACATACGCAGGATGTATTTTGTCGTTAATCTGTAAAGTATTTTGTTTTATTTTTTTGGAATGGTAAGAATACTTGTCTTGTCCAATTCTGGTACTTCGCAGATGTTCCCCATTTTAGGAATCTCATACTCGTACATTATGAGTCTCAATTAAAAATGGAAACTGTCCAACACCTGTTGAATGGTATGACTTCCCATTTCAGGGCAAAGCACGATCGAATAATCGCAGGTGTTTGTCCAGGGATAGATGCAAAACGATGGAAAAAAAAGAATTTACTATTCCCGCTAATGCAGGATAGGAACCGGCATCGAACGCTCTATTAACAAAACGCCGCGAAATGGTGCAATGGCATGAAGGGGAGGGATTATACAGGAGATTCAGGGGAATTATGAGGTGGTGAACCGACACTGGAACAATGTTTCCGAATTCTTATATTGCCGGTGATCCTAGTACCATCATGAGCTCTGGGGTTACAATTGACGAGATTTATAAAGAGGTTAAAAAAATCCGGGCAGATATGGTCCGGCGTGAGGATCTCGAAGCACTTACCGATACTGTTGAAATCCTGAGCAACCCTGCAACTATGCAGCTCATTCGCAGATGTGACGAGGATATCCGGTGTGGGAGAACAAAGGAGATATCTTCTGTTGACGATCTGCTTCGCGAGTGTTCCTGATACCTTGGATCATCCGGCGTACAAAGACATTTTCGATAGCTTCCACCGGGTCAGGGATAATTCAAAGGTTAATGCCGAACTTGCAAGAAAGATCAAACGTCTTCAGGCAGATCCCCTGCATGTTGGCGGCTGGCTGTCAGGATCACTCCACGGGAAAAAATCAACACGGGTTGCACAACAGTATCGGCTGATTTTTATCCCCAATGAGCGGGAACATATCGTTTACCTCCTCCTGATTGATCACCGCAAACACGTGTACGAATGATCTATTCCTTCCGGCTGGTTCGTTTCATGATGTTCTCAACCGGGGACCTGCATGAAGATTCAATAATTCCGATGCACACTAAAGACCCGCAGGGTATCTGACCAATACCTTTGGTATTCTTTTACTTGTTCGCATCGGCTGATGCCGGATGTCGTGCTATATGCTGGACGAGATGACAGCGAAGAGGGGATGTCACGGGTGAGATGTTGCCCCGGATACGGCAGGACCACGCAGCAACCGATTTCCCTTTAAATTACCGGGTTCTTTTGGAGTTTTTTGGAGTTTTTTTCGTGCTCTTCATCCATCCTGACGACCGGTACGGCATTTGTACAGGATTCTCCGGTCAAAAAGGGGGAGTGGTTTATCCGCACTACAATCTCGTTATCTTCCCGACGATGTACCAGGCAATCTTCGTGGCGTCACCGACATCGATCCTGCCATTGTTGTTGAAGTCCGCGTCAGGGATGAGATGGGGTGTCTTTTCAACGACCATGTAGGCAGTCTTGGCAGTGTCCCCGATATCTACTTCCGTGTTCCCGTTGAGATCGCCACGGTACCGGTAGACGAGTGCAGACCCGTTCATCGTATTGAACGTGCGGTAGTTGAAGGTGCCATCGCCCCACATGGCATTAGTCAGGGTCAGCGGGGTTGACAATCCCACTGCCCCGGTACCGGACGTGTTGATGAAGAAGACCGTGACAGGTGAACCGATGTTGATGTTATCCGTCCGGGTGAGTGCAAGCCGGATACGACCGTCAGTCTGGTTTATGACCATGTTGCTGCCCGATGCATAGGACTGGTTCAGGGTGATCTCGTTGACCCGGATAACCGCTGGGTCGTACGCGAGGTCGAACGAGATGCCGGTTCCATTGGTGATGTTCATCACCAGTACCGGGAGTTGTGTCGCGGTGTTCTGGTAGAGCGACGCGGCGGGGAGGATGAGCCGGGCGCGGTCTGCGGGAGCTTCCTGTACTGAGATGTACTTGTCCCTGACCAGGCTGTGTGAGCCCGCTGTGTTCGTGACCGTCAGGTTGACCGTGAAGGTGCCTGCGGTTGTGTACGTGTGGGTTGCGTTCTGTGTAGTTGCCGTGCTGCCGTCACCAAAGTTCCAGAGCCAGCTGGTCGGGATGTTGGCGGAGGTGTCGGTGAAGGTGACTGTGAGCGGTGCGGTGCCGGTGGTGG
>Ga0265297_10010446_pt1 | contig 11669 bp, 7 predicted proteins | sample Munlanlwell13791_FD_192502 | JGI IMG/M metagenome (GOLD analysis project Ga0265297, IMG submission 192502) | Leachate microbial communities from a municipal landfill in Southern Ontario, Canada - Leachate well 137-91 | ecosystem: Engineered > Solid waste > Landfill > Unclassified | place...
GATATTTTTGTTTGTATGAATCAATGTTGGGCGTCTTGGCCGCCAGAACGGCATTGCCTTTGGGATTTTCGTTGTAACCCCAGCCGTCCCGAATGATGATTGCTACCGGTCTCATAAATTTACCTCTGATTTCTTATAGCGCTGTTTTAATGAATGTTAACCAGTCACTATCTGTTGATAATAGTCTATTATATTCTATCATGAACTTATCTTCGTGAACCTCACCTAAAAAGGGAATTTCTTCGCCCTTTCTCTTCAAAAATTCAGGGGCAGTTTTATAATATCCCAAAACACAGGCTTTAATTTGCATTTCCTCTCCATAAGCCGTTTCTTCGATGAAGTTCAATAATCCGGATACTGAATCGTTCTTTTCTAATCTTTCCTCAACAAATCTAAGAAATTTCTTAAGACTACTAATATGAGCCAAAATTTTCATGAAGAAATCCTTGGGAATAGCAACTTTTACAAATATTCCTATTTCAGCATTTTGAGGTGCCTCAGCCCAAATGCTGTCAAGGGTATCGGTAGATTTTATGCTTACAATCATTTTTGAGCCGGGTATATCCGATTTGAAGCCTGCAATTTGTGCGTTGATTTCCCAGTCCAAATCGATTTTATGAGCAAATTTATCTAAAAGGAATTTCTTGAAGGCAATTTCGCCAATCTTCCCAATGAAAGTGTCGGAAAATATTTGTTCGAAATCTCTCTGCTTAGAGCGGCGTGTTTTTTCGGTAGCTGTAGCGCGTGTTGTTCCCTGAAACATCTTATAAGGCATTGCCAGCGAAAAAATCGCCAGCCGTAGTAAATCAGGATCGTCAGTTTTTAAGACTATAGTGTTTGGCACAATTCTTTGCCGAATCCAAGGGATAATCAAATCAGTATCTATCAACCGTTTCGGAAGCCTTTTATTTGTCTCGATAGACAGAATATTACCATCACCGAGTCTTAGAGCCGATATAATCAAAGAACCGATCTCGTCATTTGAATAATAACCGGATTCACGACTAAACTCTGTCAAGTAATCACCGAGAGCAATCCGAACGTTCTTTTTAATGTTGAAACCGGTTTTTGTCATTTCAATAATCATGGTTTTCTCCCAACTATTAACCATTCTCCGGCGATTCCCTCTGGGTTTTCGTTTAATCTGTTTTTAGAGAGATTGCGGTTTTTAATTAAATCAAAAAGCGTTTCTTCAATCTTAAAGCCACAGTCTATCATTATTTCAATAATGATGTCCTTTACACTTATAGGGTGACCGAAGACTTTGGGTTCTCCAATGAAAATAGATAGAATGCCATCGGTTTTTAAAACTTCTTCGGCGAACCGGATAAAGAATTGCATATCAGTAAAATAGGATACAAATCTTTGAATATTATCTTGAGTTTTGAAGTTTACCGAAAGATCAATAATCCGTTCGAGTGCGGATTCGTAAGATCGGATGTTTATAATTCGACCATCATTTTCGGAAAACATTGTTTTTTTCTGACCAATCTCATTTTTAGTCAAATTTTTGACTTGCAAATCACTTAATAAATCCAACCAATATAAATCGATTTTCGTTGAACGGAAATATTCCTGAGCATATAGATAAGGCGGAGATGTTACAATGCAATCTATTGTATCGGGCTGAATTGTTATCGGAAGAAGATCGATACTTTTGTTGGTTACATATAAAAAAGGTTGAGAAACATTATTAAGCCTTGAAATATTCGAGAAATTCAACTTATGCCGGTTATTTAGTTCAAGACAACTTTTCAGGTATTCAAACGATCTAGATTTCAATTCTTTTATAAGCACGCTCCGTCCGTGATTGTTTAGTGAATCGACCAGCTTTTCCATACGGGCTTTTTTAAACCTTGACTGAGTTAATTTTGGCGTCTCGTCATCACCGAATGAATATTTTCTAGAAATATAAAGTCCAGCGGCTTTAATAATGGTCTTTATTTCAGGCTCTACGTTTTCATCGATTGAATGAATATATGCCCACATTTGTTTGATTCTGTGTAAAATATCAGATCGATACCAATAATCAACATTACTCCATCTAGGTTCAAATTCTTTATCGTTATTAAATATTATGTCGGCATGGTGACTAATAGCCTTAAAGTATTCCATTTCTTTCGACGTATCAAGTTTCAACATTTTTACATCAATCAAGAATGGAGTCATCGGATTAATATCACTGGAAATATTACTATTTCCCGTTATCATACTTTCAAGCGCAGTAGTCCCTGAACCGGCAAATGGATCAAGAATTATTTTCTTCCTCAGCCTGTATTTTTCAATTACATATCGGGGTACTTGTGGGATAAATTTCGCGGGGTAAAAATTATGAATTCCATGAGTTAAGTATGTCGTAGACGGAATTACATTTGCCAGTTTTTCCCTAAGACTGATAGTCTGACTATTGATAGCGTTTACTTTTAACGCTTCCGAGAGATCTATCTGACTATAGAGAGCAAGTTGTTCCTTAGTTGCCTTATTTTGTTTTCCTGGGATTTGACTTGTGTATCTGGTCATTTTATCTGTGACTTTTTTCTAAGTATAGAATAACTCATTTATAGTGATTCTACAACTTTATTCATGGAATCGATGATGTTTTGTTCGGCACAGACCAAATCCAGACTGTGCAGTTTTTCGAGATATTCTTTTTTCGTTGCATCGTCCACGGTTTCACAGCCCATAATAATTTCCATGCCTTTGTTAGAGACCAGACAGGCCATTTCCGCTACAAAAATTCTAAGAGCGGATTGCAGCTTGCTGGCGTCCGGCGCAGAGGTGCGTAAATGTTCGGCGGTTTTATGAGATAATGCTACAGCAGTTTCGGTATAGGTAATGATGTCTGACAGCAGGAACTGGATATGTTGCTGGCGGGTGAGTTTGTTGTTGTGTGCGAAAAAGATCAGATCGTTGAGCAATTCCAAAACCTGCGCGATAATTTCGGCGGATTCGAGGCCGGATTGTTTAGATAGCAGGCGCATCTCATCTGCCAAGCCGCGATAGAATTCGCCTTTGGATTTGATGGTCATCCGCCAGCGGTACAGATAAATGATATTCTGCTGAATTTCGCTGGTGCCTTCGTAAATGGTCGTGATGCGCACGTCGCGCTTGATTTTCTCGACTTCGTAATCGTGCATATAGCCGTAGCCGCCGAGGGCCTGGATAGCGGCTTCCGCGGCGGTGTTGCCGGCTTCTGTGGCAAAATACTTGGCAATCGAGCCTTCGACCAGAATATCAGTGTCGCCGGAATCGATGCGCCGGGCGATTTCTTCGATATAAGCCTGGGCGGCGCTCAGGCGGACGATGTTCGGCACGAGCAATTTGTGGGTATAGCCCTGCTTTTCGATCAGCGGTGTGCCGAATTGAATACGCTCTTTGGCAAATTTGACGGCTTTTTCCATGGCAGACAGACCGGCGCCAAGTCCGAAAGCCGCTACCATCAGGCGCGTGTATGAAAAGACATCGTTAGCCTGTTTCAACCCGACGCCAGGAACGCCGCCGACGATATTCTCCGTCGGTACGAGCACGTTTTCCAGTATTAACGGCGAGGTGTTGGCGGCGCGGATGCCGTGTTTATGTTCGGGTTTACCGCGCTTCAGACCTTCCGCGTTGCCTTCGATGATGAAGAAAGTCGCGCCTTCCGGAGTTTTGGCCAGCAGAGTGAGGAAATCGGCAAAACCGCCGTTGGAGATGAACTGTTTATTGCCGTTCAGGCGATAGGCGACAATTTTACCGGATTCATCGGTCACGGGTTCGGCTTTGGTCTTGATGGCATCGAGATTACTACCGGCATCGGCTTCGGTAACGGCATAGGCGACAATCGCGCTCTCCCGGACGATTTTGTTCAGCCATTTTTCTTTCTGTTCTTCAGTGCCGAAGAGCAGAATCGGTTCGGCGCCCAAATGGATCGCCAGAAAGGCGGTTGAAACTCCCAGACAAATTTTCGCTAATTCGACGGAAACATGATAAGTGTCCAACGCCCCGCCGCCCAGCCCGCCGTATTCCTCCGGGATAAAAACCATTTGCAGACCGACGCGTTCGCTCAGTAATTCCCGGATGATTTCCAGCGGAAATTCACTTTTATCGTCGAGTTCGAGTATTTTCTCGCGGGTCAGCAATTCACTTTTTAGCGCATTGATGGTTTCGAGAATCATCGCGCGGGTTTCGTGGTCGAGTCCGGCTTGAGTCATTTTCTCAACTCCTGAAATTAAATAAAAAGAACATGGAAATATAATCAGCCGTCAGCGATTGACGAAAGAAAAAGTAAAAATAATTGCCATTCGCACAGGTAAATATTTTTTAACTAAAATTCTTGAAAAATGCTTTTTCATTCTGGCGTTGTAGTGATAATTTAACCAGATATTTCAAATGGAAAATCTTATGAGCACCGAACATATAATTATCAAAGGCGCCCGCGAGCACAACCTTAAAAACATCGACGTACAAATCCCGCGCGATAAATTAGTAGTCATTACCGGATTATCGGGTTCGGGCAAATCGTCGTTGGCTTTCGATACGATCTATGCCGAGGGACAACGGCGCTACGTCGAATCGCTTTCGGCATACGCCCGCCAGTTTCTGGGACTGATGGAGAAACCGGATGTTGATTTTATCGAGGGGCTTTCACCGGCGATTTCGATCGAACAAAAATCGGGTTCGCGCAATCCGCGCTCGACAGTCGGAACAGTCACTGAAATTTACGATTACCTACGCCTGCTGTATGCCCGGATCGGTGTCCCGTATTGTTATCAATGTGGCAAGCGCATCGAGCGCCAAACTATCCAGCAGATCGTCGATAATATTATCAGTATGCCGGAAGACACCCGTATCATGATTCTGGCGCCGTTGGTACGCGGACGTAAAGGTGAGTACAAAGAAGTTTTCAGGGAAGTTCAACGTGAAGGTTTTGTGCGCATCAGGGTCGACGGGAAAATCTCCGAAATCGAGCGCACCCTGACACTTGACAAAAACAAAAAACATAATATCGAAGTAGTCGTTGATCGGTTAATAATTAATCCGACCGTCAAGGAACGTTTGAATGAATCGGTTGAATTGGCTCTGAAAATCGGTTCCGGCCTACTGATCGTGATGATCAATGCGGAAAGAGAGCAAATATTCAGCGAGCGACTGGCCTGCACTGATTGCGGGATCAGTTATGAAGAACTGGCGCCGCGCATGTTTAGCTTCAATAGTCCTTTCGGCGCTTGTCCGATTTGCGACGGACTGGGCACCCGCATGGAAATCGATCCGGAGTTGATTATCCCGGACGATACAAAAAGTCTCAGTCAGGGGGCAATTGTACCTTTGGGCGAACAACCCCGCGGCGGTTGGTATTCGGCGATTCTAAAGGGTTTGGCGCGTAAATATAATTTCGACTTCGTGACCGCTTTCCGCAAATTGCCGGAGGAAGCCCAGAACGCCTTACTGTATGGCTCGGAAGGACGCGCTTTTTCAATTAACCTGAAATCAGACCGCATTAACGGCGAATATCGTATGCCGTTCGAAGGCGTGATCCCAAATTTGCGCCGCCGTTATAAACAAACGACATCAGCCGGAGTCCGCGCCTGGATTCAACAATTCATGAGTAGCAGTGCCTGTCCCAAATGTCAGGGTGCGCGCCTTAAACCGGAGAGTCTGGCGGTCAAAATCGGAGGCTTTTCGATTGCTGAAATCAGCGCTTTATCGATCGTCCGCTTGAAAGATTTTTTTGACAACCTTGTGCTCAATCCGACCGAAAAGCAAATTTCACAGCAAATTCTGAAAGAAATCAAAGCCCGCCTCAGCTTTTTAACCAATGTTGGGGTTGAATATCTGACACTCGATCGAACTGCCTATACGCTTTCCGGCGGCGAAGCCCAGCGGATCCGGCTGGCTACTCAAATCGGCTCGCAGTTAATGGGAGTGCTGTATATTCTCGACGAACCCAGTATCGGTTTGCATCAAAGAGACAACCGGCGTCTGATCGATACCCTGATGCGTATGCGCGACAACGGCAATACCGTAATCGTCGTGGAACACGATCAGGAAATGATAGAATCGGCTGATTATATCATTGACCTCGGTCCTGGAGCCGGGGCGACCGGCGGTCATGTGGTTTTCACCGGGACGCCCGCCGAAATTAAGAAGGATGAGAATTCACTGACCGGTCAGTATCTTTCCGGAGCTAAAACCATTCCGATTCCACCCCGCCGTCGCCCGGGCAACGCCAAACACATCTGTCTTTGCGGGGCCACCGGCAATAACCTGAAAAATATCGATGTTCATTTTCCGTTGAATCAATTTACATGCGTTACCGGCGTATCCGGCTCCGGGAAAAGCACGCTCGTTAACGAAACCTTGTTTCCAATTCTGCACCGTCATTTTTATAATTCCCAGCGCGTCCCGTTAAAACATTCACAAATCACCGGATTGGAATATATTGATAAAGTCATTGATATCGACCAGTCGCCGATCGGACGCACCCCGCGCTCCAATCCGGCTACCTATACCGGCACTTTTACTCACATTCGTGACTTATTTGCAAATTTGAAGGAGTCTAAGATTCGCGGCTATACCGCCAGCAGATTTTCTTTTAATGTCAAAGGCGGACGCTGTGAAGCCTGCAGTGGCGATGGAATCAAGAAAATCGAAATGCACTTTCTGCCGGACGTTTATGTCCCTTGCGAGGAATGTAAAGGTTTGCGCTATAATCGGGACACCCTTGAAATCAAATATAAGGGTAAAAGTATTGCCGATGTCTTGAATATGTCGGTCAGTGAATCATTCGACTTTTTTCAGAACATCCCTTCAATTCACAAGAAACTTCAGACTCTGATTGATGTTGGTTTAGGCTATATCAAGCTCGGTCAGCAGGCAACCACTTTATCCGGCGGTGAGGCTCAGCGCGTAAAACTGTCAACGGAACTGAGCCGGGTTGGGACAGGCAAAACACTCTATATTTTAGATGAACCTACCACCGGTCTGCATTTCGAGGATATCAAAATGTTGCTCAAAGTGTTGAACCGGCTGGTCGATCAGGGCAATACTGTCATTGTCATCGAACATAATCTCGATGTGATTAAGACTGCCGATTTTATCATCGATCTAGGTCCGGAGGGCGGTGATGAAGGCGGCTACATTGTTTGCGAAGGTACTCCTGAGGAAATATCAGCGAACCGCACCTCCAATACCGGACATTTTTTAGCTAAAATCCTGCATCATTCTTAAAGCCATCTCCCCACGTGGCAATCAAAACACAAATTTGTGTATTGAGTGCCACACATCGGGTGTCTTGGAAATAATTATAAGTAATTGATTACATACGTTTTATATGCTTGGCATAATAATTGTAACAGATCAAATTGTTATTTGAAATGAAACAATCCTGAATAGATGGTGAGCACCTCACTCGTATGTCGCCCTCTCAGTAGTATGCCCAAAAGCAGCTGGAATGGACTCCGCCAGGAAAATCCATTCCAGCTTTTTGCTACTAAAGAAAAAACATATTAAAATTAAAACTTCCGAATAAAAACTGGATAAAATCTTCCGTTTTAACTAAGTTGCACCCTACAAAATGTTTTTATGGGAGATAAGATGTTAAAGGAAAAAATCGGACAGGCCGTCGAAATATTGAAAGAACGCAAGATTGACCTGTGGCTGACCTTTGTACGGGAAACCGAAACTATTTCTGATCCGTGTCTGGATTTAATTGTGGGTACCAATTGCACCTGGCAATCGGCGTTCATGATTACAGCAGACGGAAGAACGATTGCCATTGTGGGAAGTCTGGATAAAGAGCGTATCCAGCAGACCGGATTATATGAAGATATCCGGATTTATGTCGATGATTTCGGCGCGGCTTTTCTAAAAGCGCTCGACGAGATAAAGCCGAAGCGAATCGCGATCAACACTTCTGTCAATGATTATATGGCGGACGGTTTAACACACGGTATGTATGAATTATTGATTAACTATACGAAGCCCACTCAATATCAGAATCTTTTCATTTCCGCTGAAAAAATCGTTGCGGCGCTACGCGGACGAAAATCTCCAATGGAAATCGAGCTGATCAAGAAATCGATTGAGTTAACCGAAAAAATATACGCTAACGTCAGTCCTCAGATTAAAGCCGGTCGCACTGAGAAAAACATTGCAGATATAATCCTTAAAATGGTTGTCGAACACGGCGTCGAGACCGCCTGGGAATCCAATTCCTGTCCGGCAGTTTTTACCGGACCACTTTCGGCTGGTGCGCATGCCGATCCGACTGAACGGGTCATTCAGCCCGGCCACGTCTTGAACATTGATTTTGGGGTAAAGTTAAACGGTTATTGCTCCGATATCCAGCGCACCTGGTATATTCTGAAAGATGATGAACAAGTCGCTCCCGACCCGGTACAAAAAGGTTTTGCGGTTTTACTGGAATCAGTCAGGTTAGCTTTTGAGGCGATCAGACCCGGCAAATTGGGTTGGGAGATTGACAAAATTGCCCGCGATTATATCGTAGCGAATGGCTATCCCGAGTATCAGCATGGTCTCGGTCATCAGGTCGGCCGATCAACGCACGATGGCGCCGGCATGTTAGGTCCGCGCTGGGAACGCTATGGCGATACAGTCTTTCTCCCGCTGGAAGTTGGACAGGTTTATACCATCGAGCCGCGCTTGCCGATCGAAGGTTATGGAGTAGCCACGGTCGAAGAGATGGTGGTCATAAGACCAAATGGGTGCAAATATCTCAGCCATCCACAGAGTCGATTATTTTATACGCGCTGATTGACGGCGTATTTATTTCGATCGATAGCTGGATTTATCTGATTCTGGTCTTGTTTCATTGCGTCCGGCAAACTAATTTTGCGTAAATTTGATGTTTGTTATAAGACGGTATGTGCAAAGAATCGTTAAATAATAAAGTAATCAGGATATTCGATAACGATGTTCATTAAATATTATACCGGTCTAATGTTACTCCGGGCAATGAAATCAGAGTAGCGCTGTGAGTGTTAAAGTCAAATCTTTTGCGAGAAGATTTTCTGATTTCGTTTTTTCATTGCGGGTTCAAATTGGGAAGAATCCGATTAATGAATATATCCGCCTGCTGTTTTTTGCCATCCTAATTGGTGTGCTGGCCGGATTTGTGACTCTGGCTTTTTATAATCTCATTCACCTGATCAGTTACTTCTGTTATGAGTATCTGCCGGAGCAATTCCCGCAATTACCACGCTGGTGTCTGGCTTTCATTCCGGCGCTCGCTGGTCTGATTGTGGGATTAATGATCAAAGTGTGGCCGCGACAGCCGCGACAGCGCGGGGTTGTGGAGGTGATCAAGACCAGTTTCATCGGACGCAGTCTGATCCGGATTTCGACCATATTTTTCAATTTTATCGCGACCACGATTTTCCTGGGCGCGGGCGGAACTCTTGGTCCGGAAGCGCCTACGGCTTTTCTGGGAGCGGGAAGCGGTTCGATTATCGGACAAATATTCCGGGTGCCGGAAAGGCAAAGGCGGGTTTTTCTAGCGGCCGGGACGGCGGGTGCGATTGCGGCAATTTTTAACGCTCCGATCGGCGGTGTATTTTTTGCCATTGAAATCGTCCTGTTTAATAATTTCCAAACGCTTACTTTTTCAGCTCTGATCGTTTCGGCGATCACCGCTGATTTTCTTTCGCGGACTTTTCTCGGCGAACAACCGATATTAATTCTGCCCGAAGTCGAAATGATCCGGTCTTCGAATATTTTATATTACGCCGTTTTAGGTATTATTACCGGACTATTGTCGCTTGCTTATATACGTTTTTCCGGCTGGATGCGCAAAGTATTAACCGAACGACTGAAACGAATTTCATCCGTAATCAAGCTCTCCGGTCTGATGTTGATTCTGGGACTGGCGGGAATTTTCTTTCCGCAACTTCTCGGTATCGGGTATGGAGCCATTCGGGACATCGCCAGCAGTGTTTTCACTTGGCAGATCCTGGCGGTATTATTTATAATGAAATTTTTATTCGTTGGATTGTTAGCCGGGGCTGGTGGATTCGGCGGGCTGTTCGCGCCCTCGCTTTTTATGGGAGCGGCTTTGGGAGCATTACTGGCCAATCTTGGCAATCAGGTATTCGGTCTTACATTGGATGTAGCCGGATTCGCCATTGCCGGGATGGGCGCCATGCTGGCCGCCGTGAATAGTATTCCCGTAACGGCCTTATTAATTATTGTCGAAATCACCGATAATTATCATCTCGTTCTGCCCTTAATGCTCAGCATCATCATGAGTTATATTATCGTTCATTATGTGTTGAAAGAAACGGTTTATTCGATCGAATTGAAACAGCGCGGCATCCAATTATATGACGGCAAGGAGCTGAATGTTCTGAAACATCTGAAAATCGATCAGATCATGTCGTATGAGTTTCATAAAGTGTATGCGACGATGGATGTGAAAACACTGGTTAAAGTAATTTCCGGCGGGGCGGCGAATATTTATTGGGTAGAGAATGAACAACATAAAATCATCGGTTTTATTTCCTGGTCGGATTTGAAACCGCTGATCAATGATTATCAGAATCTGGATACTCTGGTACTGGTCTCCGACGTGATGAATCCTAATGTGGTTTCGGTTCAAACCGACGATACCCTCGATTATGTGATAAAATTGTTCGGCCGCTATAACGTCGATGAACTGCCGGTAATCGACCCGGCGACCGGAATGTTAATCGGGACAGTCAACCGCAACCGAGTCATTCAGCTGTACAATCAGGAAATTTTCAAACGTGAAACCGCCGGCGATCTGGCGACTCATATTCGTTATCTCGAACAGACACGTTTCGTCGAGATCGATGAGGATTTTTCAATTCTGGAAATGACTGCGCCGGAGACAATGGTAAATTCCAGCCTGCAGGTGCTTGATCTGCGCAACCGCTACTACATTCAGATTATTCTAATTAAGAGACTAGACTCTAAAGGCCGGAAAATCGTCATTACGCCGCGGGCTGAAACGGTTATCTTACAGAATGACACCCTGATTTTCGCCGGTCCCACAAAAAAATTGTATGAATTAAAAGAGCGTAATTACTCCTGAAAATGACTATCTCGCGCGCTGATAAATCCCTTTACCGCTCCTTGAAAATTAAAAAAGAGCGCGAGGAAACTGGCCTGTTTTTGGTGGAAGGTATAAAACCCGTTACGGAAGCTCTGCTGGCCGGCTTTCCGCTTGAACGCATTTTAATATCGGACAATGTTGCCGAATCTGAACGGCTGAGGATATTATCTCTGGCAAACGATAAGAATGTAGCGGTTGTCTCGGTGGCTTACCCGGAAATTGATCAAATTTCATCACTACTCAATCCGGAAGGAGTACTGGCTATAGCAAAAATATCCGCGAAAGAAAATTCACTCGCACCGCTCACCTATCCGGCGCTCTATCTCTGGCAGATCAACGATCCGGGCAACCTTGGCACGATTCTGCGCACGGCGCTCTGGTTCGATTGCCGAACTATCCTGCTTTCGCCGGAATCGGTTGATATTTACAGCCCAAAGGTCGTGCGCGGCGCTATGGGCGCCAATTTCCGACTGACGTTGCGCACTAATGTCGACATTCACCAGATAGAGATGATTCTGGCACACGATAATTCGTCATTATGGGCAACCGATTCTTCCGGCACTTTTGACAAACCGACGCTGGCTGACGATCGCTTCATTCT
>Ga0265297_10010448_pt1 | contig 11668 bp, 10 predicted proteins | sample Munlanlwell13791_FD_192502 | JGI IMG/M metagenome (GOLD analysis project Ga0265297, IMG submission 192502) | Leachate microbial communities from a municipal landfill in Southern Ontario, Canada - Leachate well 137-91 | ecosystem: Engineered > Solid waste > Landfill > Unclassified | place...
TCTGGCGGAAAACGATGCCCATGCCATCGCCCTGGCCCGCCAGGCGGTACGCAACCTGGGCCAGCCCCCCGCACCGGCGATTCCGCTCCGTCCGTCCGTGCCGCCGGCCATGGACCCGGAAGAGATCCTGGGCGTGGTGCCGGCCGATGCCCGCACGCCCTACGACATCCGCGAAGTGATCGGGCGGATCGTCGACGGCTCCGACTTCGAGGAATTCAAGGAGCGCTTCGGCACCACGCTGGTCTGCGGCTTCGCCCATATCGACGGCATTCCCGTGGGCATCCTCGGCAACAACGGCGTGCTGTTTTCCGAAAGCTCGCAGAAGGGCGCCCATTTCATCGGCCTCTGCTGCCAGCGCAAGATCCCGCTCCTGTTCCTGCAGAACATCACCGGTTTCATGGTCGGCTCGAAATACGAGGCGGGCGGCATCGCGCGCGACGGCGCCAAGCTGGTCAATGCGGTCTCGACCGCGGCGGTGCCCAAGGTCACCGTGATCGTCGGCGGCTCCTTCGGGGCCGGCAATTACGGCATGTGCGGCCGCGCCTATGGCCCGCGCTTCCTGTGGATGTGGCCCAATGCCCGGATCTCGGTCATGGGCGGCGAACAGGCGGCCGGCGTTCTGGCGACCGTGCGGCGCGCCGCCGTCGAAGCCCGCGGCGGCAGTTGGAGTGCGGAAGAAGAGGCCGCCCTCAAGCAGCCCGTGATCGACCAGTTCGAAACCCAGTCGCACCCGCTCTATGCCTCGGCGCGGTTGTGGGACGACGGCATCATCGACCCGCGCCAGACCCGCGACGTGGTCGCCCTGTCGCTCCGCGCGGCGCTGAATGCGCCCATCGAGGAAACGCGCTTCGGCGTGTTCCGCATGTGAGGAGGGGCGGATGTTCCAGAAGATCCTGATCGCCAACCGGGGCGAAATCGCCTGCCGGGTGATCGACACCGCGCGCCGCATGGGCATCGGTACCGTCGCCGTCTATTCGGATGCCGACCGCGACGCCCGCCACCGGGCGCTGGCCGACGAGGCCGTGTACATCGGCCCGGCCCCGGCGGCCGAGAGTTATCTCAAGGGCGAGCGCATCATCGAAGCGGCACTGGCCACGGGGGCGGAGGCGATCCACCCGGGCTACGGCTTCCTGTCCGAGAATCCCGGCTTCGTCGAAGCGGTCGAAGCGGCCGGCCTCACCTTCATCGGCCCCTCGCCCGCCTCGATCCGCGCCATGGGGCTCAAGGACGCGGCCAAGGCGCTGATGGTCGAGGCCGGCGTTCCGGTCGTGCCCGGCTATCACGGCGAGCGGCAGGATGCCGGCTTCCTGGCCGCCGAGGCGGACAAGATCGGCTATCCCGTGCTGATCAAGGCGCGCGCGGGCGGCGGCGGTAAAGGTATGAGGCTGGTCGAGAAGCCGGCCGATTTCGCCGCCGCGCTGGAAGGCGCCCAGCGCGAGGGCCGCGCCAGTTTCGGCGACGGCGCCGTGCTGATCGAGCGCTATGTGACCAGCCCGCGCCATATCGAGGTCCAGGTCTTCGGCGACCGCTTCGGTAATGTCGTGCACCTCTACGAGCGCGACTGTTCCCTGCAGCGCCGCCACCAGAAGGTGATCGAGGAAGCCCCCGCCCCCGGCATGACCGCCGAGGTGCGCGCCGCCATGACCGCGGCGGCGGTCAAGGCCGCCAAGGCGGTCGCCTATCACAATGCCGGCACGATCGAATTCATCGTCGACGGTTCCGGCCCGCTCCGCCCCGACGGCTTCTGGTTCATGGAGATGAACACGCGGCTTCAGGTCGAGCATCCGGTGACCGAGGCGATCACCGGCCTCGACCTCGTCGAATGGCAGCTCCGCGTCGCCGCGGGCGAGCCGCTGCCGCTGGCGCAGGACGAGATCCCCCTGAACGGCCACGCCTTCGAAGCCCGCCTCTATGCCGAGGATCCGGCCAAGGGCTTCCTGCCCGCCCCCGGCCCCCTGCTCCACGTCGCCTTCCCCGATGGCGCCCGGATCGACACCGGCGTCCGCGCCGGCGACCGCATCAGTGCCCATTACGATCCCATGATCGCCAAGCTCACGGCCCAAGGCCCGAGCCGGGCGGAGGCGCTGTCCCGCCTGCGCCAGGCCCTGGCCGCGACCCATGTCGCCGGCACCGCGACCAACCTCGGCTTCCTCCAGGCGCTCTGCCGCGACGCCGATTTCGCCGAGGGGCGGATGGACACCGGCCTGATCGGGCGGAAGCAGGAGGCGCTGACCCACGTCGCCCCGCCGGACGATGCCGCCATCCTGTTCGCGGCGATGACGGCGCTCGACCTCGACCCGGCACGGCCGCAGTTCGGCTTCCGCCTGTGGGATACCGGGACGGTGCGGATCGAATTCGTCTCGGGCGGCGACCTCGTCGCGCGCGACCTTCGCCTGCTCGGCCCCGGCCGGATCGCGGTCGAGGACGGCGGACGTTCCACCGTCTTCGAGGCGGTCTCTTGCAGCGCGGACGGCTTGCGGGCACGCCAGGGCGGGCGCAACCTCGACGCCAAAGTGGCCCATGTCGGCGACGCGGTCTCCGTGCTGCTGGGCGGCAGGATCACCGATTTCGCCCTGATCGACCCGCTGGCGATCGAACGGACCGGCGGGGCGGCGGAAAACCGGATCGTGGCGCCCATGACCGGCGTCGTGCGCTCGGTCCCCGTGACGGCGGGCAGCACGGTCGCCAAGGGCGACATCCTGGTCGTCATGGAGGCGATGAAGATGGAGCACAGCCTGCGCGCCGCCGCCGACGGCGTGGTCGAGGCCGTGCATTGCAAGGTGGGCGATACGGTCGACGACGGCACCCTGCTGGTCGATTTCGCCCCGCAGGCGGCCGAAGGCGCAGCGGTGGAGGACAGCCTTGTCTGAGCCCGTCACCATCTACGAAGTCGGCCCGCGCGACGGCTTGCAGAACGAGGCCGGCTTCGTGCCGACCGCGGACAAGATCGCCCTGATCGACCTCCTGTCCGAAACCGGCCTGACGCGGATCGAGGCGATCAGTTTCGTCTCGCCCAAATGGGTGCCGCAGATGGCCGATGCCGCCGACGTGATGGCCGGCATACGGCGGGCGCCCGGCATCCGCTATGCCGTGTTGACCCCGAACCTGCGCGGTTTCGAGGCGGCCATGGCGGCCGTCGCCGACGAGGTGGCGATCTTCGCTTCCGCCTCCGAAGGCTTCAGCCGGAAGAACATCAACTGCTCGATCGCCGAGAGCCTGGCGCGCTTCGCCCCGGTGGCGGAGGCGGCCTGGGCGGCCGGCGTGCCGCTGCGCGGCTATGTCTCCTGCGTGGTCGAATGCCCCTATGACGGGCCGGTGGCGCCCGCGGCGGTCACCCGGGTCACCGCCGACCTGCTCGCCATGGGCTGCTACGAAGTCTCCCTCGGCGACACCATCGGCCGCGCCACGCCGGAAACGGTCGATCTTCTGCTCGCCTCGCTCACCCGTTCGATCGCGCCGGAGAGCCTGGCCGGTCATTTCCACGACACCGGCGGCCGCGCCCTCGACAATGTCGCGGTCGCGCTCGGTTACGGCATCCGCACCTTCGACAGCGCCATCGGCGGGTTGGGCGGCTGCCCCTATGCCCCGGGCGCCAAGGGCAATGTCTCGACCCTGGCGCTCGCCCGCAGGCTGGCGGCGGAGGGCTGGGATACCGGGCTCGACCTCGCCGCCCTCGAACGGGCGGAAGCCTTCATGACGGATCACATCGCGGCGACTTCGGGCTAGGCCGCCGTCAGAAAGAACAAGCTCTCGGGAGGAAAAAATGGCTGAGACCACAGCGAGCTATGTTTCCGGCATTTCCGACGTCCCCCTGCTCGGCCGCACCATCGGCCAGGCCCTCGACCATGCCGCGGCCGCCTGGGGCGGCCAGGAAGCCCTGGTCTCACCGTCGCAGGACATCCGCTGGACCTGGGCCGAGCTGCGGGATCGCGCCGACGCCTTCGCGGCCGGCCTGCTCGCCTTGGGGCTCCAGCGCGGCGACCGGATCGGCATCTGGTCGCTCAACCGCGCCGAATGGACCCTGACCCAATTCGCCGCCGCCAAGGCCGGCCTGATCCTGGTCACCATCAACCCGGCCTATCGCCTGTCCGAGCTGGAATTCGCCCTGAACAAGGTCGGCTGCACCGCCCTGGTCACCGCGACCGCCTTCAAGACCAGCGATTACATGGCCATGGTCCAGACCCTGGCCCCCGAATTGGCCACGGCAGTCCCCGGCAAGCTCGCGGCAGGGCGCCTGCCCAGGCTCCGCATCGTGATCCAGATCGGCGGGCCGAAGGTCGAGGGCACGATCGCCTTCGACGACGTCGCCGGCCTCGGCGGGGCGGCCGAGCGCGAGGCGCTGGCGGCCCTTTCGGGCGAACTCCAGTTCGACGACCCGATCAACATCCAGTTCACCAGCGGCACCACGGGTTCGCCCAAGGGCGTCACGCTGACCCACCACAATATCCTGAACAACGGCTATTTCGTCGGCCGCGCGCTGCGCCTGACCGCGGCCGACCGGGTCTGCATCCCGGTACCGCTCTACCATTGCTTCGGCATGGTGATGGGTAACCTCGCCTGCGTCACCCATGGCGCCGCCATGGTCTATCCGGGCGAGGGCTTCGACCCGGCGGCGGCGCTGGCGACCGTCCAGGCCGAGAAATGCACCGCGCTCTACGGCGTGCCGACCATGTTCATCGCCGAGCTGGACCATCCGGATTTCGCCAGCTTCGATCTCGGCTCGCTCCGCACCGGCATCATGGCCGGCTCGCCCTGCCCGATCGAGGTGATGCGCAAGGTCACCTCCCGCATGAACATGCGCGACGTCACCATCGCCTACGGCATGACCGAGACCAGCCCGGTGAGCTTCCAGAGCGCCACCGACGACCCCGAGGAACGCCGCGTCTCCACCGTCGGCCGCATCCATCCCCACCTCGAGGTGAAGATCGTCGATACCGAAGGCCGCGTCGTGCCGCGCGGCCAGGCGGGCGAACTCTGCACCCGCGGTTATTCGGTCATGCTCGGCTATTGGGACGATGCCGAGAAATCGGCCGAGGTGGTCGATGCCGCCGGCTGGATGCACACCGGCGACCTCGCCACGATCGACGACGAGGGCTATTGCAACATCGTCGGCCGCATCAAGGACATGGTGATCCGGGGCGGCGAGAACCTCTATCCCCGCGAGATCGAGGAATTCCTCTTCACCCATCCGAAGATCCAGGCGGTGCAGATCTTCGGCGTCGCCGATTCGAAATATGGCGAGGAACTCTGCGCCTGGGTCGTGCTGCGATCCGGCGAGGCGATGACGGCCGATGACCTCCGCGATTTCTGCCGCGGGAAGATCGCGCACCACAAGATCCCCCGCTATGTCGAATTCGTGGCAGAGTTCCCGATGACCGTGACCGGCAAGGTGCAGAAATTCATCATGCGCCGCGCGGTCGAGGACCGGCTGGGCCTGAAGGCGGAAAAGACCGCCTGAGGGCCGGCCGCCGCGCCGGAAGCGCAAGCGTTCGTTCAGGAGGATCAGTAATGACCGATACCGCCATCAGACCCGTGCTCGCCGAAGCGGCCTGGCCGGCCGAAGGGGCGATGCTGCAGGCCCGGCGCCTCGGCCTCGCCGTGCTCGGCATCGTGGCCCTCAGCCTCGCCGCCAAGATCGGCGTGCCGATGTGGCCATCGCCGGTGCCGGTCACCCTCGGCACCTTCGCCGTACTCACCATCGGGGTCGCCTACGGGCCCCGGCTGGGCCTTGCCACCATCCTCGGCTATCTGGCGATCGGTGCCCTCGGTTTCGACGTCTTCGCCGGGTCCTCGGCGAGCAACAACGGGCTCGCCTACATGCTGGGCGGCACCGGCGGTTATCTGGCCGGCTGGGTGGTGGCGGCGCTGGCACTCGGCCATGCCGCCCGCCGCGGCTTCGACCGCAGCATCGCCGGCATGGCGCTCACCCTGCTGGTCGGCAATGTGCTGATCTATGTCCCCGGCCTGCTCTGGCTGCATCACCTGGTGGCCGGCGGCCTGTTCGATGCGACCCGCTTCGCCACGCCCTGGGAACAGACGATCGCCTGGGGCCTGACCCCCTATCTGATCGGCGACGCCCTGAAGCTCGCCCTCGCCGCCCTGCTGGTGCCCGGCCTCTGGAAGCTGGTCGGCGCGTCCCGTCGCTGAACGCCCGCGCATCGCTCCCGAAGGCGTACCGGTACGCCGCCCGTCGTTGACCGCTGCCCTCGTCGGCAGCGACAACAGGGGCGATCATTCGGGAGCGGGGTGTCATGGAGACAGCGAAACTCGGCGCCGCCCTGGCCACGGCCTGGGCGGCAGCCCTGCATCTGGCGCTGCCGGCGGAAGCCAGCGGGCAATTGCCGGTCCCGCCGGAAACCAGGACCTTCGAGTCGCCTCAGGCCTGCGCCGCGGCGCTCGACCTCGCCGCTGCGGAAGACCGCAAGCAGGTGACGCCCAGAACCGTCGACGCCAATGGCGACACGCGGGAAGTCGCCCTCGAGACCAAGGGCGTCGAGCGGGTCGACGGCGCCACGGCGCTCTATGATTCGACCCTCTGGTTCCACAACGGCAAGTTCCGGCCCGAGTTGCAACAGACCGAGACCACGCACAGTTACGAGCATTTCCTTCGCCGCTGCGACGGCGGCGTGATGACGGTCACCGGCGATCGCGGCTTTACGCTGGCGACCTTCGATCCCCCGTCAGGCGCAACGGAAGACGCGAAGGATCCGCTCGCGGCATGGGTGGCGGCGCCGGGCCACGCGCTGGACGGTATGATCGAACTGACCGGCAAGCCCCACGGCAACTATCACCGCGGCTATCGCTGCCCGAGCTACGAGGCGGCGACTTTTGTCGTCTCGATCGTCGAGAAGGCCCATCTGTACGAGAAGGAACCGCAAGCCCTGCGTGCCGCGCTGCTGCGGGCGCTCTCCGGCGGGAACTGTGTCCCGGCGCCGGCCGGGCGCTATCGGCCGCTGCAACTCGGCAATGTCTCGGTGATCGACAATGGGCCGGAAGCCGAGGAAGAGTGGACGGCGCTCCGCGTGACGGCGCCGGGGGGCGAGGAGATCGGTCTCGTCTATGACGCCAGCGTCTTCGCCTTCACCGACTGAAACGGCAGCCGGGGCGCGAGATGGCCAAACCACCGGCATGGAGCGGGCGCAGGCTGGCCCTGGCCTATGGCGGGGCGCTCGTCGCCATCGCGGTCTTCACCCTGATGCCGCTCGCTTCCGTCTTCACTGCTGCCTGGATCGCCGATTTCCAGGGCTGCATCCTGAACGAAGGCAACCCGCATCCCTGCCCGATTCTCGGCGTGGACGCCGGCCCGCTGCTCTATGACATGCTGGTTGCCGGCTGGCTGATGCTCTTCACCCTGCCCGCGGGCGCCATCCTGATGGTCGCGTGGATGCTCGTCCTCGCCATCCATCTGTGGCGCCGGGCACAGGGCCCTGTACGGGATTTTCGGTGAGACGGCGCGACCTGTAGAGGCGATTGGCTGGGGGACCTGGATTCGAACCAGAGCTACCGGAGTCAGAGTCCGGGGTTCTACCGCTAAACTATCCCCCAGCGGGATCGTCGCGACGAGGCCGGGAACATAGTGTCGGCATTTGTGCCTGTCAATCCACCTTTGGCGTCGACAGGCCCTGCGGCGTTATGCGCCCGACAAGAGATCGGCGAAGCGATCTTCGCCGGCGATCGTCGGGGGCAGGCCGTGGCTTCGGGTGGCCGCCTCGATGATTTCGAGCGGATCCTCTGCCACCCGGCCCTCCGCCAGCCACAGGCCGGCGACATCGGCGTCGGCTAGGGCGCCCGCCGCGCCTTTCTCTGACAGGGCCGCCGCGGCGCCGATCCAGTCGTCCGTCAGCAGTGCCGCGACCGTCCCGGCGTCGACCGGCGGGACCACGTCCGGCGGCGACAATAGAGCGACTTGCGCCTGGTAGCCCCAGGCGGGCTGGTCGAGAGCAGGCGCCGCGGGCGGGCGGGGTCCAGAAAGGTCAGGCAGAAGCGCGCGGCCGGCGCCTGCGTCAGGATCGCCCGCACGGCCGGCGGCGCGCCCCCAATCGACCGCGCCCGGGCCCGTGCCAGCCGATCAGCAGCAGCGTGCCTGCGGGTGGCGGCTCGGCCCCCTGCCGCCATCCGCCGCCGTGCCAGGAACGGCCGAACCGACAGCCCCCGCGCCGACCAGCTTGCAGCCGGCCGGAGTTCGATCGCAAGACGGCCGGTCCCGGGAATCGGAATCCGGACTACGGACGGCAGCCCGACGGCACCACTTGAGATGGCGTTCGCCTGAGCGAGAGCAGGTCTCTTGGTGCCCGGAAAACGGCCGCGCAGTGCGCCTCTCGGGGGCACGGACCGTTCCCCGGGGCCACCGCGGTGCCCGTGCCGTTCAATGGATCTCGCACCGTTGAAACGGGTTTGACATTTGGGTCTGCCGCTCTATAGTGCGCGACCTACGCCGGGGTGGGGAACATCCCGGCTCGTCGTTTTATGGATCCTACCCGCCCGGTGCGGGACGCGAAACTGCGGAAGAGCTGGCGGCTACGGAAACATGAGCAAGCGCGTTCAAGCGAAGTACAAGATCAACCGTCGTCTGGGCGAAAACCTCTGGGGTCGTCCCAAGAGCCCGGTCAACAAGCGCGAATACGGCCCTGGCCAGCACGGCCAGCGCCGCAAGGGCAAGGTTTCCGACTTCGGCACCCAGATGGTCGCCAAGCAGAAGCTCAAGGGCTACTACGGCAACATCACGGAACGGCAGTTCCGCAACCTCTATGCGGAAGCCGTGCGCTGCAAGGGCGACACCGGTGAGAACCTGGTCGGCCTGCTGGAGCGTCGCCTCGACGCCGTCGTTTACCGCCTGAAGTTCGTGCCGACCGTGTTCTCCGCCCGCCAGCTCGTGAACCACGGCCACGTGAAGGTGAACGGTCGCCGCGTCAACATCGCCTCCTATCAGGTGAAGGTCGGCGACGTGATCGAGCTGACCGCCCGCGCCAAGGAAATGGCCCTGGTGATGGAAGCGCTGGCCTCGGCCGAGCGCGAAATCCCGGACTATCTCTCGTTCGACGGCAACAAGGCGACCTACGTCCGCGTGCCCAACCTGTCGGACGTGCCCTATCCGGTGCAGATGGAACCGAACCTCGTCGTCGAGTTCTATTCGCGCTGATCGCCCGCAAGGGGGACAAGATCGAGGGCGGCCTTCGGGCCGCCCTTTTTCTTTGCCTGTGACACCCCCATCCCCCGCCCCTTCCGGGGCGAGGGATGGGCGGGCGCCTCACATGGCGCCGCAGTCGTTACCGATCAATTGGTCGGCGATCGGCTTCTGTTCGTCGCTCAGGGCGTTGTAGAGGCCTGCTGTGGCGTCCCGGGTCGCCTTCATGGCATCGAGCATCGCCTGCATGGCCGCGATCCGGACGTCCAGCCGGTCGAGGGCACTGCCGTTCTGGATCGCATCCATCATGCCGGCACGATTGCCCTGCATGGTGGCGATCCGGCCCTTCACTGCCGCGGCATAGGCCTCCCAGACCTTTCCCTGCTCCGCCGTGATGCCGAGCGTGCCCTTGAGATAGACCAGCCGGGCATCGACCAGGGCATCGACATTGCCGCCCATCATGCCCGGGCCGCCCATCATGCCAGGGCCCTGCCCCTGGCCACCCATCATGCCGGGACCGCCGCCCCAGCCACCGCCACCGCCACCCATCATGCCGGGACCTCCGCCCCAGCCGCCGCCGCCGCCCATCATACCGGGGCCGCCCATCATGCCCATCATCGGGCAGCTACCGCCGAGCATGCCCCAGCCGCCACCGCCGCCACCGCCAGGGCCGCGAGCCAGGGCCGGCGTCGCGACGGCGAGCCCCAGGATCAGCGAACCGATCAGGCCGTAAGAAATCTTGGTCATTATTGTTCTCCCGTGTTCGGTCATGCCGCACGGTTTGCGCTTACGCGCGGCGGAACCATCGCCCCTCCCTTACAGGGTGGGCGCCCGAAGGTCGCGCCGCCTTGACCTCGGTCAAGGCTCCCGGCGGAGACTCGCCAGCACTTCCTCGGTATGCTGGCCCACGGAAGGGGCCGGGCGGTCCAGGATCAGCGGACTCCGCGAGAAGCGGAGCGGATTGCGCACACCCGGGATCCTGGTGCCCTCGAAATCGAGTTCGAGTTGCATCTGGCGGTGCTTCACCTGGGGATCGGCGAAGACCTGGGCCACCGTGTTGATCGGCCCCGCCGGCACGCCCGCGGCTTCGAATCGGGCCAGCAGCGCGTCGCGCGGCAGTTCGGCCAGGCGCGCGGCGATCGCGGGGATCAGCGAGTCGCGGTTGGCGACCCTGTCCCCATTCGTCTGATAGCGGGAATCGGCGGCGAGGTCCGGAAGGTCGATCGCCGCCATCGCCTTGCGGAACTGGCCGTCGTTGCCGACCGCCAGGATCAGGTGGCCGTCGGCACAGGCGAAGGCCTGATAGGGCACGATCGAGGGATGGGCATTGCCGCGCCGGCGGGGCGCTTCGCCGGTCACCAGATAGGCCATGGCGTGATTGGAGAGGATCGCCGTCTGCGTATCCAGAAGCGCCATGTCGATCCGCTGGCCGAGGCCGGAGCGCTGCCGTTCGGCCAGCGCCGCCTGGATCGCGACCACCGAATAGACCCCGGTGAAGAGATCGACCAGGGCGACGCCGACCCGCTGCGGCTCCCCCTCCGCCTCGCCGGTCAGGTCCATGATGCCGCCGAGGCCCTGGATCATCAGGTCGTAGCCGGCGCGCGACGCATAAGGCCCGTCCTGGCCGAAGCCGGTGATCGAGCAATAGACCAGGCGCGGATTGACCTTGGCCAGGCTGTCGTAGTCGAGCCCGTATTTGGCCAGGCCGCCGACCTTGAAATTCTCGACCAGGACGTCGGCATCGCGCACCAGCTCGCGCACCACGGCCTGGCCCTCGGGCGTCGCGATGTCGAGGGCGACCGAGCGCTTGCCGCGGTTGCAGCCGTGGTAATAGGCGGCGCCCAGGCTCTCGCCCGCGGCCGTGGTCACGAAGGGTGGGCCCCAGGAACGGGTATCGTCCCCCTCCCCCGGCTTTTCGATCTTGATCACGTCGGCGCCGAGGTCGGCCAGGATCTGGCCGGCCCAGGGACCGGCCAGGATGCGGGCGAGTTCGACGACCTTCAGGCCGGCCAGCGGCGCCTCGTTCATGATCAGAAGAAGGCCTGCAGTCCCGTCTGCGCCCGGCCCAGGATCAGGGCGTGAACGTCGTGGGTGCCTTCGTAGGTATTCACGGTCTCGAGATTCATGACGTGGCGCATGACATGGAATTCGCCGGAGATGCCGTTGCCGCCGTGCATGTCGCGGGACATGCGCGCGATCTCCAGCGACTTGCCGCAGTTGTTCCGCTTCACCAGCGAGATCGCCTCGGGCAGGAGCTTGCCCGCATCCATCAGCCGCCCGACGCGGAGGGAACCCTGGAGACCGAGGGCGATCTCGGTCTGCATGTCGGCCAGCTTCTTCTGGACGAGCTGGGTCTGCGCCAGCGGGCGGCCGAACTGCTTGCGATCCAGGGTATATTGCCGGGCCGCGTGCCAGCAGAATTCGGCGGCGCCCAGCGCGCCCCAGGAAATGCCGTAACGCGCCCGGTTCAGACAGCCGAACGGCCCGCCGAGGCCGGAGGCGTTGGGCAGCAGATTCTCGTCCGGCACGAAGACATCTTCGAGG
>Ga0265297_10010449_pt1 | contig 11666 bp, 11 predicted proteins | sample Munlanlwell13791_FD_192502 | JGI IMG/M metagenome (GOLD analysis project Ga0265297, IMG submission 192502) | Leachate microbial communities from a municipal landfill in Southern Ontario, Canada - Leachate well 137-91 | ecosystem: Engineered > Solid waste > Landfill > Unclassified | place...
CATCTATCGGCGCGAAACTCGGCCGGCCCGATGCGATTGTCTTTGATGTCGCCGGCGACGGCTCGATTCAGATGAACAGCCAGGAATTAATGACCGCGGTGGCGGAGAAAATACCGGTGAAGATAGCCATTTTAAACAACGGTTTCCTTGGTATGGTGCGCCAGTGGCAGGAGCTTTTTTACGGCAGGCGCTACTCCGGGACTGTGATGAAGGATCCTGATTTTGTGAAATTGGCAGAGGCCTACGGCGCCGTGGGCATGCGCGTGCAGAAAAAAAGCGACGTGGAAAACGCCATTAAGAAAGCAATCGAAATCGACAATGTGGTGATGCTTGATTTTATTGTTGCTCCGGAAGAAAATGTGTTTCCGATGGTCCCGGCGGGTGAGGCAATCAACAGGATGATAGGAGGTATGGCATAGTGCGTCACGTTATTTCCGTGTTAGTCGAAAATAAATTCGGTGTCCTGGCGCGTATTTCCGGCCTTTTCAGCGCGCGGGGCTTTAACATTGATTCGCTGGCGGTCGGCGAGACCGAAGACCCCAGCGTCTCGCGCATGACGATTACCTTAAATGCCAAAGATGAGAAGATTTTAGAGCAGATCCAGAAACAGCTGCACAAGCTTATCGATGTTATCACGGTTGTTGACCTGACCAAGAAAGAATACTTTGAGCGCGAACTGGTCATGGTGAAGGTTTCGCTCGCCAAGAAAAACAAGGCCGAGCTTGAAAAGATCGCAAACAAATATAACGCCGATATTGTGCACAGCGATAAAGAAGCAGCGATTCTTGAGGCGCACCTCGATCAGGAAAAGATGGAAAAATTTCTTTCGCTTCTGGGAGAATTCGGGGTAACATTTCTGGCGCGTACCGGAAGGATCGCCGTTCCAAAATAAACCTATTGAAAAAGATATTCTACTAAAGGAGGCAGTGCATGTTGAAAGTTTATTACGATAAAGACGCGGATATCGGGATTTTAAAAGATAAGACGGTGGCGATTATCGGCTACGGCATTCAGGGCCGCGGCCAGGCGCTCTGCCTTCGTGATTCCGGAGTAAAAGTTATTGTTTCAGAGCTTGCGGGAACCCCAAACTATGAACAGGCAAAGCAGGATGGCTTTACTCCGCTTTCAGCAGCCGAAGCGGCGCAACAGGCCGATATTATCCAGATCTTGACCCAGGACCATGTGCAGGCAAAAGTATACAAGGAATCCATTAAGCCGAATTTAAAGAAAGACAAGTCCCTTGTTTTTTCACATGGCTTTAATATTCATTTCAAGCAAATTAAACCACCGAAAAAAGTTGATGTTTTCATGATCGCCCCCAAAGGGCCCGGGGCGCTGGTGCGTAAAATGTATGAAGAGGGTAAAGGCGTGCCTTCATTGTTGGCAGTGTTTCAGGATGCCAGCGGCCAGGCAAAACAACTGGGTTTGGCATATGCAAAGGCGATCGGCGCGACAAGGGCCGGCGTCATCGAAACAACCTTTAAGGAAGAAACCGAAACTGATTTGTTCGGCGAGCAGGCAGTGCTCTGCGGCGGTGTCACCGAGTTGATCACGGCGGGCTTTGATACGTTAGTTGAAGCAGGCTATCAGCCGGAGATCGCGTATTTTGAAGTGTTGCATGAATTAAAACTGATTACTGACCTTATCCAGGCGCGGGGAATTTCGGGTATGCGCAGGGGTGTTTCCAATACCGCCTGTTACGGGGATCTGACACGCGGGCCGCGCGTCATTACGCAGAAGACGCGCAAAGAGATGAAGAAAATGCTTAAGGAGATACAGCGCGGCAAGTTTGCCCGTGAATGGATCAAGGAAAATGAGGCAGGCAGGCCGAAGTTCAAATCTTTGCTGGAAAAAGGCGACAAGCATCAGATTGAGGCAGTGGGTAAGCAGCTGCGCGAAATGATGCCGTGGATGAAAGAAAAGTAATAATGAGGAATAGCGAATAGCGTTTAGGGATTAGCGTATAGTACTAAGCGCTGATCACTTTACGCTCAACGCTAACAAAAAGATCATGGAAAAAATAATTATATTCGATACGACGCTGCGCGACGGAGAGCAGGCGCCCGGCGCCAGCCTTAACAAAAAAGAAAAGGTTGAGATTGCCCAACAGCTCGTGCATCTCGGAGTCGATGTCATTGAGGCAGGTTTTCCTATAGCCTCCAGAGGCGATGCAGAAGCGGTGAAACTTGTTGCCTCAACAATAAAAGGGGCGACGATCTGCGCCCTGGCACGTTCGCTCAAAGCCGATATTGACGCGGCCTATCAGGCGATAAAGCCCGCCAAGTCGAATGCCAGGATCCATGTTTTTCTGGCGACGTCAAAGATCCATATGCAGTACAAATTGAAAAAGCCGCAAGAGGAAATTTTGCGTATTGCCGTGGAAGCGGTGCGTTACGCCAAGAGAAAAACAAAAGATGTTCAATTCTCGCCTGAGGACGCCACCCGTTCAGAGAGGTCGTTTCTTTACCGTGTTATCGAACAGGTGATTGATGAAGGGGCAACAACCATCAATATCCCTGATACCGTCGGATATACCGATCCCATTGAATTCGGCGCTTTGATCAGCGATATTAAAAACAATGTCCCCAACATAAACAAGGCGGTTATCGCGGTGCATTGTCACAATGACCTCGGCCTTGCCGTTGCAAATTCTCTTGCTGCGGTCCGCCATGGCGCCCGACAAGTCGAATGCACGGTCAACGGCATCGGCGAGCGGGCAGGCAACGCCTCCATGGAAGAAATTGTCATGGCGATTAAGACACGCAGAGATATCTACGCGGACGTCACTACCTCTATTAAAACCAAAGAAATTTATAAGAGTTCCCGGCTGGTAAGTAAGCTTACCGGTTTGGTGGTTGCCCCCAATAAGGCAATTGTCGGTTCCAACGCGTTCCGCCATGAATCGGGGATACATCAGGACGGCGTCTTGAAAGAACGCAAGACCTATGAGATCATTAAACCGCAGGATGTCGGCTATTTCGGTTCGAACATCGTGCTCGGAAAGCATTCGGGAAGGCACGCGTTTTCAGAGCGCCTTGCGTCGTTGGGGATAAAGCTTTCTGCGAAGGCGCTCGACAGCGCTTTTGTGAAATTCAAGGAGCTGGCCGACAAAAAGAAAACGGTCTATGACGGCGATTTGTTTTCTATTATTGAAGACGAGAAACAAGTTGTGCCTCAGCAATGGCAGTTGATTAATTTTGGGGTGCACTGCGGCACAAATGTTGTTCCGCGCGCCAGCATAGAGTTGCGTTCAAAAGGAAAAGTTTTTGCGGGCAGCTCTTCGGGCGACGGCCCCATTGATGCCTGTTATAAGGCGATCGAAAAAATCACCGGCATAAAAGCGCGGCTGCTCGATTATCGTATTGATTCGGTTACTTCGGGCAAGGACGCGCTGGGGCAGGTGAGCGTGCGGCTCAGCTGGCAGGCGAATGCGGTTATCGGTAGGGGAGCGAGCACGGACATTATCGAAGCCTCGGTAAAGGCTTATATGGACGCAGTCAACAAATTGATAAGCCGTTGACCGTTCTATCGCTAAAAAATTGTCGATGAAGACAGATGGCCTTGCTCTCATTGTTTTTTGTGTCCTGTTTATTGCGATTGTCGTTGTCGCCTTGCGCGAGAATCTTTTTCACGATATCAACGATATGTCGAAGGCGGTTGCCGTCGGCAAACATAATATCGATTACCAGTTTTTCCCCGCCAGAAGGAAGCCGCTCATCTTATCCACCAAAGAAATGACCCTGAGGCAATTTCATCCCGATTTTTTCAAGAAATTTGACAAGAATGAGTGGCGGGAATTCTGGGATATTATTTACGGTCAGCATCCGTTGATAGAGTTTAAAAGCGAAAAGCTGGAACGCGCAGACCGATCGCTCTATCTTCAGGAAATCCAGGCGGTGCTCATTGACCGTTATCCTGAGGGGTTTGTTAATTTTTCGCAGGAAATGTGGAGTCAGTTCTGGATGCAGATTTTTGATATCACCCCCGGCATCCCGGCGAATTTGTTGCAGGAAGACAACAAGCAGAAGGAACTCGCCGAACGGCGCCTAAAGCGCATCATGGAAAGGGATGACGCGCGTGTCTCAGACAGTGTGCAAAAGGCCGCTGAGATTGATGAACTTAAAGGAGAATAGCGAGAGTAAAAAAGCAATGACGGATAATGTTAAAATATATGGTCTCTTGGGCTATCCGCTGGGCCACAGCCTTTCTGCGTATATGCACAATGCGGCGTTCAAGGCATTGCGTATCAGCGCAGAGTACAGGCTCTTTGCGGTTGCGCCGCACGAGCTCGCTTCTTTCCTTAATTCGCTTTCGCAGCAGGGTATCGCCGGTCTCAATGTGACGATCCCTTACAAGGAAGAAGTTTTGCGCCACGGTTTTCTTGAAACTGATTCTTTCTTTGTGGAAAAAACAAAAGCAGTCAATACCATTGTTAAAAAAGACAACAAATGGAAAGCGTTCAATACCGATGCGCCCGGTTTTTTGCAGGATTTAAAAGGACGCGTCGATCCTTCCGGCAAAAGCATCGCCCTCCTCGGCGCGGGCGGGGCAGCGAAAGCTATTGCGTATACTGTTGCCGAGGCCGGAGCCCGGCAAATAGGGATTTTTGATATTGATGTTAAGCGCGGCCATGGCCTGGTGAATTCACTCAAAGAGGTTTTCCCCTCGCTTGCCGTTTCATTTGTTTCTTCAGTCGATGAGCTCGATATCAGCAAGAGAGATATCCTTATCAATGCCACGCCTGTGGGCATGAAGAAAGACGATCCGTGTTTAGTTTCAGAGCGCATGCTCCATGAAGGTTTATTTGTTTATGATGTGGTGTATAACCCGGCCGAAACAAAACTTTTATCATTGGCAAAGGAGGCCGGCGCACAAACAGCCAACGGGCTTGGCATGTTATTGAATCAGGGAATGCTGTCTTTTGAAATCTGGACGGGCCAGAAAGCTCCCAAGGAGGTCATGTGGAACGCATTGCAATCGAACCTTTCTTCTCGGCAGGCATAGGCGCACTCGTTTTTGTTTTTGGTTTAATTGTGGGAAGTTTCCTTAATGTGTGTATTTACCGCATGCCGCGTGAGCGTTCGGTGGTGGCGCCGCGGTCTTTTTGTCCGCATTGCAAAAAAACCATCCCGTGGTATGACAACATCCCGCTTTTAAGTTATCTTTTATTGGGGGGCAAGTGCCGTTCCTGCAGGAAAAAGATTTCACTCCAGTATTTTATTATTGAGCTGCTCACGGGTTTGTTTTTTCTGTGGTTCTACAGCGCCATGGGTCTGGGCGCCCGTTTTTTTATTTATCTTATTTTTGTCTGCGGTTTGATTGTGGCGACATTCGTTGATTTTAATTTCAGGATAATCCCCGATGAGATTAGTGTTGGCGGAATCATTGTCGGTTTATTGTGCAGCCTTGCCTTTCCCGCGCTCCACCATGCCTCAAGCAATCTCGTTGGGCTGGCGCGTTCGTTGTTGGGAGTCGTCGTCGGCGGTGGCGTGATCTGGCTCACCGGCATCATTGGCGATTTTATTTTCAAAAAGGAAACGATGGGTGGCGGTGACGTAAAGTTGCTGGCGATGATCGGCGCCTTTGTCGGCTGGCAGATGGTGCTCTTGACTTTTTTTATCGCACCACTTTTCGGCTCGGTCGTCGGCATCATCATAAAGCTCAAGACAAAAGACAGCCTTATTGCCTACGGGCCGTATTTGGCACTGGCGTCAATTGTTGTTTTATTTTGGGGCAATGATATTTTACGCTGGGTTTTGTACCGTTATTAAGAATATTTGTAAGACAGAATAAGAAAGGGGCATTCGTATGCTGCGATTTTTCACTGCCGGAGAGTCCCACGGGAAAGCATTGCTTGGCATCCTTGAAGGTATGCCCGCGGGTTTAAAAATTGATACACACTTTATCAATAAGGAGCTGCGGCGCAGGCAAGGCGGCTATGGCCGCGGCGGCCGCATGAAAATTGAAAAAGACACGGTTGAAATCCTCAGCGGTTTAAAGAATGCCGCGACCATTGCAAGCCCGATTGGCCTCATCATTAAAAACACGGATGCGCGCCTTGATGCAATGGCCGGCGTTTTCTGTCCTCGCCCGGGCCACGGCGATTTGGCAGGCGGCTTAAAATATGGATTTGATGATTTGCGTTGTGTTCTGGAGCGTGCCTCGGCGCGCGAAACAGCCATGCGGGTGGCGATCGGAGCGATCTGCAAACAGCTGCTGAAGGAATTTAAGATAAGCATTACAAGCAGTGTTTTATCCGTAGGCGGCCAGACACAACAGGAAAGAATAAAGCACATTATTGACCAGGCAAAGCAGGATAATGATACGCTCGGAGGCATCTTTAAAGTGGTGGCATCCGGTGTGCCTGTTGGTTTGGGAAGTTATGTCCAGCATGACCGCAGATTAGACGGCCGTCTGGCAATGGCGGTAATGTCTGTCCCCGCGATAAAAGCAGTCGGCATCGGTTTGGGGGTCCATTGCGCGGATAAATACGGTTCTCAGGTGCATGATGCGATTTACTATATCAAACAAAAAGGCTACTATCGCCTTACCAATAACGCCGGCGGCATTGAGGCAGGCGTGAGCAATGGCGAAGATATCGTTGTTTGCGGATATATGAAACCGATTGCCACACTGGGTAAGCCGCTCGATTCGGTTGATATACGCAACAAAAAAGCGCACAAGGCCGCGGTAGAACGTTATGACACCTGCGCCGTTGAATCAGCGGGCGTGGTGGGCGAAGCAATGGTTGCCTTTGAGATTACAAAGGCGTTTCTGGAAAAATTCGGCTGCGATAGCCTTAAAGAAATCACAAGAAATTACAGAGCATTTCAAAAGCAGCTTTAAGTTAAAGAGACAGTTATTCTTGCAAGAATTATAACTTTTGCCAGGTAAGCTCCCTAACTCTTTGTCCCGCTAAAGGTTTTATTCTTTTCCGTCCGGCGCCCCCTTACCTTATTATGATTATGCCTTTTGTTTTGACAGCTTTTTTTAGTTGTGTTACAATTTCGATAAATATTCGACAGTGTTTTATCGCACGATAACCCTTTTCTATGAAGAATATCTATCTTATCGGTTTTATGGCAACAGGAAAAACAGCGGTAGGGAAATTTCTTGCCCGGCGGCTTAAAAAGCAATTTATCGATTTAGACGGGCGCATAGAAGAAAAAGAGGGGATGCGTATTGTCGATATCTTTGCTAAAAAAGGAGAGGCTTATTTCCGGCAGGCAGAAAAACAGGCAGTAAAGGAAATCGCGCTTCTGAGCGATTGCATTGTTGCCTGCGGCGGCGGAGTGGTGATTGACCCCGATAATGTCGTTTTGCTTAAGAAAAGCGGCACGCTTATCTGCCTTACGGCCGACGTTGCAACAATCATTGCCCGTTCTTCGGGGACAAAACAGCGGCCGCTCTTGAATGTCGGAAATCCGCAGGAGAAAATCCTCGAATTGCTCGAGAAGCGAAAAGCTTTCTATAAACAGGCTGATTATGAGATTGATACTTCGCCGTGCAGCGTTGAAGATGTCGCTGAGAAAATCATAAATATAATCGGGAAGAAAAACATATGAACGATTTTGAAGCATTGGTAGCACTTGCCATGATCCCTTCGATAGGGAGCATTTCGATTCAGCGCTTCTTGAAGGCGTTTACGCGGCCGCGTGATATTTTCAAGGCTTCAACGGCGCAGCTGGCCTTGATAGAAGGCATGACACCTCGTAAGATTAACGCGATTAAAGCGGCAGAAAAAGAAAATGATGTTGGCAATGAATTGCGCCAGGCCCGCGACCACAACATCACCATCGTTACAATTCTTGACAGCGGCTATCCGGAACAGCTGAAAAATATCTACGATCCTCCCGCGGTGCTCTATGTAAAGGGGAGTTTGCTCGCGCAGGATTATAATAGTGTCGCAATCGTGGGCTCGCGCCGCGCGACATTCTACGGATTGTCCGTTGCGCAGCGGTTGGCGGGCGAGTTGTCCGAGGCGGGGATAACTGTTGTTTCGGGCCTTGCCCGGGGCATTGACACTGCCGGCCACAAGGGCGCTCTGGAGCATCGAGGCAGGACCATTGCGGTGCTCGGCAGCGGGCTCTTAACCATTTATCCGCCGGAAAATAAATCGTTGGCGGATGAGATTGCAGGGTGCGGGGCGCTCGTCTCCGAATTCAGCCTTCATACGCCTCCGCTGGCAAAAAATTTCCCCCGCAGGAACCGCATCATCAGCGGCCTTTCTTTGGGGGTTGTTGTTGTCGAGGCGGCGCGCAACAGCGGCGCCTTGATTACGGCGGAAATGGCACTGCAGCAATCCCGTGAGGTATTTGCCATCCCCGGAAAGATGGATTCCCAGACATCGATAGGCACCAATCGGCTCATCAAAGACGGAGCCGCGCTTATTGCCGGCGTTGATGATATCATTGACGAAATTAAAATCAAGCTGCGCCCGTCGCTCTGCACAGAGCAGCCGATTAGGCGGCCGGCAGAAGAAAAACAGGTTTTTGACGGCCGGACAGAAAGCGTCTATGCGCTTCTTTCGGACGCCCCTTTGCACATCGATGAGATTATACAAAATTCAAACTTGAACATGAATGAGTGTTCGCTCGCGATTATGAAACTGCAATTACAGCGTTTAATCAAAGAGCTTCCCGGCAAAAACTTTGTCCGGGCGCACTGACAACGCCTGTCACTGTCGCGGCATCCGCTCCTGTGCAGAAAAAAATAAAATAGCGTGAGGAAAACTTAAATGAAAAATCTCGTGATTGTTGAATCTCCGGCAAAGGCAAAGACAATTTCCAAATATTTAGGCGCCGACTATGTCGTCACCTCCTGTATGGGCCATATTGTTGACTTGCCCCAAAAAAAACTCGGCATCGATGTCGACGAACAGTTCAAGGCTGATTATGTCGTCATCCCTGCGCGCAAAAAGGTGTTGAGTGAATTAAAGAAAAAAGCCAAAGACACCGAAAAGATCTATATCGCCACCGACCCTGACCGGGAAGGGGAGGCGATCGGCTGGAACATCAAAGAACGGTTGAATGCAAAGAACGGGCAATTCCTGCGTGTCGTTTTTCACGAGATCACCCAGCAGGCAATCGTCGAGGCCTTCCAACATCCCGGCGAATTTGATACCAATAAAATTCAGGCGCAGCAGGCGCGCCGCATCCTTGACAGGCTCGTGGGTTATTTCCTGAGCCCTCTTTTATGGAAAAAGATATTCCGTGGTTTAAGCGCCGGAAGAGTGCAGTCGGTAGCATTGCGTATCATCGTTGAGCGCGAAAGGGAGATAATGAAATTCGTCCCCCAAGAATATTGGCATGTCGATGCCGAGCTCACCGAAAAAGAAGGCCAGCAGAGTTTTCTGGCGCGCCTGGAAAAACGCAGCGACGCAAAGGTTGAAATCAATAACGAGCAGGAAGCACAGGATGTTGTCCAGCGGATAAAACAGGAGCAATTTGTTGTCGATGATATCGGGCTCCAGAAAAGAAAGAAATCGCCGTCAGCGCCGTTTATTACCAGCACCCTGCAGCAGGAGGCGTTCAATAAGCTTGGTTTTTCAACCACCAAGACGATGTTCATCGCCCAGCAGTTATACGAAGGCGTGGAGCTGGGGGAGGAAGGCGCCACGGGGCTTATTACCTACATGCGCACTGACTCTACGCGCCTTGCCGATGCCGCAATTGAGCACATACGCACGCTCATCAAAGAACAGTTCGGCAAGGAGTATCTGCCTGAGAAACCGCATGAGTATAAGGTGACAAAGCGCGCGCAGGAAGCCCATGAGGCGATACGGCCGACAGATTGTTTCCGCCAGCCGCGCACCATAAAAGATTATTTATCCCCTGACCAGTACAAGCTCTATGAATTGATTTGGAACAGGGCTGTTGCTTCGCAGATGAAATCGGCGGTGTATGAAATTACTTCATACAGCATCCGTGCGGGTGAGTTTATGTTTAAGGCGACCGGCTCGCAGCTTCTCTTTAAAGGTTTTGGCCTGATCTATAACCTTGGCTCCGATGATGACAAGGTTGCTTTACCGGCGCTCTCAAAAGGCCAGGCGCTGACGCTTGTGGATGCCCAATGCTCTCAGCATTTTACCAAACCTCCTGCCCGCTATTCAGAAGGTTCGCTCGTTAAGGCCCTCGAGGAAGACGGGGTGGGAAGGCCAAGCACCTATGCGCCGGTTATCCGTACGATCCTGGCGCGCAACTATATACATCGGGTGAAGGGTTACCTGCATCCGACGGAATTGGGCTTTCGCGTCAATGATCTGCTGGTGGAATATTTCCCCAATATTATGGATGTGGCCTTTACCGCCCAGATGGAGGATGAGCTCGACAGGGTAGAAGAGGGAAAATATAACTGGGTGAATATTTTGCATGAATTCTATCAGCCCTTCAAAGAAAAGCTCGACTTTGCGTCCAAGACAATAAAAAAAGAAATCGTTTATTCTGATGAAAAATGCGACCAGTGTGGTAAGCAGCTTGTCGTCAAATGGGGAAGGCGCGGCAAGTTTTTAAGTTGCTCCGACTATCCGCGCTGTAAATTCTCAAAATCGATCAGTACGGGCAAGGCATGCCCGAATGAAGGCTGCGGCGGCCAGCTCGTTGAGCGGCGTTCATCAAAGGGCAGGGTATTTTACGGTTGTTCGCGTTTCCCCGAATGCCGTTATACAAGCAACAAACTTCCCGAGTAACGTTATTGTTAAGAGGCGAGGCTTTCTCGATCGGCCATGGAACGATTTGTAGAAAAATTCATCAGGTATCTGGATATTGAGAAAAACGTTTCAAAACATACGATCCTCAATTACAGCCTCGACCTTAATGATTTTAAGAATTTTTTGAATGAGACGCCGCTTGAGAAGGTTGATTACTTAACGCTGCGCAAATACCTGGCGCACCTGAAAACAAAACAATTAAGCAACCGTACGATAGGCAGGCGTCTCTCGTGCCTTCGCCGCTTTTACCGTTTTCTTTTCACCGAAGGTCTGATAAAGAATAATCCGGCCCTGTTGATCGCCAGCCCAAAGCCGGATAAAAAATTGCCTCATTTTCTGACAGAGGAAGAGGCGGTACGCTTGATTGAGATGCCGCCGGCTGACACGTTCCTTGGTTTGCGCGACCGCGCTATTTTAGAGTTGCTCTATTCAACGGGCATGCGCGTCTCGGAGCTTTGTTCTTTAAAAGTGGCCGATGTTGAGACAATAGGTGATGCCATAAAAGTATTGGGAAAGGGCAACAAGGAGCGGCTCCTTCCCGTTGGCGGGCCGGCAATACGGGCCATTGAGGCATACCTTTCTGAGCGCAGAAAAGCCAAGAAGAGAAAAGACGATTTCACTGCGTTGTTTATCAACAAAAACAGCACCCGTTTAAGCGATCGGGGCGTACGCAAAATTATTACCAAATATATAAAAATCGCCAGTATGCAGGCCGGGATATCGCCGCATACGTTCCGTCATTCTTTTGCGACGCACCTGTTAAACCGGGGTGCGGACCTGCGTTCTGTCCAGGAATTGCTCGGTCACGCGAATTTGGTGACGACACAGATTTATACGCACCTGACAACGGAACGGCTTAAAACAGTTTATAATAAAGCGCACCCCCGTGCCTAACAACACAAACAATGACGGGGCTGTCGGTGAACAGTTGGTGATGGTGTAAATGAGCGCCTTCGTC
>Ga0265297_10010450_pt1 | contig 11664 bp, 27 predicted proteins | sample Munlanlwell13791_FD_192502 | JGI IMG/M metagenome (GOLD analysis project Ga0265297, IMG submission 192502) | Leachate microbial communities from a municipal landfill in Southern Ontario, Canada - Leachate well 137-91 | ecosystem: Engineered > Solid waste > Landfill > Unclassified | place...
TAAAGCCCTCACCTGGAGATAAACTTATGAAAACACAATATAAAGTTTGGCTGGCTAATCTAGGAATAGAGGTTCCAGTCTACAAATTAGATAAGAAGAATAAGATGGTAACAATTAAAGTTTCAGACATTCCATCTAAGATCGCAAAGAAAGCAAAGATCAATAAAGAAGTGTTTGTTAAGTATTGGTATGGCAAGAATGGTGGAGGTAATAAGTTGATTGTTCCAAAGAAGCCTAGAGAAAAAATCTATGGAATTGTAAAGATTCCTACTAAAGCTAATGTATGTTGGTCATCAATTCAAAATAAACATGGTTGGTCTTTAGGATTAGTGTTAGGAAAAAGAACAATCTGGTTAAGAAACGTAAGATTCTCTTCAGTATCTGAAGTTGAAAGAGCAATTAAGTCTGGTATCATATTTACTAATTTAAAAAAATAATTAACTTTAAAGAATTTATCAAACAACAACAAGAAAGAAATGTGTTTCTAGTTCTATGGTCATTCTACTGGAGATTCGTAGTAGTGGTTGCGGTTGCCTGGTTAGTAATATTCTTAGGAATGTTTGTACTAGCAGCGATCATAGCTGGAATGGCAGGTCTTTAAGTTTATTCTAAGGTTGGCAGTATCCTGCACTAGTTCAATAGAAGACTTCGTGGGGAAGGTTGTTCTATTGTGCGGGTCACTGCCAATCTTATCTGGCGATGTGGCGCAACGGAAGACGCTGAAATAAACAAACGCATCAGTGATCAAGATGTTTGGGGGTTCGAATCCCTCCTTCGCCACAGTTTAGTTTATTAGGTTAGAGTAGTTTAAACAAACAAAACGACTACTTTATTGACGAATAAGGATAGCAACGCGTGGGTCATACCTGCCTTTAATCTAATAAACAAACTAGGGAATATGATATAACGGTTATTATGATTGGTTGTCAACCAGTACATCAGAGTTCAACTCTCTGTATTCCCGCAGGTTAGTTGATAGAAGAGGGCGAGATGTGGGTTCGAGTCCCACTCTGCCTCGAAAGGGACAGATAGTTTAATGGCAGAACAAGTCCATTTGAGGAAGATTGTCAGTTCGAGTCTGACCAGATCTGAAAAGGTCTGTAGCTCAATGGTAGAGCGTCCTCTTCTGCCAACTAATATATAATAGTTAATAAATTATATGGAAAGATTAGTATTACCAAGAAATGAGAAAGGAGAGATCATATTAACAGAAGAAACTATTGGACAAATAGAATTTATGATCAATCAAATGGTTTACAAGATAAGCGCTCTTGAAGATAAATTAAATAAAATTTTCAATTAAACATATGGAATATACATACGAAGTAACATTCAATATGAGTAGGATAAGTATTAATGAGCTATTAACATCATTTGAAATGCAAGGTGTAAAACTAGTGAGGCCAATAACTATCTTATTTACATTTACTAAAGAGATGTCTAAAGAGCGCCTAGATAAAGTAATAGATATCTTTATAGAGGAATCGAAGAAGAAAGATCTATTACATGAAGTCATTTCGATCAAAGAGATTAAAGATATTAATTAATATGTCAAATCAAATTAAGATCTGTCCTAAATGTGGCAGACAAATGACTGATGAAGTATTCAAAGATTGGTGGTTCTGTGAGCCATGCTTTATAAGAATAGCAAAGAAGTTTGATGTTGTATCTGAAAAAGATTGGGAGCCAGAGTTCGATAGATTAACTTTATATGCAAGGATTCAAGTCGGAGAAGCTTGGAGAGAATGGTTTGATAATTATAATAATAAGATCAAGGAGTTTATTAAAGCATTATTATTAAATCAAGAAATGAATAGGAGAAAATAAATTAATATGATATCCGATAAACAGATCAAAGAGATAGAGTTTTTACAAGAGTTATCAAAGTCTATCTTTTTAGAAAAAGATATTGAAGATTATTTTAATTATACAGTAAAAGGAATTGGCAAAAAGCCTTATGAGAATCCTGTATATCAAGCAAGAAGAACAGCAGATATTATGATTAAGCAATGGAAGGATGGGATAGAAGAAGGCATTATAACACAGACTGAAATAATTAATGATTTTAAAAGTAAAGATTTCTTAAGTAGTATTAATTGGAACAAAAAACATATAAGAAAATAATATGAAACAAACATATACAAGTCAACAAAAGAAGTTTAAAAAGTTTTTTAAAGAGTTAGAAGAATTACAAGTTAAGTATGGGTTTAGACTAGTAATAGGCATTGAAGATCTAAAAGTAACTAAATCAAAATAGCTTAATATAATAAGATGAAAAAGAATAAAGAGTTTGAGGAAAATAGAATAAGTTGGAAATGGTTTGATAGACGAATTGATGATTCTATTAAAAGTAGAGTTGATAAGGATCACATGACTATGATGATGCTTAATCTAGAGATCCTAAAAGAGTTGCAACATCTTAATAATTCATTAGACAAAAAACAAAATGGACATTGTAAAAATTGTAAGTAAACAAACTAAGTTGAAGATTCATCCTTTCGCAGATAATCTTACTAGAAAGCCTAATAACTATTTGAGGCCTGGATATGAAAGGGTCGAGGCAATAGTTAAAACAGATGAAGGTTTAAGAACAGTGCATCTTGATATCCCTAAAGATAAAAACTAATATGCATATAAACATAAAGACTGATTTATTAAAAATAGTTTTTTCAGTAGTAGTTGTTTTCACTATCTATTATGTTGGATATAGTATTGGGAATTTACAGAATGATGCTATGTATCCAAAGGTTGAATGTCCAATAGTAGAACCAGCAGTCAAGTTCCTTCCACTATCAGAGCGCGCTAGTGATTGCAATCGTTTAGGTGGAAATTACTTATTCTACTTAGATCAAGATATGAATGGTGAAGCAAGAGAAACTTGTCGAATAGATAAGATAATTGATTCCTTTTAAATATATGTTAGAATTTATATGTGGGTTCATATTCGGAGTGATCATAACTATGGTAGTTTTAATTGCTCTAGCATATGAATCGGTTAAGAAAGATGATGACGATTTCTGGAATCGATAAGATTCCACTTAGGTAAGTAGCTCAATTAGCTAGAGTATTCGTCTCCAAAACGAAAGGTTGAAGGTGCAACTCCTTCCTTGCCTGCAAGTAGTAGTTTGAAAACATGGTGGTCATAGCACAATGGTTAGTGTAGCGGACTGTGAATCCGTTCATGAGAGTTCGACTCTCTCTGATCACCCAGTCATGACAGCAGGTAGGTCGGTATCTTGCAGCTCTCATAAGGCTGTAAAAGTTGGATCAACACCAACGGCTGTCACCACAGAGTGTGATATAATGGTATTATGCTACCTTTGGAGCGTAGCAACGGTAGTTCGATTCTACCCACTCTGACAAGATTTGCATAGGTATTGAGGTATTTTGCATAGGTATACTAGAGTAGTCGAATGGTAAGACGCCTGGCTTTGAACCAGGAGACTGGAGGTTCGATCCCTTCCTCTAGTACAGTTATTCTGATATAGCACAATGGTAGTGCGGCTAAATAATTTATTTAAATATATGAAAAAATTAGGAACAAGAACTATAATTTGTAAACAATGTAAAAAAGAATATACATATAATAGAAGCATTAGGAACGGTGCTTCTGCTACAATATGCAATATTTGTAGAGTTTCAAATAGAAGAAGAGAAATTAAAAGATTAGCTGTAGAATATAAAGGAGGGAAATGCTCCATTTGTGGATATAATAAATGTATTGATGCTTTAGACTTTCATCATATTAATCCTTTTGAAAAAGAATTCAGTATTTCACATGATGGATATACTAAGAGTTTTGACAAAGTAAAAGTCGAATTAGATAAATGTATTCTTGTATGTTCAAATTGTCATAGAGAATTACATTCGATAAAGTAATGATAGCTGTTAACGAGATGGTTGGAGGTTCGAGTCCTTCTATCAGAGCAATAATAATAAATTAATAATATGAATATATATAATATTCTAGAAGTCACAAGAAGATTGATTACGTGGCCAATAAGATTGTTGATTGCTATTCCATGGACATTCGTGGGATTAATGGCAACGCATTGGGATAGATATACTGAAAGAGATTATTTTAAGAAGTCTATTCTAAATTTAATTAAACCAATTTAAATGAAACCAACAATAAAAGAAATCAATAAACTAATTAAGAAGGTAGATAGTGATCAAGTCTCTGATGGATTCCATACTTTTGGAGAATTATATGATCACAGAGTCGGTTTGTATATAGCGCTTTGTGCGATGATTGCTTGGTATGATTCTAGATTCCAGGTTTGGAAGTCTAAGAAACATAGTGATGGATCTGTCTGGGATGACTGGTTCATAATGGGAATAGGAACAAAGGCAGGCCAACAAATTACTTACCATGTTCCTATAGAGTTCTGGAAGCAATGCTTCTTTGCAAGAACTAGGGCTCGCGCCTATAAGTACGATGGTCACACATCTAAAGATGCTTTAGAAAGATTAAAGAAGTTATATGACTAGCGTATCTAGATGTTGCAAGGCAGAAGTCATAGTCTCAACGAATTTGAATAATGAGATTTATGGATATATCTGTACTAAATGTCACAAGCCTTGCTTAATCTTTGATGAAGATTTAGTGGATGAACTTAATAAATCAATTAAATTACCTATGGAAAAAATTACAAAAGAACAATGGATAGAACATGTATCAAATAATTGTAGCGAGACTTATTCTTTGGCAGTTGAGTTGACTATCTTATCTTTATGGGAAGCTAAGGTTGAAACTGAAGAAGAGGCAATTACAGTAATGCGTGGATATGAATATGGATTAAGTGGATCACAAGCGTTAATGGCTATGGCTTTTGCTCTTAGTCATGATGCAAGTGATTGGCTAGATAAAGATATGATTAAAGCATCTAAGCAAATCAATGAATAAAATCAATAAGGCTATTTATTTAGCTATGGCAATGCATGGAGATACGATAGATGATTCTGGAGAAAATTACTTTATCTCGCATTGCCTAAATGTATATAATATTTTGAAGCAAGTAACTAATGATGAGAATCTTCTATGCGCTGGATTACTTCATGATACATTAGAAGATACTAAGTTAACCTATATCGAATTAAAAGATAAGATGGGAACTGAAGTAGCAGATTTAGTTTATGAAGTTACAAAGGTCGAGCAAAAAGATGGTGGACATTTTCCTAATCTTAAGACAGAAAAAGGAATCATCTTAAAGTTTGCTGATCGTCTTAGTAATCTTACTAGGATGGAATGTTGGAAAGATAGCAAGCGCACTTGGTATCTAAATAAGAGTAAATTCTGGAAAGAATAATATGACAATAAACGGATTAGAGTTTAAACAAGTTAATGCAATTTCTCCAGAATCATATGATGTATTTAAGGGAGATAAACAAGTAGGGTTTGTTCAATTAAGATGGGGAGTTCTTAAATGTCTTACTCTTAAATGCAAAGGAAAGTTGATCTATGAGTTTGTCTTTCAAGATAAAACAGATGGATCTTTTGCAGATGAAGAACAGAGATCTAAGTATTTAAATATAGTAGCAGATAAATTAAATGCTTATGAAGTTCCCATGTAGAAGGTCTAAGCTCCAGGAATATGATTGCCAAGTTTGTGCTAAACCTAAATGGAAAAGTAAACATAAATTGATTTGCTTTGATATGTGTCTAGCACAAGAACTATTCTATCTTTGGGATTTAGGAATAATAACAACAGGATGTTGTTGTGGTAATCATGAAGGAGATAAAGGTTTTAATAGTTACATTGGAGTTGAAGAACAATTTATTAGCAAGATGAAATCTCTAGGATATAAAGTTAGAGAGAATCATGGAAGACAAGATAGCTTTATTCCTAAAACAAAATTATGAAATCAATTAACGTAATCTGGATAGTTATAATCATTAGCATTCTTAGTCTTTGTTTGCTTGGAATATGTTCAATGCTTGTAACTATTAGCGACAATCAATCAAAAACAGTCAACATAGATATTCATGATAGAGAGAATGGCATCTGTGCTGATATGTATAAGGAAGGATATGAGTGGGGCTATGGTCAAATTCCATTACAGATATCTATCTGGAGGATGGAGGGCAAATCAGAATCCCTAATCAAAGAATTAATTTACGATCTCGTTATTAACAATCCTAAGTTAAATTAATATGAATCAAAATTTCTATTTAAACAACAATAACAATTTTACTGATTCTACAAATCCATCAGGGTGGTCTGGAGATTCAGCCATAACATATATTGGCTCTGGTAATTTATATGAAGGTGGCATTAAGATCCATAAAGACCATGGAAAGATTGCTCCTGAATTATATTTCACTTATGTTAAAAAGAAGTTCAATATTCTAGAGCGAATGAAGTTAGATGCTAGAATTAAAAAGATAGAAGCTGCTTTTGATGAAGCAGTTGAAGCAGGACAAAGCTTTTTAGCTGATAAGATTCTACATGAATACTCAAGAGAGATACGTGAAAGTGTTATCCTTGCTAAAGGTATCAGTAGATATATAGAACGTGAAGATCTTATTAAGTATAAGCATAAGATTAAAGAGGGGCACATATCAGATACACTTTTAAAAGATTATACTCGTATAATCCCAAAGCCAATTCTAGAAAAGGTTAAAAGTCTTAAGGATATCTTTGATGGTTTCGTAATCTATCATTATTACGAAGAAGCAATCGAGAAGAAAGTAGAGAAGAAACAGAAGATCACTGAAACTGAGAAAGCAAAGTTGAGAGATCCAATTATCTTTGGTATAATAAGAGAAACTAACAGACTTTACTTTGTAGATGATTGGAGTGATGATCAGTGTGATCTTTCTTTCGATGACATAGTTGATGTTATAGGAGAACAAAGAATTAAAAATAAACCAACTGCCTTTACTAAGTCACAAAATTGATCTATACTATAAGTAATAAATACTTATGAAATATATATCAAAAATATGTATAGGTTGTGGATCTATTTTTAAGACAAGGCCTTTTTATAATAAAGATTATTGTAAAAAATGTACTAATAATCTTAGGATGAAAAAAGTTTATAGAAAGACACATACTACAAAGAGGATAGTCTTTGTTAGTGGCAACCAACTTGAGAGTAAAAAACAATGGGCTGCTAGAAATAGAGACAAAGTAAGCAAATTGAGATTTACTTATAGGTATAATAAAAATGGTTTACAAAAAGATAAAGAATGGAAAGAAAAGAACTTAGGGTTAGTACGTTCATATAAAAAAAAGAATAGATTAAATAGACTTAAGATTAAAAAAGTTCATACAGAAAAAGAATGGGAACTTTTAAAGAAAAAATTTAATTATACTTGTCCTATTTGTAAAAAAAGAGAACCGTTAATTAAGTTAACTGAAGATCATATTATTCCTATCTCAAAATGGGATACTTTAAAAAAGAATCTTGATTATGAGTGTGATGATATCAAGAATATCCAACCTTTATGTATTAGTTGCAATAGTAGAAAGAATAATAAATTAATAATATGAAAAAGATCAGCGAATTGTACAACTATAAAGATTTTAAAGCTGCATTTATCAAGGGAGATAAGCAGTGGCATGAAAAAGAATGGAAGGATTTCATTCTTACCATCAAAAAGCGCGCAGGTAATGAACTTATTCAAGTATTCAAAGAGAACATGGATGAAATCAGTAAGATGGCTCCATGTGCGCGTGATGAATACTGGCGCGGACTAGGTGAAGCTATCAAACTTACTAAGAAAAAATATAAAATCTAATTAATCATGAAGAAAACTGGAAGAAACAAGGGAAAAAGAAGTTATGCCATAGTAGATAGTCTAGGTAGAATACAAGTTATACTAGATACTGGCGGACAACAGAGAATTTACTCAACAAAGAAGAGCGCCATAAGATATCTTGGATCTACTGGCCCACTTATTGGATTAAGAGTGGCTCCTGTTGAGATTGCATTCATAGTTTCTAAGACTAAAACTAAGAAAAAGAAATAAATGAATAAATTACCTCAAAGTAAACAGCCAGACCTATTCTTTTGTAGTCATTGTGGAAAAAATGTGCATGATTATTGTCATGAGCACTTCGATCCAGACTCTGGAAAGTATTCTAGAACATGTAAATTGTGTGGAAATGTTATTCTGTCTATGAGAATAGGCAGGAATGAGAAATGTCCATGCGGATCTGGAAAGAAATATAAAAATTGTCACTTAAATATAATTAAAGATGGACTCATTAGACAAATTCCAAACAAAAAGCTTTAAACACCACTGTTCTTTATGTGGCAAGGAGCTCACCAGATACTCAAGAGTTAGTATTAGAGCGACAGATCCTGATCATAACTATAGAAATACCTATAAACCTATGATCAATAGCTACAAATTCATATTGTGCCAAGAACATTTCTTAGAATTTAAAGCAACTATGTCAAAATTCATTAAGGAGAATGCAAAAAAGCCAGAGGTTGTCAGCAAAGAAGACGAAACCTATACAAAAATTCATGCAGACATAGACGAGATAGATAAATTATTAGATTAAATAATACTATTATGGGTGAAAGCTATTTAGAAGAGACTGGATTAATAAAGTCTCTCAAAGAAACAATCGAAGATGAGAAAAAACTTGCTGAATACAAAGGTGAAGACCGTGTTATTTCATCTGAAGAGATGCAAGAAGAACTTAAACGTAAAGGATCTCTAGTTGTTAATGGTTATGATTGTGGCTTTCCTTATCTTGCTAGTAAGATTGGTAAGTTAGAAGCAGGAAATCTTATTACTGTGACTGGATTCTCAGGCCAAGGAAAGACTTCTATACTAACTGCCATGACTGTGAAGCTTTCTGAGAAAGGAACTCCTGTATTATGGTTCTCTTATGAGAACACAGCCGCTCAATTCTTTAGAAAGTTTGATAATGTTAATCTTCCTCTATTCTATTTGCCTATGTCTAACAAACCTTATGACCTTAATTGGTTTGTTGAGAGAGTAAAAGAGGCAATCCTTAAGTATGAAGTGAAGGTTATCATGATAGATCACTTGCATTACATTTTGGATTTATTCCAATCGCGCAATGCATCTCTAGATATTGGTAATTTACTTAGAAATCTAAAGATATTAGCTGTAGAGAATGAGTTAGTAATCTTCTTAGTCGCGCATACTAAGCAACCTAAAGACTTTAGTGAGCCTGATATGGGATCAATCAGAGACTCATCCTTTATAGTACAAGAGTCTGATAAGGTTCTAGCTGTGCATAGAATCAAAGGATCTGTAGAAGGACGCTCTAAAGTAATCATTCTAAAGGATAGAGATCATGGGAATGTGATGGGACAGTTCTCAGAGTTCATTCTAAAGGGAGATCTATTAGAAGAGGTTGCTACACATAAGCAAGGCGAAACTTCAGCAGCTGCTGTCGCTAGTCGTAAAGAAGGCGAGCGTATTCAGGATCTTAAACTTACAGAGAACTTAAAGTAATAGCTGACGCAGAGCGTCCGAGTTATATTTTTTTCTAGAACGAGTTATATTTTTTAAAGAAGTACCTTGGGCGCAATGCGTTCGCAGACGTATATGAATTATAAAGACTATCAAGATTATTATAATAAGCAATTCAGTCTTAAATTGAACGCTGTTCCGCCACACTTAATGCCGAAACAATGTTCACTAAATGAATTTAAAGTATTTATGAAAACTATTATGACTGCTCCACCATATATCAAACCTATCTATGCTATAGGAACAACCGTTACTTATAGGGTAGGGAATGGATATAAGATGGGAAAGATTATTAAGGCGTTTACCTTTAAGGGAAAATGGCGCTATGTATTTGAAGGTAGGAAGGATAAGATCCAAGAGACTGATATCAAGGATATTATTGTGTTAAATAATCAAGCGTTAATAGAAGGACTATGAAGTTTGACGAAGTAAGCAAACAAATGAAGAAGCATACATCTGATAACTCTAATTCTATAGAGCAAATTCCTATTGACTATAGATATCCTGATAAAATTATCTCTGCTATTAAATATCCATCGGCTAGTGTACTGATGGATGCAACTGCTTCTAGCAGAGATGATCCTATTTATGTTACGCCCAAGCATAAGATTGGAACTGTTGTTACCTATCTAGAAGATGGGAACTATAAGATGGGTAGGATTACTGGCGCAATACTTATAGTAGATACATGGAAGTATATGGTGTCTGGCGCTAGGAATGAGATCTTTGAGAAGCAAATCAAACAAGTTATTGAGTTGGATAATCAAGAGTTTTTTGATAAGCTGTAATATGTCTATAGAACATGGAGATGTAATCAAGAATATCAAAGATCAGATTAAGTTGCAGATCGAGAAGAATAAAGCGTTTTCTCAAGATAATATATATGGTAGGGTTTATCCTCCAAACTATTCCACTCCAAGGTATAGAGTTAGAAGCATAGTCACTTATCTAGAGGATGGGAAATATCATATGGGAGTAGTGGAATATGCTATATGTTTAGACTACGCAAAGGAATCTACTGCTGTAGCTGAAACTATCTGGCGTTATAGGATTAGCACAGCAGCTTCTGAGATTAAAGAATCCATGATCAAAGAGATCATTGTTTAACGCTTGTACTTCTAAGCGCATAGCGCCAAAGGGGTATATCGGGTTGAGTTGCGAAAACGTATTCGTATCTACCTCTATTCTACTGAGACTATGCGCGGAAGATCTAGATAGAAAGGAGAGGTTTTGATTCGTGGACATGGGACGTACAGTGGACGGATTTGGTAGGAAGACTGTAGTCCATGCGAGATTTATTGCATGGGAGTTAGGTGCTGTGAAGAATTTAGAGCGGAAGGTATATAGGATAAGGGTTTTTGATATGGCAGGATTTGGTGTGAATCCAGTGGTTGTAAAAAAAATATAACTCGATCGCTACGCGAGGGTACCCTGGGGGAGTGGGAAGCGGAAATTTTGGAGCAGGAACTGGCGTGTGTGAGGGACTGAGAAATTATAGAGGCGTAGCCGCGTGGACGAGGTACTGAGAGTGTGAAATATATGTAGTATATAGAGCTTGGGGGGAACAGACAATATATAAGTTAGCCTAGTCTGTTCTATATTCTATAAGTACTATGATCGACTAGTACCTGTTTCACTTAGAGGCGGTCGACCTCTAGTCTATTAGTATAGTTAAGTAATAAACATATGAAAGGATTTGTTTGTTTCATAGCTGTTATAGTTATAGGCGCACTGGTATTCTTATTCATAGATACCAACATAGCTTCATGGCTATGTATTATTGCCTTGTTCTTAATGGCAATAGAGGTAGTGCGCTTTGATAATAAGACGAAGTAATGATCTTCGGATCAGGTAGTTGATAACTACCATACGTATGAACTTCATACAGACATTGTTAGTATTCATGGTAGTAATGGCGGTCTTGATCTTGGGCCTCTATTCCCTAGTAGGCTATGTAGAGAAAGATGAATGTGATTATTGGGAGAGCGCGCAAACGAGTTACGCAAGCTGGCAGGTCGACCAGTGTAGTAACTATAATGTAGAGCTTAATAAATAAACATATGAATTATTATAAAGCATTTGGACTAGGCGTTTTATTCGCCATGTCGCTATTGTTTATCTTTAGTCTTAATAGTAAGTATGTATATATACCTTATCAAGAATGGATTGCCGTTCAAGAATGGCAGGCTGATAAGTGCTAT
>Ga0265297_10010452_pt1 | contig 11663 bp, 10 predicted proteins | sample Munlanlwell13791_FD_192502 | JGI IMG/M metagenome (GOLD analysis project Ga0265297, IMG submission 192502) | Leachate microbial communities from a municipal landfill in Southern Ontario, Canada - Leachate well 137-91 | ecosystem: Engineered > Solid waste > Landfill > Unclassified | place...
ATAAATATTAGACATGTATCGTTCACATTGGCATTTGCTTTATGCGGAGCAAATTTTGCAGAGGATTCACTGAGACTTTACTTAAATGATTCTTCTTTTGATCGTGTATTTAAAATCTATGAGTTTGATGATGACTATACATTCATTAGGGGAGTTGATGCACAGATACAAGTTTTAAAGGACTCTGAGATAAAATCTTTCATTTCGTAAGAATTGATAGTCATAAATTAAATAATTCTTATTATAAGAATATTTCATGAATGGGGATAATAAAACATAATGTGCGGTATTGTAGGAAAATATTATTTCAATATTAATCAATACGATGCTTCCGATTTGCCCGGAATGATGAAGATAATATCCCATAGAGGGCCCGATTCTTCGGGTACTTTTACAGATGGCGTCATGGCGATTGGTTTTCAACGCCTCAGCATCATCGATGTAACTACAGGCGATCAGCCTATTTATAATGAGACAGGGAAAATAGTTCTTGTCGCCAATGGAGAAATCTATAATTTCAAAGAGCTCCGGGCGACACTTCAATCTATTGGCCATGTCTTCAGAACAAAGACGGATTGTGAAGTGATTATTCATCTTTATGAAGAATACGGGAATAGTTTTGTAGAAAAATTAAACGGTATGTTTGCTTTTTGTCTCTACGATTCTGAAAAGCAGCTTTTGATAATAGCGAGGGATCGCATGGGAATCAAACCACTCTATTACTGCCAAACTGAAGATGTTTTAATCTTTGCCTCCGAAATCAAAGGCATTCTTGCCGCTAATAGAATATCAGCAGTGTCTGAAGCAAATGTTCTGGATGAATATCTTTGTTTCGGATCTTTGTGCAAGGGGAGAACGTTTTTCTCCAAGATTGTCAGTCTGGAACCAGGCTGTCTAGTGGAAGTCACGAACAGAGGAATTCATTCCCAAAGATACTGGATGCCGGAAATTGCTGAAAGTGCTCTTAGCGAAGCTCAGTACATTGAGAAAATAGAGTCTTCCGTGAATAATTCAGTGCGACGGCAAATGATGAGCGATGTGCCTCTTGGCAGTCTCCTCAGTGGAGGAGTAGATTCCAGCTGGGTCAGTGTTATTGCCAATAAATTGGCTCCGGGCATCAAAACTTTTACAGTCGGTTTTCCGGACCCGGCACATAATGAAATCCCCTATGCGCGTTTCACAGCCCGATCTTACGGATTTGATCATCATGATTTTGTAAGTGATAATAAGGAGTATGCCGATTCGCTGGAACATACGATATGGCATCATGATGAACCGCTTACTTTTGCGAGTTCTGTACAAAATCGTCTGGTTTGCAGATACGCTCGCGATTTTGTGAAGGTTGTGTTGACCGGTGAGGGAGCGGATGAATTGTTCGGCGGTTATCCACGTCAATATCTGAGTAAATTACAGAACCAATTCCTGCTGCTGGGAAACGTAAACCAAAAGCTTATCCTCCTGGCTTTAAAATTTATGCCGGTTAGAAAGATAAAAACATTACGGAGATTCATGGGTTTATCACCTTATGAACTCGTTCTCTGGAATGCTGTGCAAACCGAGAGGGAAAAGATTGCCTGGTTATTCGATAAAGATGAGCCGGATATTTCCAACAGAGTCGAACAATTGAACAAAGTCTGGAATAAGAATCTCGATACAATTGACAATCTTCTTTTGTTCGATCAGCAGACCTATCTGCGTTCGATTTTAAATATGAAAGACAAGATGAGTATGGCTGAGTCAATGGAATTAAGAGTTCCGACTCTTGATAATGAAATGATTTCCATGGCGCACGAGATTCCGGGGGATATAAAATTAAGACAATTACAGACAAAATATTTATTCAAAAAAGCAGCGGCCAGACATATACCCAAAAAGATAGTGTATAAAAAGAAAATAGGATTTACTATTCCGGTGGATAAATGGTTGAGAGACAAGGCTGGAGCAGGCAGGTACCTTGATCAATTAATCGATTTAGCGGATAAAATTGAAGGAATCAATAAATCCAAACTGGAGAAAGTGATTTGTGAACATAAAAGCGGAACACAAAACCATCAAAATATTCTCGGCCACTTGATTTATTATGTTATTTGGCGACAGCAATATATAGATGGTAAGCCATTATCAGCGCAATAGGTTTTTTCTTAATAAAAATTATTTTAAGAAGGTTACGATTTAAATGAAAAAAGTAATTATGCTTGGTGGCGGCGGATTCGCGGGCGAGGTTCTTGAAACCATCGATGTCATCAATAAGAACACTGAAGAAGCGATTTCACCCATCGGCTATGTTTATGATGGCGCTGATAAAGATAAGGGGAAGTTTATTCACGGTCTTCCCGTGCTGGGTGAATTATCATATCTGAAGAATGTGGATTTCAATGAAGTGCGCCTGGTTGCCGCAGTTGGCAGATCTGTATGGCGGCGTAAAATAGTTGAAGAGGCTAAAAAGCTGGGAGCTAAATTCACGAGCGTTATTCATCCGACTGTGACTATCAGCAAGTGGTCCAAAATCGGCGAAGGAGCAATTATGCAGAGATTTTGCATAGTGATGCCGGATGTTATTATTGGCAATTATTTCGTCAGCAATGGTTTCGTAGGTATCGGTCATGATGCGGTTATCGGCGACTATGTCCATATGAATCCTCATGTTGTTATTTCCGGTGGAACCGTGATAGGGAACGATGTTTTTATTGGATTAAGAGCAACTCTCCTGACATCCAGGATAGGTGATGGTGCCGTTATCGGCGCCTGCGCTTTAATAACTAAGGATGTACCACCGAATATGATGGCTATGGGAATGCCGGCTAAACTTTATGAAATGAATAAAAAGGAATATTAATAAAGATTTCCTTCAGAAAGAATATTTGATAATTTCATGTATAGCAGTGGGAATATATATTGAAATCAGAGGGAAGTATTAGATGGAAGATTTAGCAATTAATGGTGGTTTGCCCATACGCAAGAAAAAGTTTCTTCCCTGGCCTTTTTATGATCATGATGAAATAGAAGCTGTTTATCGTGTACTTCAATCGGGAAATGTTAATTACTGGACGGGAGAAGAAGGTTGTTTGTTTGAAAGGGAATTTGCCGCAAACACAGGTGTAAATTACGCTGTTGCCTTAATGAATGGTACGGTGGCGTTAGAGGCGGCATTGATGGCGTTGAATATTGGAAAAGATGACGAGGTCATCGTAACGTCGCGTAGTTATATTGCATCGGCAAGTTCTGCGGTTATACGTGGAGCAAAATGTGTCTTTGCCGATGTTGATCGTAACAGCCAGAACATAACGGCGGAGACAATAAAGAAAGTCATAACAATTCGTTCACGCGCAATCATTGCAGTTCATCTGGCCGGTTGGCCCTGTGAAATGGATTCGATAATGGCCCTCGCAAAAGAACGTGGACTTATGGTAATTGAAGATTGCGCCCAGGCCTGCGGAGCTTTTTATAAAGGTCGTCCTGTGGGGTCATTTGGTGATGCCGCCGCTTTTTCTTTTTGTCAGGATAAAATTATGACCACCGGCGGTGAAGGTGGTATGATTTTAACAAATAATGAAGATATCTGGTCGAAAATATGGTCTTATAAAGATCACGGCAAAAGTTATAAAGCAGTTTACGAAAATAATGATTTTCATCCGGGCCCGTCATTTAAATGGCTGCATGAATCATTCGGAACAAACTTGCGTATGACGGAAATGCAAGCCGCAATCGGCAGAATTCAACTTCATAAATTGCCCCAATGGATAGAAAGACGCAGACGAAACGCCGATATTTTAAACAAAGCTTTTATAAATATTCCGGCATTACGTGTAACTATGCCGCCTGATTATATTGGTCATGCATACTATAAATATTATGTTTTTATAAATCATGAAAGACTGAAATCCGGTTGGAATAGAGAACGTGTAGCTATTGCAATTAACGCGGAAGGTATTCCCTGTTTCACCGGCAGTTGCAGTGAAATATATCTGGAAAAAGCTTTTGCCGGCACTGGTATGCGGCCGAAGAAACGACTACCGGTTGCCAGAGAGTTAGGCGAAACCGTCATGATGTTTCTTGTTCATCCGACTTTATCCGAAAATGATATGCGCGATACTGTTAAAGCGGTGGGAAAAGTTATGGCTCTTGCAGCGAAATGAATTATTTGTTTTCCCGGTTGTCTCGTTCACACTTCCATCGGCTGCTTAACTTGCCCAACACCTGATGGAATTTCTTGCCCGGTTCGGGTTGAAGATCATCAACAATTGAAACTTTCAAACGCATTGCCGGATGAAGAATTTTTAAGTTTTCTTCGACTGCTCGCCAGAGAGAATTTGAATATGCCGGTCCCGGGACAACTTTGATTTCAATTAAGTCATTAGATTCCTGAATAATCTGGAAAACACGGATTGCTTCAATCATGCTCCAGTCTTTTTTATCATGAGGCAAAACGGAATTAACGACATTATACATAATTCTTGGTGAAATTTCCCTCCCATCAGGCAGGACGATAAAGTTTTCATTACGACCTTCCGTAAGACGCATAACCGGTCCGTTAAATCCGCATTGACATTTTCCCGTCTCTAACAGAATTCCCCGATCTCCCGTTTCATAACGAATAAAAGGCATAGAATAATTATATAAATTTGTAATAATCAGATGTCCTTCACTGCCCGGTGGAACGGGCATCCCTTGCTGATCAACAGCCTCAATCCACACAGTGGCGGTGTTGGGATGCATAAGTTCCGGATTGGCGGGACATCCCCAGGCAAGATTTCCACCTTCCTCACTATTGTAATAGTCAGCGACGCGGCAACGAAAGACATTTTCCAGCAATTTGCGTACATGAGGGAATAGAATTTCAGCCCCACCGGTTATTAACCGGGGCGAATGAGGTATAATTTTTTTTTCGCGTAAAGCGTTGGCCAGATTCCAATATGCTGACGGACGACCACCCATAATGGTTGGTTTTATACTCATAAGAATCGATATCTTCTTTTCCATGGGGATATCGCGAAAAAGTTTGATTATAGTAATAGGCCCGATTTTCTGGACAATTTTAGTAGAACCATCTTTTCTTTCCGGCCCTACATTTACAAGTGTCATCGGACATGTCAGTGACGTATTTCGTTTATATGCATCAATAATTGTTATCTTGCGAAAAGCTTCTTCCAATCGGTTCTTATAGACTGTTACCGGTGTGCCTGTTGTTCCTGTCGTATGTCTAATTACTAGTTCTTCAGGAGAAACATCACAACTCAGATATTCGGCAGGTCCTGCCACCATCATATCCAAACGTTTAATAATGGGTAGATGTGTCAGCTCTTCAGCTTTTCGAATGTCTACCGGATTTACACCGCTTTTGTCAAAAGTCCGCCTGTAGAAGGGGACATTTTTATAAGCATGAGAAACAATATACCGGATGGATCTGTCCACATCTTTCTTATTTTTGCGCGGTAAAAATCTTGTCCATCCGCTGATCACCAGGCTGCTCCTTTGATATTGAACCCGTTCTTCTTTTGCGAAGAGAATATAAAAAAAGCAATCTATGTGTCAATGAAATAAAAAGTACAAAATACGAGATATGAATGAAATAAATAAAAATGGCTGAACTATGGTTTAACATATGGTACAAATGCTTGTGGCAGGTTATATGGAAAAACATATCCAGGATATAGAGACACAAGAGAAAGGTGGCCCCTTGGTGCTGGAAATACGCGGCAATTCACTGGATGACGGTCCGGGCATAAGAAGCGTCGTGTTCATGAAGGGTTGCCCGCTGTTTTGCGTGTGGTGTCACAATCCTGAGAGCAAGAAACCGGGTCCCGAGTTGTTGTTCGATGCCTCAATATGTGTATCGTGCGGAACCTGCGCAGAATTGTGCGAGAGCGGCGCACTCATTATGAAGAAAAAAAGCTCATTTTTGACCGGTCAAAGTGCAACCTCTGCTTCTCGTGTACCGATTCGTGTCCTTCCGGTGCGCTGGAGCGTGCAGGGAAATCCATGACTGTTGATAATGTAATCGACGCGGTCATGAAGGACAAACCGTTTTATGACACTTCGGGCGGAGGCGTGACTCTTTCGGGTGGCGAGCCGCTCATGTTTATGGATTTCGCCTCAGAGATTCTTGCCGGCCTTAAAAAGAAAGGTATACATACAATTGTTGAAACCTGCGGTATTTTCAAATTCGAACGCTTCATTCAACTTGTTCTGCCGCATGTGGATATGATTTATTTCGACATCAAGATCATGGATACCTCGCTCTCCGAACGTTATACGGGTGTGAAAAGCGATCTTATTCTGGCAAACTTCCGGGCGCTTCATGAAATTTCACTTACAAAACACGCTGACTTTCTTCTACCGAGAACACCACTGATTCCGGGAATGACCGATACGGATGGAAATCTCAGAGCGATAGCCGAATTTCTTTCGTCATTAAGAATAAAAAGGCTGCTCTTCCCGAATATAATCCGCTGTGGCATGCCAAGCTAAATAAATTAGGGAAGGATGTACCGGAAGCGGGGAAGTCACGCGAATGGATGGATAAAAAGCACGTGGCCCACTGCAAGGAAATATTTACCTCAGCGGGTATTTCCGTTTGATGCTTTATAGACCAAATTGCTTCCGGAATCTCGAAAGACCTTCCTTCAGATAGTGGGGAAGTACACGAATGGTTGCCCCCAATTTCTTTCCTTGTGACAGTCTGATAACTTGCAGATAGGTAATTGGTTCAACAAACGCGATAGCAAATAGTCTAGCCATAGAGATGTTTATTTTGAACCAGAGCGAATTCTGTTTTCTACGGAAAAGTTCCAACAGAAAATTCAACCAGTTTGATGGCATGAAGGTGGCAAGCCGGATCAAATTGTTTATGTTCGTCTTATTGTATAGAAGGTAATCCTTGCTCTGATACTCATCACCCTTTATCAAACCTTTCTCCAGTGCTTGTTTTCGCAGTTCAGTACCAGGATACAGACTTAAGGAAAAAAACTGGGTGTAGAATGGTTTGGGTGTTTCCATAAGGGTTTGTACTGTATTAATCCTGTCTTCGTCAGTTTCGAAAGGATTGTCCAGAAGAACGTCATAGAAGGCGGCCAGTTCCTGATTTTTGATAACTTGCGCCGCCTTAATGAAGTCCTCTTTGCCGGATTGCCGCTGATAGATATCCTGACATACATGATCGCTTCCGCTCTGCAGGCCGAGACTAATCCAGGCCAGTCCCGCTGATTTCATCGACGATAACTTGAGTTCGGTAATGAATGTGGGAATACTCCTGGCAATGAAGGGGATCTTGATTTCCTGTTTGTACAAATGACAAAACCGCTCCATCTCTTCGTCGGACATCGACAAAAAACAATCGTCCTGAAAATTTATGTATTCAATGAACGGGTATTGGGCGATCGCCGTTTTCAATTCATCAATAACATTAGAGGGCTCCCTGAATCTTATTTTTTTTGAATCGTATATCTTTGCCAGTGCATTGTTGCAGCAGTATGTGCAGGAGAAAGGGCAGCCTCTCGAACTCATGATCGAATAGGTTGTGCCTGAGTATCGGGCATACTTTCTGAAGGTTCTGGTGTCCAAAGTAGTTATGATTCCTTTGTGCAGCACATAGCTATCTTTAGGTATATGTTCACAGACAGGAAGTGCGGATAGATCAGTTATGAGAGTATAAAGAGTATTCCGAATAACTTGGCCGTTTTTTCGGAAAGCGAGGCTGTTGAGAGTTTCGGGACTAGACCCATTGGCAATTGCATCGGCGAAATCTACAATGAAATTTTCCCCTTCACCAATGCATATGAAGTCCGTGTAGTCCAGGCAGGTTTCCGGTGCGATTGTCGGATGGATTCCTCCCCAGATAATCGGCATTGATGGGTAATGTGATTTCAAGACATGTGTCAATTGTCTGGCGCGATCATACTCGACAGACATCAGGCTTATACCTATGAACAAAGGCGAAAGTTTATCTACGAGGTTGCAAATGTCGTCGGACATTGCGGCGCCAGGAAACTTTGGTATAAAAAGTATATGTGAAGCAAAGCCATGCCCAAGAAGTTGATAGTGGAGGCTTTTTAGGCCTATAACGTCCAAGTCTTCCTGTAGAGAAATCAGTAGAACTTCTCTGTTCATTTTTGGCAAACCTTTATCGTATTTGATTTGATTCAGCATGGAATTGTTTAAATCAATACTTTATTAAAATCAAATGTTTATTGTGAGACTCAAATTTCAAAAACGAAGTGTATTGAAATTTGTTAGTCGAACAATCCCGCCATAGGCGGAGGGTATAATACCCCGCCCCTTGGGGCGGAATTATGGTCCAGGGCTTGCCTTGGGGTTCATACCCGTGATTGTTCGGGAAGTTTAAGAGAACATTATCGTATTGCGCTGAGAATGTTGGTTTGCTGTGGCACGGGCAGGTCTCTGGGGCGTAACCGGAAATACCGTGTTTCAGCCTCCGCAGGTGTCAGAAACTCCACTTTAGAAAATCCTGTGCCATATAGTTTTTCTTCGATTTCATCGGGTTCGAAATGACTCAGCCAAGGTTCACCAAGATTCGTGACGCTCTGGGCAATTATTGAAGGAACGTCGCCCGGCGGCCGCACGAATGTCAACACTATCTCACTGCCGGCCGGAAACATGGCGACAGAGTGGAGCACGGCATCAATGGCGTCTTCTTTCAAATACATCATCACACCCAGCCAGGAGAAAAAAGCCGGTTTATTCATTGAAACATTATACCTGCGCAGGCCTTCATGCAATGATTCGTGTTCAAAATTAATATCGGCAAACAAAACATTTTCCGGAATTGTAAGTTTGGCTGCATCAATATAGGAGCGTTTCAGAGATTGGGTTCCTGCATGGTCAACTTCCACAATCTTCAATTCTTTTGCCCAGGAAGGCTGCCTCAGCGCGAATGTATCGAAACCGGCGCCGAGGATTATATATTGCCTGATTCCGCGCGAGACTGCGGCGGCGAGTCTGTCTTCGGTAAATCGTGAACGCAGAATTATCCGGGTGCGCAATGCAAGAACTTCGGGAGTTTGATAATGATCTTTCGTATCTTGAATATTCTTTAATGCTTCAGGACCGAGAAGCGGCAGGGCGACCGGATCGTCGAAAAGCAGAGGCTTCGCTTCCAGCAACTGGTGTGCCGCCCGCATATACGCAGTTGCTAATGCTGTAAAGCTTGCTTTATTATCAGCCATTCTTCAACCTCTTTAATGAATCCATGCCTGCAGTTCGCCCAATGCTGTCGATTCCTTTAGATAAACGATATCGTGCAAAAATGCCAGACGCTGTATCTGCTTTAACATATCTCGTGTAGAGTCTCTTTCGATTGCTGTTTCGGAAGATGACAGGTATGCGCGAACATAATCCTGCATATGCCTGATGGTTTCTCTGAGATTTCCTTCAGCGGGAGGACAGCGCAGTAGTGATACCAGTTCCGGATAAATATTATCTATACCCTTGCCGGTTTTTCTCGATGCAACCCAACCGCCCAGGTATTTATATTCAGCTTCATCTCTGGCCATTACGGAATATTGATGCTGTGCCCATAACTGCTGTACATTTTTAGGCAGTGGTATACGCCCCTGCTCCTTATTTTTGTATTTTCCCGCAAGGATTGAGAACTGAGTAGCAGGAGCATCAACAAATACGTCCGGCCATTTCTGAGGTTGAGTTTTCAGCAATACGGGAGTTCTATCCATGTAACCTCTTAAGTTCATTTCCGCCGCTAACAATTTATGGCGCTGGCTAAGCGCCCATCCGAAGCCCTGCCAGCGCAGCGTTTCAGGATGCCGGGAGTAACCTTTTTTGTTGTGTTTAATAATGGAAACAATCGCATGCAGTTCTCGGTGTTCACCCAGAAGACTTTGCCGGTTTAAATAACCGGGGTTTAAGTCCCATACTCTCACAAAAGTTCTCCTACCATTCCAAAATCAAAGGGAACCCCGGCGAATGTTGAGAGTTAGCAATTCGCATCATCTTCTTCGGGAAGCAGATTCAATTGTCCATTCTCAGCACACTCGCCGAATTTTTTTCCCTTAAGTGAGCGAAGATCAATGACAGCACCGAACTTGCTGAAAGAGGTGAGGAACCTCTCGAAATCTTTTCCCCAGTAGATCATTGCACAGGACATGGGGGCGCCCTTTCCACCGTTTTGACCATTGACAAGGAACTTAAGTCGTGTGTCATAGAGGAAGCACACACCTGTTGCTACACCAAAGACATAATTCTTCCAGTGACCGGTATTTGTTGCCACGGGCACAAGCGCAAGAACTTCAGATTTGTGTTCTTTATATGCTACGGCACACCTACACAACCATCTTTTGATTGATGTACCATGTTCTTTGTTAATTCCGTACGGTGGATTTACATAGATGGTGGGGAAATTCCAACTCTCCCGGAGTCCGTCATGCTTGGGAAGTTTATATTCCGTTCGAGCATTTACAATCGAATACTTATTTGAACAGGGATCAAGGTCAATGCTTCCGCCAAAAAAATCGCGTACGGCATTGACATACTTCTCCGGTGTTCCCCATTCTTGGCTTAGCGTGTTGAGTGTTCGACCTGCTGTCATGTGTGAATATCCTGCCATCTCTTGCTTTTCAGTGTCTCAAGTTCTTCTTTGAGAACCGTAAGCTTTTTGCCAGCTGGGGCGATGATATTGAACCAGCCTTCAATCGTTCTCATATGTGACGTGAAATAGGATTGGAGAGCTGCATCAGCCTTAAGTGAAATTCTAACCTTTGTGAATTGATTGACTCCCTTCTTGCCTGTGTAACTCGCCAGAAATGACTCTTTCGCTGCCGATAGTTCCTTCGTGGGATGGAACAACAACTCATCAATAAACTGCGCGATTCCCGTGTCGGTCAGGAAAAGAAGCCAATCGTAGGATTGAGCGAGAACCTTCAGTTCCTTGTTGTGATTCTCTGATGTGAACCAATTGCCGTGATTGCTAACAACTCCGATCGTTAGAATAAACCTCGACAGAAGTTCTGAATCGTCAGATGCAATAATTTCCGCCATCAAATTGTAGTAGTCACCATGTCGGAACGAGCCATCACGTTTCTGAATCAGGCCGCCCATGCTGCCATTGGTCAACCTGATTTTCTGTAACGCTGACACTGTTCGCGCAACATAGGCGCCTTGCTTCGCCTTTTCAATTGTCTGAGGTCCTTTCCTCATTCCTTCTTCGACGCCGACCCGTTTACACTCAAAAATCGCGAATGGGCGGCGTCGAAGAGATACAATGGAATACTGGCCTCCGCTCTTTCTGAGTTGGTCAAGGTATGCGTTTATGAATGTTTCGCCGCAGTCGCAGACCGTGCATGAGTTCCTTAAAATCAGGTCATTGCTCAGTAGTGCGTTCGATTTCATCGATTCAGCGGTGATTCCAAGGTCGGCAAGCTTTTGATTATTGGCGATCTTTTTTGCGGTGATAGGAAGCTCATCCCGGCTGAACTTCATCTTCATCAGAAGGTTTGACGGATGAAGACTATACTCAACATTATGGGTGATCTCGTCGTTTCCGAATTCCGGCAATGGTCTCTCAATTGCAACGTTTCTTTCAAATCCCCAAGATTTAAGTGCGTAGAATGTGATGATTTCAACAAGGGTTCCGAGGGCTCGGCCTGCGGCCTTCTTGGAGTCTTTGGCATAATGGAACACTTTTGCAGTGAGAA
>Ga0265297_10010453_pt1 | contig 11661 bp, 12 predicted proteins | sample Munlanlwell13791_FD_192502 | JGI IMG/M metagenome (GOLD analysis project Ga0265297, IMG submission 192502) | Leachate microbial communities from a municipal landfill in Southern Ontario, Canada - Leachate well 137-91 | ecosystem: Engineered > Solid waste > Landfill > Unclassified | place...
TTATTCATCCCCTTCTTCATTTTGATTCTCATCGTATATAACCAGATGCGCTACCACAGTTTGCGAGTCCGCGTTCTTTTTTTGATGCAAAAGGAATTCGTCAAGCTCTTCACCTATTTTGGAATCTATCTACGCAACGGACTAAATATTTACAATTCGCTTGAAGCACTAACGAGTTTTGCCTCTCCGACAATCAAAGATTATCTCGATACTCTACTCGCCCAAATCGATGAAGATAAGACGGTTATGCCCTTTGTGCGTTTTGGGCAGAGGTTTCAATCGCTGACTATCGAACAAGCGATGATATGCATTTTTCAAATGGTCGATCAAGGAAACGACGAGATGCGCCTTATTCAGTTTCAAAGTGTTTTTGGAAGGATTGCGGATCAATATTACCAGGATGAGATTAGCAAAATTCGTAAAGGGCTTGACTCGCTCAACACCTTACCCCTTATTGGCGCGGGACTCATAACGATGATGATTACATTTGGTATTATCACGATGATTGGAGAAGTTATCAGTGGGATCTAGCATCGGTGTCATATTGTCATTTATCTTCGTCATAAACGTCTTTCTCTTCGGAAGCGACATCATCAATTTGCAGCTTCTCTATTCAAACCTCGATGCGGTGGCGATGACGGCCGGACACTTGATAGTCGAATACGGAGGGATTACGGCTGCCATTGTCGAATTCGTTGAAAGCGAAGCCGATGGCACTATTTATTGCGTTAATAATTGCACTCCGCGCTTCGGTGACACTTACATATATGTTGTGACGACTTCTTATGAACCGATTGTCATGAGTGACGAGCCGATGGAACTGAGCATTCGAAGAAGCGTCGTAATCGGATATTACAATTAGAAGAAAGGAGAACAAATGTCTGAAATTAAAGGGCAACTGCTCGGCATTTTGCTAGTCGTCTTGATTTTCGCGGGCGTCAGCACGGCGTTGATCACGGCTTTTGATGGAGCGACCTCGCATGTCGCCGATCAAATTCTCGCCCCGGTCGAAGAACCTGTTTAGAGCCGTTTAATCAATATATGATCAAGAAGGGCATCTGCCCTTTTTTCATCGGTGTAATTTCCTTCTTACAAAAGAATAATTTTTGATATAATACAACGGAGTGAGGACAAAAACATGGCCAAAGTAAATAGCGTTCTTGAAAAATTTAAGAAAAAATTAAACATCGAAGTCGTCGACGAAGGTAAGACCTTAAAAGACTACGGCTTAGATTCTCTTGATATGGTCGAGCTCATCCTTGAATTGGAAGATGAATACAAGATTAAATTCACCGATGAAGAGATGACCTCTTTGCAGACGATCGGCGATCTCATAAGCGCCGTTCACAAGAAGTGCGGTACTGAATAAATCTTCATTGCATATTCAAAATCCTTTTGGTAATATACTTCTTGCGTTATTCTTTTGAATAACACGCCTACCTAGCTCAGTCGGTAGAGCAATCGGCTGTTAACCGATCGGTCATAGGTTCGAGTCCTATGGTAGGCGCCACTTATGTGGCCCGTTGGAGAAGTGGCTTAACTCACATGCCTTTCACGCATGCATTCATGGGTTCGAATCCCGTACGGGTCACCATTGTTAGAATTGAAGTCTGTCTTGGAGCAGTTTGGCAGATTTTTTCTTTTTTTGCCTGATTTTGATGATACCTGCAAGCCCAAAAAATGTTTCGAGAAATATTTCAAATAGAGGCGATCATCTCTTGTTTTTATCATCGTGAGAAACCCGGTTGATAAGAAACTTATATTTGGAGATTTGGCATATTATGTTACTGGGTGATGTCATTCCTCAAGCGCAAACTGAGACACATGGCGCTACGATGTTGCAAAGCATATCGTTGTTTCTGGGGCCCCTCCTTCATATATAGTTAAACTAAAGGAGCGCATTGTGAATTTCAGCGAAACGAGTCAAATCATGAGTGCGATTGGCATCTTTGTGCTAATCGCCATTGTTAACATTCCGATAAGCCGAGCCTTATCCAGAACAAAAAAGGGCTATGTTTTCTTGCTTCCTGGAGTTTTATTGGCTATCGCCTTGGCTTTTCTCATTCTCGGTTTGCTTTCTCAAGATTGGAGTAGATTAGGCTACTTGTTGATCTCAGGTTTAGCTTTTGTTGGATTTGTGGCGGCTCTGATTTCTTCGACGATCCTTTTTTGTTATTTAAAAAAGAAAAGCGATAACAATAAAACATTGTCTTAAGACTACCGTTAAAGCGATAGTGATAGTAAAATCGCCGAAACACAATCATCTAGGAGATTTAATATGGTAAAAGAAACAAAATATATGACTATTATCGTCGAAAGTTACCCGCATGGTTTTGAGGTGAAGCACTACTATTTACCAGTCAGATCAAATTTTCACATCGGGGATGTAATACAATCGAAAGAAGGAAAGCGATATCGCGTTATCGATGGTACGACGCAAATAAACAAAAACGATATAGATTTCGAAAAATTCGAGCCATTTGAATGATATAATTAACTAGATACCGCTTTTGGCGGGCTCGTCTTCGAAGGGGAAATGACAAAAGCGATGATACCAAAAATACTTCACTATATTTGGCTCGGGGGCAGACCAAAGCCAGAAAGCGTTTTAAAATGTCTCGAGAGCTGGAAAAAATTTTGTCCAGATTATGAAATAGTTGAGTGGAATGAATCAAATTTTGTTCGTGGCCGTCATCCTTTAGTCGATTTAGCAATCGATTCTCACAATTGGGCTTATGCCGCCGATATTATTAGAGTCGTCGTCCTCTATGAATATGGAGGTATTTACGTCGATACCGATTTCGAGTTTTTCGCAAATCCTGACCAAATGCTTAATTATGACTGCTTCATGTGCTATGAGAGCAAGTATTGGGTGGGAACCGCCATTTTAGGCAGCGCAGCCAAGCATCCAGTTTTTGAAAAACTCGTGCGCCGTTACGACTTGGAGCATCACATCGGTTTTTATAGCAATCCCTTTTCGGTCCACGCCGTCAGCGCCATACTGAGATTTTTTTACAAAAGAAAAATGGATGGACGCTTTTCGGTGCAAGATAACATCGCGTTGCTATCAAGCGACTATTTTTATCCGATAAGCTATATAACGTTCAAAGAGAACCGAACCGCAAATACTCTCGGCGTGCATCATTATGCCGGTTCGTGGCATAGCAAAAAGCAAAAACGCGGCTTTCGCTTCGCCGCTTTTTCACGAAAAGTTTTGGGCAGGCATGTTTACGGAATCTTTGAAAAATTGGTGGCAAACGATTTTTATTATAAAATTAGAAAGCAATTAAAGAAGATTAGCGATGCAAAACAATAACATTATCGAAGTCAGAGGACTCGTGAAAAACTATCGGAAAGTCGCAGCTGTTCGCGGCATCGATTTCAGCGTTAAACGCGGCGATTTTTTTGCTTTTCTCGGCCTCAACGGCGCCGGCAAATCGACGACGATTAACATTTTGTGCTCAATCGTAAAAAAAGATGCCGGCGAAATCATCATCGATGGTTTAAATACCGACAAAGATGCCGATAAAATCAAGAACAAAATCGGCATCGTCTTTCAAAAAAGCGTCCTCGACAACGAACTCACGGTCTTGCAAAATCTCTATTCGCGGGCCAGCCTCTATCCGATGAGTCGCAAGGAGGCCGAGGGTAAGATAAACTATCTAATCGACATCCTTGACTTACATGCGATTATCAAGCGTCCTTATGGCAAATTGTCAGGTGGGCAAAGGCGCAAAGTCGATATCGCCCGCGCACTTTTGCACAATCCGCAAATTCTCTTTTTAGACGAGCCGACAACCGGCCTCGATCCTAACACGCGCATCATGGTCTGGGATGCGCTAAATGATTTAAAAAACAAGACGGAGTTAACAATCTTTCTGACAACTCACTACATGGAGGAAGTCGTCAAAGCCGATCATGTAGTCATTATCGATGAAGGGAAAATCAGCGCGAGTGGAAGCCCGGACGAACTCAAGAGCCGCTTTACAAGCGATATTCTTCGCATCATTGCTGATGAAAGCGACCGGATCAATCAGTTGCTCGATGGCGAGAAACTGACCTATGTCTATCGCAATAATGCCTATGAAGTCACGATTAGCCAGCCGACGGACGCTCTTGAAATCGTGGAAAAATACGCCCCTCTATTTGATGATTTTGAAGTTTTGAAAGGGAATATGGATCATGTCTTTTTAAATGTGACGGGAAAGAAGATTGACGATAATCATGAAAAAGAATCGAATTTTTAAACTATTTGATGATTATTTATATAACATTTGGCATCTCACTAAACGCAATATTTTGATTTTCTTTCAAAATAAGACGACGCTTGTCTTCTCGATGATGGCGCCCGTTTTAATCCTGGTTATTTACATTTTGTTTATGGGCGATTTTCAAATGGATACGATAAGGAATTTTATTCCGGAGGGACAAACGGTCAGCGATGCCGATATCGCCACGGTGGCCAATGCATGGGTAATATCCGGTATCCTCGGCATCTCCTCACTAACCATCTCGCTAAATAGCATGTTTGTGGCTATCAGCGACCGCGAGCGGCGCATCGTCGACGATTTTACCGCCTCTCCAGTCCGCCTCGTCAATCTGACATTAAGCTATTTTATCAGCGCCTTTGTAATCACCTTGTTTTTAAGTTTCGTTTTTCTTATCATCGCCCTCGTCTTTTTAGCCATTTCTAGCGGAGTGACCTTTTCGGCCGCAAATCTGTTTGAATTATTCGGCATTTTAGTTTTATCTTCTCTGTCCGCCGTCATCTTCGTTATGTGTTTAACAGCCTTTTTTAATCATACTTCGACAGCCGCATCTTTCACCGGTGTCTTCAGCGCCCTGATCGGCTTTCTAATCGGAGCCTACATGCCGGTCAGCATTTTGCCTCTTTCGATTCAAAATTTTGCCAATCTGATTCCTGGTTCACACGCGACCGGTCTCTTTCGCGTCGTGCTAATGCGCCCTATCCTTACAAAATTGGAGGCGACGATGCCCCTTGAAGTAATCGAGCAAATTAAGACTAGTTACGGCTTTAATCTGCAATTATTTAATGTTCAGTTCGACCGGACATACATGTATTTATACCTAGCCGGGTCTGTCCTCTCGCTATTTGTTATATTTCAAATTATGAGCCTGATTAAGAAAAAAATAAAAGTGTGATATATAATGCTATCCCATAGCGTATTAACCGATTTTAAAGCAAACATCCTCCTTATCGCCTTATATAAAAGGCCATAAGTTAAAAAACTCTTCTCCAAATTCGTTTCTTTATTTAATATACATAAAAGCGATATGCAATTATCATGGAGAAATTATGAAAAAGAATAATTTGGCAAGAAAGCTCGCTTTTGCCTCGGCTGACCTCTTCGGCGGAGGTTCTTTTAATATTATTAACTTTCTTTATCCCGTATTCTTAGTTCTGATTGTTGGCATCAATCCATTTTGGAGCAGTTTTATCATCTTGGTGGCGCGCATTTTCGATGCCGTCATCGATCCGATCATCGGGTGGATTTCCGACCGCACGCAGTCAAGATTTGGCAAAAGAAGAATTTATTTGATTATTTGTTCGCCCTTAATCGTAGCGGCGATGTTTTTGATGTTTTACCCTTTTAATTTTTCCAATGAGGCGCTACAAGTCATCGCCGTCCTCCTCGCCTACTTAATTTTTGTGGCTGTCCAATCGACGATTATGATTCCCTATTTTTCTTTGGCTAGCGAGATTTCAAGGGACTATCAAAACCGGGCCTCATTTAATTCCTACCGCCTCGCTTTTAGCATCTTCTCATCGATTATATGCGTTGCCGTACCGAAAATTATTGTCGATTCCTTTGCCGATCCGCGAATTGGCTATCAGGTTATGAGCCTCAGTTTCGGCATCTTTTTCGGCATCAGCATTTTATTAAGCGGGCTCTTTGCCAAGGAAGAGATTAAAAGTCCGATAGTCAAAACCAAATTATCTTTTAAAGCGCTGGCCGAACCCTTGAAATTAAAGCCATTCCGCCAGTATCTCGGCATGTTTTTGTTTATGCAAATCGCCATGTCGGTCATGAGCGGTCTTTTCTTTTTTTACATCGACTTCTATATCATCAAAGATGTAACCGCGGGCGGAGGCACTTCGATGGTCGGAACAATCGCCGCGGCTTTAATGTTCTTTACGCAAATTGTCGCCTTGCCTTTCTATTTAAAAATGATTGAGAAGTTTAGCAAGGCTTTCACCTATCGCTTTGGAGCGATTATCTGGATAGTCTCAGCTATCGGACTTTTCTTTGTTCCAGCTAATGTCAATCCCGTCGTCATCTACATATTAGCGGTCGTGATGGGGTTTGGCATCAGTGCCCCTGGATTAATTCCCCACACGATGTTCGGCGATGTCGCCGATGCCGGTCAGTTGAAGTTTAAAAAGAGAATCGAAGGTCAGATGAGTGGCTTTTCCAATTTTGTCTCGCAAATTGCCCAAGCTCTCGGCTTATCGTTTGCTATGTTTATCTTGGGCCTTGCCGGTTTTAAAGAAAGGGTGCCGGGACAGCCACCGATTCTCACACAACCGGATAGTTCGCTTTTGGCGATTCGCATTATTATGGCGCTTGCTCCTTTGATTTTGCTCGGTATTGGCTCGCTAATTTCTTTATCTTATCGCATCGATGCAAAAGAGCAGCAAAAACTAAAAGAGCAAATTAGTCTGCAAGACGACGAGCCCATCAACGCGGAGTCGCTTTCCTAACCTATGAAACGCCCCAATCCTTTTTTGTGGCTGCCTTTAGCCGGCATCTTAAAGATATCGGCCTATCTTCAAGGCAATCGCTTGGTCAATAAAATCAAAATAAAGAAGCCGGCCATCATCCTATCCAATCACGCGTCTTTTCGCGACTATGTGTTTGTGACGGCAGCCCTCTATCCTCACCGAATCAATTACATGGCGGCCGCCAAGATGTTCTATGAGCCGGAACGCCGCCCCTTTTTAAAGCTGGCGCGAGCGATTCCGATCTGCTCTTACCAAGGCGATTTAAAGGCCGTCGCCAGCGCTTTAAAAATTTTGAAAAACGGCGGTATCATCGGCATTTTTCCCGAAGGTCAGATCACATATCACGGCAGGAGCCTAAAGTCGCCTTTCGCGATCGCTAAATTTTTAAAAAAGGCGAAAGTCAATGTCTATGTCGTCCATGATAAGAACGCTTTTTTAATGTCTCCTCCTTGGACCAATAAAGTTTTTAAGGGAAAAGTATTCACCTCGATGGTTCATCTCTTTTCCCCAGAGCAACTTGAACAACTTGATGAAAAAAGCATCTATGAAGCCGTCGATCAAAGCCTTGAATTTGATGCCGGAGCCTATAATGAAGAGCATCGCCACGTCTATCGTTTAAACGACATTGATAATCTCGAAAATCTCATCTACCAATGCCCGGACTGCGGACATGAGGGGCTGGTCAGTCAACAGCACAAACTCGTCTGTCCAAAATGTCAGCGCGAACTAATTTACGACGAGTATGGTCTCTTGGATGGGCGAAGTCTATTTAGCAATTACGAACGACAGCGCTTAGCGCTTGAAGAACTCATCTCGAAGACGCCTGACTATTCACTAAAAACCTCCGTTCGCCTCGTTCGCTATCAAGGCAATAGCCTCGTCGAAACCGGAACCGGCACCATCATTTTAAACCGCGATTACTACATTTATCACGGCACTGATAAAGGCCAAGAAGTCGAATATCGCTTTTCGACCAAACTCATTCAATATTTACCCGTCGATATCGGTGGCGATATTCAAATTTACGACAACTACGAAGTATTTCAGTTTTACATGGATACAAAATATTTGCCGATTAAATTTTCGACTGCCGGCGAATATTTTTATCGCGTCGCGCACAGCAACTAAGGTTTTTTAACGATTAAATCATAATTTTGTTTTCATCTAAAAATATCTTCGCCACTCTTTTGTTGTGCTACAATGAAAAAGAACGATAGCCTTATAAGGCTTATTTGCTTTGCAATAAGGGGTACTTGACTATGGAAAACACAAGTGAATTCAGCGGATTTGACGGCGAGAACATCTTTGAGCCTCTCCTCGCTTACAAAAACGTCTACAAAGACCTGTTTCATAAAAACGCGACTGAATACTTTGATAATCTCGTCGAAAAATCGCAGATCGATATCGAAGCGAACCGCGAAACGAATCGCAAGATAAAAAAGCATGAAGGCGAGCGAAACGAAATCGTTAAGAAAATTAGTAAGCAAAATGCCCTTCGCGGATTTCTAGTTTTTCTTACGGTCGTCGGATTAGTGGCCGCCATTGTCGGCATCGTCATGCTCGTCCAAGGCGCACCAAGCCTGCTCGCTCCGATTATGATGATTGTCTTTGGCTTCGCACTCCCCATTCTTTTCATCGTCTTAATTGTTGTCATTATTAACAAAAAACTTAAAGAATTGCGGGGAACCAAAGCGAAAATTGATAAAATAATCGAGGATTTGCTCAAAGAAGCGTGGGCCCAAATGGCTCCACTGAATGAATTGTTTACGCGGAGAATGGGCGTTAGCCTTTTTCGCAAAACAATCCCAATTATCAATCTCGATAAGATGTTTGATAGCAAACGCCTTGACTACCTCGTCAGCAAGTTCGGTTTGGCGGAAGCCCACGATGTTAATCGTTCGACGCTCTATGTTCAATCCGGCGACATCATCGGCAATCCCTTTTTTATCGCCAACGACCTCGTCCATCATCTCGGCACCAAAACATATTATGGCGAACTCGTCATCCATTATACGACGACCTCCTATGTCAACGGTCGCTTAGTGACCAACCATCATACCCAGACCTTGCGAGCCAGCGTGACAAAGCCCTGCCCTTATTATCATCAAGAGCCTTATCTCGTCTATGGTAATGAAGCCGCTCCCGATCTCATCTTTTCGCGGCAGGATTCCGATGCCGAAGAGCTCAGTGACAAACAGATTGAAAAGAAAGTCAATAAAGAGGTCAAAAAGCTCAATAAAATGTCGGAGAAAAGCACCAAAAAAGGTGGGGATTACACCGTCATGGGCAACTCCGAATTTGAAGTCCTGTTCGGCGCCGCCAATCGCAACAACGAAGTGCAATTCCGCTTGCTTTTCACTCCATTAGCGCAAAAGCAACTCCTGCAGTTGATGAAAGATAAAGAAGTGGCTTACGGCGATGATTTTGACTTTGTCAAACACAAGATGATAAATATTATTTATCCGGAGCATCTCGCCGGTGTGAATTTTGACCCGGCTCCGAATTTCTTTCAAGGGTACGATTACGACGCCGTGCGCACGTTATTTATCGAATACCACAACACATACTTCAAGCAGATGTTTTTTACATTCGCGCCGATTCTGGCTATCCCCCTCTATCAGCAGCATAAGCCCCACGAATACATCTACAAAGATTTGTATGATAGCTATGTGAGCTTCTACGAGCACGAGCACGTCGTCAACGCCATGAACGAGTCCGAGTTCGCTCACAAACTTTCGGGGACGCGCAACATCCTTAAGACTTCCGTCGTCAAAAGCGGTGGCTTCTGCGACACGATTCGCGTTACAGCCTATGGTTATCAGACAATTAACCGCACTGATTACATTCCGGTGATGGGTGGAGATGGCCGCTCTCATAACGTGCCCGTCGACTGGGTTGAATATATTCCCGTCTCTCAAGATACTGATGTCAATATCAACGCTGTCGGTGAAGAGAAGGAAGAGACATATGCCGACAAGTTCAAGAAAGCCATTGAATCAATGCGCTCAGGCAAACTGGCTGACGATAACGATGTATACACGGTTGGCTTGTTCCTAGCATATATTATTAAAAAAAGTAGATAACACTGAGCCAAGTGTATATATAATATAAAGATGGAGGTATCTAATATGGCAAATGAATTAGATGAAGTGACTGGACCAGTCAATCAAGAAGGAAGAGACGTCAACGTTATCGAAAAGCAGATTCCCGTAAAGGTCGGAGCTGGATCGCTCGTTTTTGAAATCATTCTCTGGGTGTTAGGAATTATTCCCGGACTTGTTTTCCTCTTTATGAAAATCAGCGCTCGCAACTACTTACGGCAACTTCAACAGAAGATTCAGCACAATGCTTCGCAGATTGATAACTATCTCGAGCAGAGAGTGCAAATACTTCAAAACGTCGTTGGCATCGTCGAAAAATCCGTCGATCTCGATAAGGATGTTATGAAAACCGTCGCCCAGTTCCGCGGTGGCGTCAATCCCAACGAAGGCAACCGCAACGAAGTCGCCGGTCAACTCGACACCGCGATGAGTAGCATTCGCGTCGCTTTCGAAGCTTATCCAGATCTCAAGGCTCATCGCGCCTTAGCAGATGCGATGCAGCAAAATAGCTATCTGCAAAGAGAAATTACGGCCGCTCGCGAAGTTTATAACGACACCGTCTTAAAATGGAACCAAGACATCTTCGCTTGGCCGACCAAGATGATCGTCGCCGCCAAAGCCGGCTATTCGACCCGCATTCCCTTTACTGCAAGTAAAGAGACGAAGGATCAGGCTCGGGCTAAATTCTTCTAAGCTAATCGCAGAAACATTTAAAAAAGTGGATTTCGGTCCACTTTTTTTATTGCAATGATGCGATTATATCGAATCGACGATGACAACGGTGCCGAGAGCTCCGTCAATTGAGATCATATCTCCGTCGCGAATGACGGCGGTGGCATTTTTGACATTGGATACCAATGGTAGAGCATACTCACGAGCGACGACTGCGCCGTGAGAGAGGGCGCTTCCCACCTCTGTGACAAGACCGCCTATGAGCGCGTAATAAGGCGACCAGCCGATATCGGTGTAACCCGCGACCATGATTTCGCCCTTTTGAAGTTTCTTGGCATCTTCAGCGTTGGTGATGACGCGAGCCCGACCGACGACTTGCCCGCGCGAAAGAGGTGTTCCCGAAAGCGTCGCGCCTTTCATGGCAAAATCAAAAGTCGAAGATATCGGTACAGGCATGCCGACATTGACATGGGCGAATTTGAGCCTTTCTTGCTCCGGCAAAAGACGTTTGCGGATGAAAGCGCGCTTGACATATTTTGAATCTTTTGAAGTAAGCATTTTTCCTATTTCATCATGTGTTAGAAAATAGATGAGATCTGCTTCAGGAAGCGCTCCTTCTTCAACGAGCATCTCGGCGAGGCGGCGATAGCCAGCTTTAAATTTGTCGACAGCTAAGATCATTTTGGATTTCGAATACTCGCGAATGCGACAACCTTTTCGCGATCCATTGACAAATGCGCGAAGAGCTATGCGCTTAAAACCATAGTAATCGGATAAAAAGATTTCGATGTTGTCAGGACCATCTTTCTTTTCTTTTTGCCGATAGCCGACCATTGATTTAATCAATGTAAGAAGATGTAGGATAAACCCCTCTTCGTCGTCCTTCCAGCCCGGGGAGCGCAGTTCGGATTCGCGAATGCAGCGGTGGCCGTGCCTTTCCATAAATCGATCTTTTAGCATGACGACTGAAGAAGGAGCCTCACGGAGGTATTCTTGCAGATTTTGGTGGTTAAAACAATCGGCATCTGGCCGGTCTTTTAAGATTTCGACGGCAATTTCGCGAAGCGATTTGATAATATCCGCGCTTTCGATGCCATCGATGTCTTCAAGGACGGATGCGATGCGACCTTTGATTTCATCATG
>Ga0265297_10010454_pt1 | contig 11660 bp, 12 predicted proteins | sample Munlanlwell13791_FD_192502 | JGI IMG/M metagenome (GOLD analysis project Ga0265297, IMG submission 192502) | Leachate microbial communities from a municipal landfill in Southern Ontario, Canada - Leachate well 137-91 | ecosystem: Engineered > Solid waste > Landfill > Unclassified | place...
CCTTTGCCGGGCGTCGCTGTGAAGGCGGTAGATCCGGATACCTTTAATATCCTGCCAACCGGTCAAGAAGGATTGATACTTGTAAAAGGCGCCAATGTCATGATGGGTTATTTACAGGATGAAGAAAAAACGAAAGAAGTCATAAGAAACGGTTGGTATATAACGGGCGACATAGGGACTATCGATGAAGATGGTTTTGTGTGCATAACCGATAGGCTAAGCAGATTCAGTAAAATTGGCGGCGAAATGGTTCCGCATATTAAGGTTGAAGAACTGATACAAGAAGCCATCGGCGCACAAGAGCCCGCTTGCGCGGTGACCTCGGCTTCCGACGAAAAGAAGGGTGAGAAGTTGGTTGTTTTATATAAAGGAGACATTGATATCGATAACCTCTGGAAGGCGTTAAATGAGAAGGAAATGCCAAAGCTTTGGATACCAAAGAAGGAGTGCTTCTATAAAATTGAAGAGATCCCGCTTCTCGGAAGCGGTAAGATAGACTTAAAAAAGATAAAAGAGCTGGCGCAAAAGTTTTCTGCCGAGGAGATTAGCCAATGAATTCTCGTGTAGCTACTAATTCAGATTTTCTAATAACCGAAGATAATTACAAGATAGCGTATGACCATTATGTTAACGGTAATGATAAGGTTATCGCGATAGTGCATGGTTTTTATAATAGCAAGGAATCGGAATTGCTAATAGGACTAGCTAAGCATCTTTTGTCATCCGGATATGATGTTATGGTATTCGATCTTAGAGGGCACGGAAGAAGCCCCGGATATTTTACGTGGACCAGTAAGGAAGGTAAAGATCTTGAAACGGTGCTAAATTATTTGCATGGAAAATATGATAAGGTCGGCATAATCGGTTTTTCGATGGGCGGGAGCATATCCATAAATGTACTAGCAAACGACAAGTTTAAAGTGGACTCTCTAATTTGTGTTAGTGCGCCTTCAGATCCGGATAAAGTAGACTATAAATGGTGGAAGCTAGATTTAGAGAATGATATTTATTATTCTCTACTAACGTCAAATGGAAGAAAAGGTAAAGGCGTGCGCCCAGGATGGCCTTGGCATAAAAAGGCGAAGCCAATAGATAGCATCTCGAAGCTAAGGATACCCGTATTATTCATCCATGGTGACAAGGACTGGGTTATAGGGAAGTGGCATTCAGAACGGCTTTATGACAAGGCAAATACAAGAAAAAGCATGAAAGTAATTTCTGGTGGTTCACATGCAGAATACTTGCTAAGGCACAAGAAAGAAGCATTTTTGAAAGAGGTAGATCAATGGTTTACCGCTACCTTACAAAGAAAGGAGGAGGTATAAAAGGAGTTTTTTTAATCTTATAGTTGTATATACAACTATTGATATATCAATTAAAGTATATGTGTTGAGCTTAAAAATGGAGGTGCAAAATGAAGCTGCTGAATAGAAAAGTGCTAAGAAGTATGGCGATGGTAGTAGTCATGACTACGCTTTTTGCGGTTCCGTCTTTTTCGGCAGGATTGTTAAAGCCGAAAGATTCGAACTTACCGGACCTTGAAATGAAGGATCACAAGGTTAAGGTGGTAGTTGAGAACGGTTATGCGATTACGCAGGTTGAGCAGGTTTTCTTCAACCCCTCGGATAAGTACATGGAAGCGATATACTCATTTCCTGTGCCTGAGGGCGCCGCAGTTTCTAGTTTCGTTATGTGGATCAACGGAAAACCTATAACCGGTGAAGTTCTAGAAAAGGACGAGGCAAAACAAGTTTACGAAACGCAGAAAACCAATAATAAAAACGCAGGGCTAACGTCTAAGGATAGTTACAAAACTTTCAATATAAACGTGTATCCTGTGCTCGCGGGTAAAGAAACGAAAATAGAAATAGAGTATATGCAGGCGATAGATATCGATACAGGCATTGGAAGATATGTATATCCGCTGGAAGAGGGAGGGGTTGACGAAGAAGCGATGGCCTTTTGGAGCACCAATGATAAAGTTAAAGGCTTATTCAGCTTCGATATGACCGTCAAATCTTCATATCCAATCGACAATATTCGTCTCCCGGCGCACCCGGAGGCGGAGATAAGAAAAGAAGGAGAAGGCTGGGTAATTCATATAGATAATCATATGAAGAAAGCCGCAACAGTCGGGAAGGCGGATGAGGCATTGACCATAAACAACAATAATAAATCTAGCCAAAATGTGCAAGAAAACGTTACCAGGGAGGAGGCGGATAGTGCATTTCGTTTGGATAGAGATATTGTTGTTTATTATAGGTTATCCGAAAATCTGCCGGGATCGCTAGACTTAATCGCTTATAAGACAAGAGATGCTAAGCGGGGGACATTTATGATGACCATAACCCCCGGGATCGATCTAAAGCCTATTACCGATGGTCAAGATTGGGTATTTGTTCTTGATGCTTCAGGATCTATGCAAGGCAAGTATGCGACGCTAGCAGAAGGAGTATGCCGTTCACTTAAGCAAATGAATCCTATGGATAGATTCCGAATAATAGTTTTTAACGAAAACGCGAAAGAACTAACCCCGGGCTATGCTGCAGTTACGGAAGAAAATGTTAAAAACTACTCGGACATCGTGGGTGGTATCCAGCCGAATAATTGCACGAATCTATATACCGGCTTGGACTTAGGCCTTAAGAAGGCCGATGCAGATAGAGTGACAGGGATTATTCTTGTCACTGACGGTGTCGCGAATGTAGGAATAACTGAACAGAAAAAGTTCATCGAGCTAATCAAGAAATACGACATAAGGCTATTTACCTTCATTATGGGCAATAGCTCAAACATGCCGTTATTGAAAGCAATGACGGATGCTTCCGGTGGTACGGCTACCTGCGTTTCCAACGATGACGACATTATCGGCAAGATAATGCTTGCTCAAAGTAAGGTAGCTTATGAGGCGCTGCATGGTGTTGTTGTCAATATTTCAGGAGTAAAGGTGGGTGATATCACACCACAAAAAATAGGCAGTTTATATAGAGGAGAACAGCTTGTATTGTTCGGGCACTATTTCGGATCCGGCCAGGCTGAAGTTACAATGAAGACCAAGATATCCGGAGAGGAGAAGATATATAAAACACAGTTTAATTTTCCTGATGCGGATATCATGAATCCTGAAATTGAAAGACTCTGGGCCTATGCTTCAATTGAGCATATTCAGAGAGAGATTGATGATTTTGGCGAAACGAATGATTTCAAAAATAGTATTATCGATTTAGGTAAAGAGTATTCGCTCGTAACAAATTACACGTCTATGGTTGTCGTAGAGGAAGAGGAATTCACAAAGCTCGGCATAGATAGAAAGAATAAGCAGAGAACAGAGATCGAAAAGAATGCCAGAGCTAATCGATTAACGTTAAAATCCACAAGCAGTAGGGTGGATACCTCAAATCCAATGTTTAGCGGATCAAGGCCCACAGTACAAGGCGGAGCAGGGGCCGTTGACCCTGTGTCAGTGATGATTTTCTCTCCGCTTTTGTACGGCCTAGTTCCAAGAAAGGCAAAGCAAAGGATAAAAAAAGATGTTTTTAAGAAATAAGATTAAAGATAATGTAAGCCATGGCGCCGTTAAGGTGCCATGGCTTACCATAACAATCGCGTTGATTGCTCTATCATTGTTCGCGTTAGGGCCAGATAAGACCTCTTGTCTTTTGTTTAACAAAGCAGATGTTTGTGCTGGCGAAATATGGCGACTATTTACAGGGCAATTGATACATAGCAATTTCGATCACTTATTTTGGGATATCATTGGCTTGCTTGTTTTGGGCAGCACCATAGAGATGGCTAGTCGGAAAAAATTTATTATATCGTTTCTATTATCTTCGATAAGTGTTTGCATTTGGATGTTTATTGTTGAGCGAGAGTACGTGGTGTATTACGGCTTATCGGGTCTTTTGAACGGTTTATTGGTAATGGCGGTGTTTGTAAAATGGACTGCAACGAGAAACGGTGGGCTATTTGTAATTTTGCCTCTTGCAGCTATTAAGATGTTGTATGAGATGGCAACAAAAAGTGTTTTTCTTATTGATCCTAGCATAGCAACCATACCAGGGACGCATTTAGCAGGTTTCTTAATGGGGGTGATCCTGGTCATCGTGAATGGCAAAACATTATTTAAGTTATATAAGAATACGGCGCCGGTATGCAGATAAATAAGAATGGGGGGTGAAAATATGCGAATAATAGTATCAGGATATTCAAAAGAAGGGCATGCCTATCTAATAAGTCTGCCTACCGATAGGCTTGTAAGAAGAACGGAGTTTCTGCTGAGTAGAGATAGGAATAAAGCGATAAAGTCAATTCTCGCACATGGTCAGCTTGAAGATGTATTCCCTCCAAGCGCGATAGCATATATAGATGCAGATATGATCGTGACTCGTAAACGTGTATCGCGTACTATTATGCATAGGAAATAGCTAAACGGTAGACCTACTTTGAGCGATAACATGAGAAGCGGTAATAGCTTGTTATGCTCAGCACGTATGTACTATAATAGTACTGGCAAGAGTGATATGAGTAGAATTCTTATGGAATATTATCGCACAGTATGACAAATCACAATACAAGGAGATAAGATGAAATCTATTATTGCCACAGTTGTGCAATGTCTTCTCACGATATTTTTATACTCGGTAGGCATATTTATATTAGGACTTTCGCTATTTCCGGGTATTCTATTGTGTTATTTCTTGTGGACACATTTTTCAAGCCTGCCTTTAGTTGCACGGTTTTTAATATTTTCGTTTGGCATTGCCACTGCTTTCTTTATTTTTGGCATTACTCAGATGTTTGTTAGTGGCACAATAAGATTAGTATTTCGATTGAACCTTAAAGAGGGCGAATACGATATTATATCCCTCGGTGCGTTCAAGTGGATGTTTGCAAATTCCTTATATCAGCTCATGGCCGCCACTTTTATGGATTTTATATTATTGACACCTTTTGCAAATGTTTTCCATCGTCTTATGGGTGCAAAGCTAGGTAGGAATGTACAAATAAATTCAAAGTTTTGTGCTGATATGTCACTACTTGAAGTGGGGGATGGATCGGTTATCGGTGGGCACTCTACTGTTATATCCCACTCATTTGAGCGCAATAGACTGATACTAAAGAAAGTGAAGATTGGGAAGAAAGTTATTATCGGCCTTAACTCTGTTATCTTGCCGGGTTGTGAAATAGAGGATGGTGCTTTAATTGCTGCGGGAGCAGTTCTTAACAAAAATACGCATGTTGGCAGACGTGAAGTTTATTGTGGTGTGCCTGCTGAGTCGGCCAAGGCGAGGCATGTTAAAGAAGATTAGCAGTAGGTCGTGTATTTGAAAGAAGAGATAAGAATTAGAGAATGGTATTTTATTAATTGCATATGCGGTCATTGCGCCAAACATTGATGCCTTCGACGAAAACAATAAAAAAATGAAAAGAACACTTGAGAAACTATATCCATGAAATTAATCGGCTTAGTCAGAATTTAGCTGAATATAGGAATGATGGGGACGGTCCATAAAGTGCCACCCCATTAACAGATAAAATATTTAAAAGAAAGCAAAGGGGCGGTTCTGACGGTAATATCAGGGCCGTCTCTTTTATTTTTAGCGTATCGTTAGGAATGGCCCGCTAATGCATTAATCAGATTAAACGGCTTAGACGGGTTTGGGATTGTAAAAGGGAAGGCTCCGGGATATAATATTGGCGGGATGAGGACGACAGCTATTAATAAATAAAATAATTATGAAAAAAGATACGCAGGATAGATTATTCTTTCCGCTTACTTATCTGGCTGCTTTATGGCTGAAGAAGGTCCGCGCCAACATAAGGACGATGAAGCGCAGCAGGCAGATCCTTATCAAGGAAGGGGTCTTCCCGATACTGGACCGCTATTGGGAGCCGCTATTTAATCCAGCCCGCCTGCGCCATTCCTTGAGTGATGATAGGACCTTGCCGGGAATAGACCTCAATATAAAAGAGCAGTTGGAGCTGATCTCAAAATTTTCCTGGTCCGACGAGCTTCGCAGGTTTCCAATCCATAAGACCGGCGCGACGGAATTTTATTGCATAAATGGAAGTTTCGGACCGGGGGATGCGGAGTATCTATATAACGCTATCCGGTATTTCAAACCCAAAAGGATGATCGAGATAGGGAGCGGCAACTCGACGCTTATGGCGGTCAATGCCATAGCGGCGAACAGGCGGGAGGACGTGAAATACAGATGCGAACACACATGCATCGAGCCTTATGAATGCGAATGGCTTAAAGGGCTCGACATCTCTTTGGTTCGTAAGCCGGTGGAGGAGGTGGATGCGGCCAGTTTTCGCGCGCTCGAAGCCAATGATATCCTATTCATCGATTCGTCGCATATCATACGGCCGCAGGGTGATGTCCTCCTGGAGTATCTGGAAATATTACCAACATTAAAATCCGGTGTCGTGGTGCATGTCCATGACATATTCACGCCTAAAGATTATCCCGAAGGATGGCTTACCGACGAGGTGCGTTTCTGGAACGAGCAGTATCTCCTCGAGGCATTCTTAAGTTTTAATTCAAGATTCAAAGTGATTGCCAGTCTCAACCATCTAAAGCACCGCTATTTTTCAAATCTTACTGCAGCCTGTCCGATATTGAAGGACTTCCCGCTAACAGAACCGGCTTCTTTTTATCTGCGCGTAGTGTAGTTATTTCAAGGCAGTATCTTAATGGGAATATAAAAGAAAAACCCAAGTCTAGGACTTGGGTTCATGGAAGAGGGGTCTTAACCTTTACGTAAGAAGCAGCTCTGGTTCGTTATTTTTCGATCGCCCCCCTTGCAGGGTTATGTTCGAGCGAACCGGAGAGGCCTTCCGCTCATTGCTTCCGGCCTATTTCCATCGGATCCTTCGCTCTCGCGAAAGACGCCGCCGAAAATCCCTCTCGCGCAAGGTTAAGCTATTTCCCTTCTTCTAAGTATAGTATAGCATAATAGGGGATCTTTACAATATCGTCCGGACTTGCTATTTTATTGTTAACTCGGATCAGGAAGGGGAGCGGTTCTAGAATGATAAAGGATCAGGGGGGGGCACTACATTAACATATTTCCACCTTCATTATTTGCAGTATCTCTTGTTACGGGCGGCTGATTCGACGCAGCTTTATCTGCGCTCTCAGATTCCGGCATATTTGGTTTAGCTACACTCTTGAGCATCCTTTCAGTTCTTCTGTTATTCTTGGCTTTTTCAATGGCCTCGTCGTATCTCTTCAAGGCCTCTTCTTTCACCGCGATATCCTCTTCTGATTTTTCTTTCAAGATAGCTTTCTCGGCATTTGCGATAGATGCCGGCGAGGACGGGCTTAAGGCCTTTCCGGGTGCTTCGGGTATTTCATATATCGGCTCGGGTGCATTCGTCGCCGGGAGAGTTCCGGCCGGTTTCACCTCCGTCATAGGCGCGATATTTTCATGCAGCAGAGGTCTTATCGCAAATAAAAAAGTTCCAAAAATTATACCGAGCGCCACAAGAGTAAAGATCACGATAAATTTTAAATTCACCTAAATACCCCCAATAATTTTAGCTTTCGTTCCAGCTGACCTTGATGTATGACCATCCTATGATGTCACGCAGCATGGGGAAGAAGGGCGGCATCGATGAATTCAGCCGCTGGTCGTATATATAATTCTTTGTATAACCGCTTACCCTGCCGCTGTTATTGAATTGCCCTATGATGCCCCTGACGTCCTGCGCTATGCTTCCGTATATGTTGAGAGTCCCTCTGAGCTGCGAGTTCCAGACCTCAGCGCCGAACGAACCAAGCGCCAAGATGCACGCGTCGATATTGACATTGAACGGTGCCGATCTTGCCACGCTGATATCTCTTTCGGCGATAAGCCCGAGTATGTCTGTGCTGGCTGGATCGGTTACGGGATCGTTATTATAGAAGGTATCTCCGACTATATTTATGTTCCTGTTCGTCGCCGCGGTAAGCTGGCCGTTCATTATCCCGGAAATATTCAAATCCCCGTTATTTACAAACAGAACGCCGTTTGCGGGTATTAGCATGTTCTCGGCGAAATCGTTCGGCTGGCCATTGGCCCTGTTTCGAGCGCCGTTAACGACGTCCATAGTTCCGTTCTGACGCAATGTGACGCCGCTATTGCCTTCCAGATACAATCCGCCGCCCTGGGCCAGAGCTCTGAGCGGAGTGACCGTATTTGCGACCGTGGGGAAGGCTATCGCCGGAGCCCCCAGATTGAGCGATACGGCAAATAACGGATTATCCCTGGGAGGGCCCCCGTTGTAATAGTTTATAGTAGCGGCAGTGCTGGAGACAGGTCCGAGGAATTGGGGCGAGCCGGCTATGTTCATCCGGTCGTTTACATGGTACGGGCCCGTTATCGTATCGCCGGTGATGTGATATACATGCGTGTTGCCCCGGTCGTCTGTGTTGTTGAACATCGCAAAGAACGAGGCCGGTCTTCCGCGTATAGAAAAATTTATGATCTTGACGATGCCGTTGTATGTTCCTGTGGAGGTTATCCGGAAGGCCGGGGGAGTGGTGCCGAGCAGCGTAACTACCACATTAAAAGTAGCGGAATCACCGGCTGCCAGATTGATCGTACCGTTTGTGTTCCTTAAAGATGTGTCTTCCTTTAACAGGATGAGCATTCGTGCCACGCCTGCTTCGGCCGCATAGTAAGCCTGGACGTTGTCGGCGGAACGTCTGGAAAGCTGCACTTCATTGGATGCGATACCCAGGTAGGATACCGCTATCACAAAGATAACCAGAATGAACAACATCGCAAATATCAGGACAAAACCTTCTTTTCTGTCGTTCATATTATTTCGGGATATTCCTTAAGTTAACTATGGTTGACGCGTTTCCCCGAGCGTTGAGGCGTCCTATCGCCTGGGTAATGTTAATAGTGATCCGCAAGGTTTCGCCATCGGTGCCTATCGGTGTGAAAGCTATGGCAAGGACAGAATTGGGAGGCGCCGTATATATAGTCTGAGTATTCACCAGGTTCGGACTGGTAAATCGTATAGTGTTGCCGTTTTGTGCGTATCTGCGCACGGCACCGTTCATGTCTGTGTATTGCAGGTCGGTGGCGGAGTTGCGTGTGTAAGACCTGGCGGAGCGCAGACCGGTGAAGCCGTTTTCAAGAGGATCCGCCACGATAATTCGTCGCATCAGGAAATTGACATCCCTCTGCAGGTTGTGCGCGGCTATGCTCGTATCGACCAGTTGCTTTACCGTCGTATAGGAGCCTATGAAAGCGGCGATCATGAAGACGAGAATTCCGCTTGTGATCAAAACCTCAAACAGAGTCATTCCTTTTTTGGAGCTCATAGTATTAATTCGTTATTGGGTCGGCGGAGAAGTAAGTGCCGCAGCGCGCGGTTGCCGCAACGGTACCGCCGCCAGGCATTATTTCCTGCCAGGTTAACTGCGCCACTACCTCTTTTAGAAAGTTGTTTCCGGCCACCGATGTCGGGATGAACCGCACCGTCACGATCATGGTGCCCCTTAGGTCATCGGCCACGGCAGCTGTCCCGCGGTCGTCTATCGTAACGTTATTTATGTTTTGATTTAGTATCGATGCGAAATTCATTCTGCGTATGGTCTCCATGCGCTGCTGGATGGTGTACATCGCCAGCATGGAATGCTTCGACCTTGCCTCTATCGCCTTACCCACCATAATGTTTCCGGCAAGGCCGGCCCATACCAGTATGAAGAGGGCCATGCTGACTACGGCCTCTATGACAGTGAACCCGCCGGCGATATTCTTTTTATTTATCATTTCATTATCTTTTCGGAAACCTTATCCATTAATCTATTGAGCGCATCAACAAGCGGTTTTATATCGTCATGCTGCCTCACCCCAAGTCTGGAGTTAAAATTGCCGCTTTCGGTGATGGCATCTATATCGTGCTTGAGCCTTTTTAATGGGCCTGCGAATTTGTGGGAGAGTGATATGCCCAGTAAAAAGATAATAATAAAGATAACGGGAAAAGTGATCAGGACTATCAGGTTAACCTGCATTATCGCCGGGAAGAGGTCGGCGCCGATCGTATTCGATAAATTAGCATCGGCGGAGAATAGTTTAAATATGATGTAATACAGGCAGGCGCCGGAAAGCACCGTAGGTATCAGCATGGCGGCGACCAAAAGCGAGAGGTATCGGTATTGTACGGGCTCGTTGGTGATGAACTTTCTTCGTGATAAAGGAATCTTTGGCATTTCCATTGCGTCTCCTAGTTATTTTTTATGGATACTGGCGGATGATCGTTGCCTCTTATTACGCCGCAAGGGGGCAAAAGCCCTTAATTGAGATATATCATATAAAATAATAAAAGGCAAATCCGCCCGCCAGGTATTTTTATCCTTGAATATTGGAGCGAATAATGGTAATTTTCATTCTAATGGCAATTAGGCATGTTAAAAACAAGATAAGGCTTGTAGAGAAAGAGCATGCGTATATCGTGAGCGGCTCTTCTCCTATCGTGGGGTTCACGAAAGACAGCGTTTGCGGCAAGCCCGGAGCCGGCACGAGAATGGCGCTGGCGTTTCTGGGCAGGAGATTTGACGTAGCTTACATGGAACAAGTTCACGGTTCGAAAGTTATGGCCGTGAAGAGGCCCGGCCGTTACAGGTGCGATGGGATCGTCACAGATAAAAAGGGGATCGCCCTTGTCGTTAAAACGGCTGATTGTATGCCGATAATATTGTATAATAACAGATCGGGCGCCATCGCAGCGGTGCATATGGGGTGGCGTTCTGCCAGGGACGGTATTTTAGAAAACCTTCCGTTCGCCGATCTTTCGGATTTTGTCGCAGTTGCGGGTGTCGGCATGCGAAAGTGCTGTTATCGAGTCGGCAGCGAATTTGCCGGCTACGAAAGGGTCGCACAGCACCTAGCCAGGAGATCCGAATGTTATTATTTCGATCCTGTGGGATTTATATTAGAGACCCTGACGGCAAAAGGGCTCAAGGCTGAAAATTTTATAGATACCGATATCTGCACCCAGTGTTCAGGGTACGATATCTTTTCATACAGGAAGACGAAGACGGAAGATAGGACGCTCACGTTCGTCTTGAGATATTAAAATGCATCCGACGATCAATATATTCAATTTAACGATACCGAGCTGGCATCTATTTTTTACTATAGGCGCTGCCGTTTCTGCGGCCATGGCGGTCTATTGTCGTCCGAAAGACTTTGTCCTGTCGAGGCTGGATATAGCCGTCCTTGCCGGAGTGCTGGCCGTCTCTGGACTTGCCGGGGCCAGAATATTATTTTTAATTTTGCATGGTAAGCTGACGGTGAGCGGCATTGTGTCGGCAGCCGGAGGGTTTGCGTACTTCGGAGCGCTGCTCGCCTGCATCATAATATTGGTTTTATATTCGATATTAAGGAATGTCAGTTTTTTGGCATTGGCCGATTACAGCATTCCGTTCTTGATGCTGAGCCAGGTATTTGTAAGGATGGGCTGTTTTATGGCCGGCTGCTGCTATGGAAGACCGACCAATTTTTTTACCGGGGTAACATTTAAATCCGTTGACGGCCTTGCGAGGCATCCGACACAAATTTATGAAGCCGCTATTCTTGTGGTGATCTATATCATGACCCGTTTGGTTTACGATAAGATCAAAAAATATGAGGGCATGGATTTTTCATTAGCGCTGT
>Ga0265297_10010455_pt1 | contig 11660 bp, 12 predicted proteins | sample Munlanlwell13791_FD_192502 | JGI IMG/M metagenome (GOLD analysis project Ga0265297, IMG submission 192502) | Leachate microbial communities from a municipal landfill in Southern Ontario, Canada - Leachate well 137-91 | ecosystem: Engineered > Solid waste > Landfill > Unclassified | place...
CATTGAAAACAAAACCGATGTGACTAAGGAGATTATCAGGCTTTCTCTCGTAAAGAGTTTGCTGACCTTATCGATACTGATCAAGACCGTGCCCGCGAGCAAAAGAGCAAAAGCGATCATTTCGCGCGCGCCCAATATTTGCGGTCCCCAAAAAAGCCAGGTTAAAGCAAAGATAAAAATCGGTTGGCTCGCGCCGATAGCGGGAATCACCCGGGAAGCGTCGAACTTCTCCAGGGCACTGAACATTCCGTATAGGCCGAAAATATAAATAATCCCGTCCAGAATCACCCACATAAACCCAATGGTGCTAGGTATGCCGAAATCCTGGCCGAACAAAGGTAAAAACGGTATTAAAAAAATTGCCAAAACATTGAAAACACCCACATAAAAAGTATAGACTCTCGGTTTTGGAGATTTTATTAAAACTATTTTGTCCGCCAATGAGGCCAGGGCGAAAAAGAGATAACTCGCGATCGCGATCAGGAGCCAACCGTACTGTTGCAGTATTTGCGCCATTAATTTGATATTATTTTTTTAATATTAAAAACACCCAATTGCCTGCCCTCAACAAATCCCTCCGCGGCCATTTCCGCCAAGTGTCCTGATTTTAACCAATCAAATACCCATTCGCAGGCGCAGTTTATATTTTTCTGTTCCGCGCCGAAGCCGTGCATCAGGATCCATTCTTTATTAAAATCTTCCTGTGATCCGATCGTGGGAGACATAATTATGGGAATGCCCAGGGCCGCGTAAAAAGACAATTCGGAAGGCTTTGTCCAAAGTATATCCGCCTTGCTTAATGTTTCGTTAAAGCTATCAAAATAATCGGAAAAATTATCCGCAAAGACAACTTCCACATTTTTGAATTTGTTCATCCCAAGCTTCTCGATCTCAAAGTCAAAATAATTTTTGATCTTCCGGTTTGTTCCCGCCACAAGCACTATTTTCATTTCCCGCGCCGCGATCTTTTGTTTGAACTGAGCCAATAAGCTGACTCCATATTCTTTTTGCGCCCCGGCACCGCCCACGGCGAACATAATGGTTAAAACATGGTCAGCGACCGAAGGAATCTCTCCCAATTTTTCTTTGACCAATGATCCGTATTTTTTTTGATAAGTTTTTTGCGGATCCAAATTGACAAGCCTGTTTCTGATATCGTATTTTAAGAGCGACATATTTTCTTTGCCAACGCACGCAAGCGGCAACGGATATCCGGTTAAAAAAATATTTTCTTTTTTGATTCCGTAAAGCCGCAATCTCTCAACCACTCTCTCGTTCGGAGCGAAATACTTGATTCGCGAAGTTTCCGGGATCAGTGGCGCCCAACTGCGGGAAATGTCCGCGTCGCAAACCACGCAATAGATATCACCCGGATAACGAAACTGCTCCGCCATAAAAGCGGGTGTAAAAAAAGTGGAAATTATGGGCAATGCTTTTTCCCCCTGTTTCGGCCATAATTTTTTTATCAAATGCTCCCCCCAGCCATTGGTAATAAGGCTATAAACGTTCTTTCCGATAAAATTGGTTTCCGAAAGATTGCGCCTCGGATAAAATTCAAGAATTCTCTGGGTCTTATCGTAAATGGAAAAAAGAAAATCACCCACAAGCGGTACTTTTTTAAACCTGGAGATAAATTCGTAAAAATATCTGGAGTTCGCCCAGATCAATCTGTCTTTCTCGGGAATTCCCTCGTAATTGTTGGCGTTGATTATTTTATTGTTTATCGCCAACTCTCTCAGGGCATAAGCGGTACGCTGATGCCCATAGCCCATATTAATTGAAATGACCCAAGCTTTTCCTTCCATAATATTTATTATAATGCATTAAAGAAAAAAATCAAAATTTACCCCCATCTTTTGGAAAAAGGTGGGGGTTTATCCCCAAAAAATTTCTAAATAATCTTCCCTTTGTTTGCGCCACAAAACAAAAAACACAAGTAAATAGAAAACTACTATAAATCCAATCCAAATTTCCACATTCAAAACCGCGAAAGGAATATTTGCCGACCAACGCACGATCAGAATCAAATATTTAATGAGGAGGGAACAAAAGATTGATAAAAACCATCCAAACAACGGAATTAAGAGCCCGATCAATGGAAAAACAATTCCCAGAACCATTAAGGCCGGCAAAACGGGTATTACCAAAATATTACTGATCAAAGAAATAATGGAAACATAGCCAAAGCTTTGAATAAGCACGGGCAAGGTCAAAAGCTGGGCTGATAATGTGGCCGCGATAATTTCTCGGAAATACTTTAAGCGATTATGGAATACTTTTGAAAGCCAATCGTTGATCATTGGGCCCGCAAAGATCATTCCGGCCACGGCCAAAAAAGAAAGCTCGAACCCGAGGTCGTATCTTAACGCCAGCGGGTTTTGCAAAAGAATAAAAAATCCGGCTAAAACCAGGGATCGCTCCGCGTAAGCGGCTCGATCGATAATTTGCCCGAAAAGCAATAATCCTCCCATAATGCCGGAGCGGACAGCCGAAGCCGGAGAACCGGCCAAAACAACGTAAACAATTATTAAAAACAAAGAGGCTGTGGCGGCTTGCTTTTTCCAAAATCCCAGCGCCAAAAATATTTGAAAAATGAAAGCGGAAAACAAGACAATATGCATTCCGGAAATGGCAATGGCGTGGCTAAGCCCGCTTTTGGACAATTCCAGTTTTAGATTGTCCGCTATAACCGCGTTATCCCCCAGGATCATTGCCTGCAATATTGTTTCTTCTTTTATCGCCAAATTCTTTTGCATTTCAACCCTGACCATTTCTTTAAATAAAATGATCTTGTTGTAGATCAAACCGAAAATATTATTAAAATTATTTTGGCTGATTATTTTAATCTCAGGGTACGCCATCATCGCGGAAATGCCGTCCTTCGCGAGAAAACTACGATAATCAAAACCTTCAATCTCTTCCGGCAAGGCCAATTTTCCTTTGAGTTCCACCTCATCTCCGTAATTCACGACAGCATATTGATCAGCGTACACGATTATCTTCCCGAGTTCTTTTTTATTTTCATTTTTAAGGCGCTCCCCGTTTTCTTTAATGATCTCTCGCGCCGAAATAATAAATCTCGCGTTCTTGTATCCGATTTGCGGTTCCCGCGCGATCCGTCCCAAGACAACAACCTCGCCGCAATTTTCCGTAATAATGTTATCGGTTCTTTTGGAATAACTACTGTGAAAAAACCAGGCTCCGGCAATAAGAGACAACAAACAAAAACCAACAAACACAGCCGATCTGTTCTTCCAAAAAATACCGATAAGCCCGATGCCACAAACCAAACCGATTAGAACCAACGACATTGATAATTCAAGAATAAAAAAAGAAGCAATAAAAATGCCTCCCGCGAAAGCCAAACATAAAATTAAAAATATATCCGATCTCCCCATTTTAAATAAGTTTTCGGCGGCTGGCGAATCTTTTAATTAATATCAAGCCCGCGATAAACCCGCCAATATGAGCCGAATAAGCCACCATATCCGCCTGGTTGGAATACAAAGAAAAGAATTGCAACAAGAACCACACGATAATAAAAATAACGGCCGGAATTGAGATGAGCGTCCAAATTATAATTAATGGAACGATTGACTTGATCTTATTGCCCGGAAACAAGATCAGATAACCTCCCAATACTCCGGAAATGGCGCCGGAAGCTCCGATAACGGGAATATCGGCCGAGCTGGTGAAAAACGCGTAAGAAAGCGCGGCTATAACTCCGCAAACCAAATAAAATATTAAAAACCTGATACCCCCGAGCCTTGACTCAAGATTCTCGCCAAAAACCCACAAAAACAGCATATTGCCAAGGATATGCAACAGATTGAAGTGCAGAAACATCGCGGTAAAAATAGTGTAAATTCGGCCATCCCAAATATCGGACGGCTTAAACCCGAAAAGGGAAACATAAGTATCCAAATTTTGAAATGTGTAAAAAAAGAAAAAGACATTCGCCAAAACCAGCCCTATCGTTATATAAGGAATCTTACCGCGTATTCTGTTTTCATCGTATAGGGGGATCATAATATAGAATTAAGAATCAGGAATAAAGAATTAAGAATAACTTTTAAAATAATAATTGCGCAAATACAGTGGGCGTTTTATATTATGTCATTCGGACACATCCGCAGAGAAATTATCAGCAGAGAATTTATCGAGGCCGAGCGCGGCTACCGACGGCTGGTCGGTAGCCGACGCGTTGAACGAATGACATAATATAAAAAAGCCCATAGAGAACTATCGGATTTTGAAAATTTTAAATAACGGAGCGATCTCTTTTTCCACTTCTTCCAAGGTTTTATCGTCGTATGGTTTTGAATCAACGAACGCGGGGTCAATCGTCCCCTTCTCTCCCCTGAATCGCTGAAGAAAATACCTTTTAGCCGGACCAATCTCTTTTGCCATTTGTATTAGATCTTCTTTTGAGTGAAGGCGCGGCACAATCGTGGTTCTGAATTCATAATCAACGCCGGAATCTTTAATAATGCCGATCGATCGCTTTATTTTATCCAAATCAAAATCAATTCCAATAGCGGCGGCATATTTTTCCTTTTCGAGCGGAGCTTTGATGTCCATCGCGATGTAATCCACAAGCTTGCGATCTATCAGATCTTTTATCATTTCCGGGTTGGAACCGTTCGTATCCAATTTTATCAAGAATCTTTTGTCTTTTATTTTTCGCAAAAACTCGGGCAGGTCGGGATTGATTGTGGGCTCTCCCCCGCAGACCACACAACCCGCGAGCAATTCTTTTTTCCCTTCCAAAAAATCAAAAAAATATTCGGGATCGATCTTAGGCTGATTTTCGATCATTTGGGGCAATACCAATTCTTGTGAATAACAAAACGGGCAGCGAAAACAGCAGCCCGAAAGAAAAACCGTGCAAGCCAATTTGCCCGGATAATCGACCAAAGTCACTTTTTGCAAGCCACCGATGATAATGCCCATAAAATTTAAAGGGTGCGACATTTCGCACCCCCGATTTTATCCTTATTTTATATATCTTTTATATCAAATTCTTTCCTGTCCTTGAATTCTTGCTGCTTTCCCTCGTTCCATTGCGATATGGGTCGGAGATATCCGACTACCCGAGAATACACTTCCGTGTTTTGGTAATTTTTCAAACTTTTGTCTTTACCGAAACAAGCATTGCATTTAAAGATCGCCATATCCGTTTCGTCCGGAAGCAGATATTTCAGCAATTGCCCGTTTTCGATTTCGTTCGCGGCATTGATCGTTATTTCACATCCGCAATCGTGGCAAAAAAATTTATCTGGAGTCATAATTGTTTCCTATTTTAGATTTTGCTTAATTTTTCGTTTCAACGGAAAACGACTTGATCTTGAATTCTTTCCTGTCCTTAAATTCCTGCTGTTTTCCTTCGTTCCATTGCGACACGGGGCGAAGATAGCCCACAACCCGGGAATACACCTCGCAAGGCTGTTCGATCGCGCATTTGGGACAAGTAAAATGCTTGCCCGCGATATATCCGTGCGTCGGACAAATGGAAAATGTCGGAGTAATCGTGATATACGGCAAGCGATTTTTCTCAAAAACCTTTTTAACCAAATTCTTCACCGTTTCAATGTCAGAGATCTCCTCCCCCACAAACAAGTGTTCAACCGTGCCTCCGGTGTATTTGCATTGCAGATCGTCTTGCAGTTTCAATTCCTCGAAAACATCATCAGTGAAGTTGACCGGCAGTTGGGTGGAATTGGTGTAATAGGGGACTTTTTTCGTTCCTCCGGTGATGATATCGGGATAAGCTTTTCTGTCCTTTTGCGCCAAGCGATACGCGGTTGATTCCGCGGGCGTGGCTTCCAAATTATAGATACTATTGGTTTCGGTTTGGTAGTTCACAAGTTTATTCCGCATAAAATCCATAATCTCCAACGCCAGAGTCTTTCCTTTTCTCGTTCCCACGGTCTCACCCATAAAATTAAGCAGGAGTTCGTTCATTCCAACCAAACCGATTGTTGAGAAATGATTCGCGAAATATTGCCCCTTGGCTTTTTTAACACTTTCCAAATAATACTTTGAATATGGGTAAAGGCCCTTGCTCGTGAAGTCTTCAATGGTCTTTCTTTTTATTTCCAAACTCTCTTTGGCAATGTCCATAATCTTGCCCAATCTTTCAAATAATTCTTTTTTTGTCTTTGATAAATAACCGATCCTCGGCAAATTAATGGTAACAACTCCGATACTGCCCGTTAAAGAACCGGAGCCGAACAACCCGCCACCACCACGATTGCTTAACTCCGACAGATCAAGCCTCAGACGGCAACACATTGAACGCACGTCTTCCGGTTTCATATCGGAATTCAAATAATTAGCGAAATAATTGATTCCGTATTTTGCCGACGCCTCAAACAGCGAATCAAGCGCCGGGTCTTCCCAGGGGAAATCTTTGGTAATATTGATCGTGGGTATGGGAAACGAAAACGGCCGGCCGCTTCTGTCCCCTTTTATCATTGACGTGTAAAAAGCCTTAACAAGCATTTTCATTTCTTCTTCAAACTCGCTGTAATTTTGTTTCTGCGGCTCGCCCGCGATTATAACCGGCTGATTGGCGAAAACCGGTGAAGGTTTCAAATCAAGAGTAATGTTTGTGAAAGGACATTGGAATCCGACACGCGTCGGCACGGCCATATTGTACAAAAATTCCTGGATTGCCTGCTCCACCTGGGCGTAACTCAAATTGTCGTAACGGATGAATGGAGCCAAAAGCGTGTCGAAATTGGAGAACGAAACCGCTCCGGCCGCTTCGCCTTGAAGAGTGTACATAAAGTTTACGATCTGCCCTAAAGCGGACCTGAAGTGTTTTGGAGGCGAGGACTCCACCTTGCCCATTACTCCTCCAAACCCGCGCAAAAGCAAATCGTACAGATCCCAGCCCACACAATAACAAGACAACGTATCCAGATTGTGGATATGAATATCTCCGGATTCATTCGCTTCCCGAACTTCTTTCGGGTAAACCTTATTCAGCCAATATTTCTTCACAATGTAAGAAACGCCGTAGTGATTGAGTCCCTGCAAGGAAAAAGTCATATTGGAATTTTCCTGAACCTCCCAATCCATCTTTTCCAAATAATCATCAACTCTGTCCACCGCCTCTTCAGTGATCGACTGAGCTTCCCTAATCTTTCTCCTTTGTTCTCTGTAGAGAATAAAGGCTTTTGCCGGCTCAACCTCGCCCTCAAGGATCATCACCTCTTCGATAATATCTTGTATTTGCTCCACGTGGGGCATCTCGCCCTGCTTGAATCTCCTGTTCAAAATATCAACCACCTTATTGCTGATCTTTTTCGTTTTCTCGCCATTTCCCTTCTTTGTGGCGGTGATTGCCTTAAAAACGGCGTTAAAGATCTTTTCCGGATTAAAATCAACTATCTCTCCGTTTCTTTTTTTGACTTTTAGGATTGTGTTTGTCATACTCGGTTATTTCGCTCTTATCCTCAGAAGGTACTGTCCGGAGACAAGACTAAAGAAGATGGCTTTATTATGTTAATTATTAAATTTAAAATTTATCCTTCCGAACCCGTGGCGATGATTGTGATTCGGAGCTCGTCTTTCTTCAAGGAATTATCGAAGCAGGCTCCGAAAATTATCTTTGCTCCCGGAGAAACTTTTTTTCTGATCATCTCCGCTATTTTTTTTACTTCCGACAAATAAAGATTATCTTTGCCGGAGGAAACATTGAACAATATCCCGCTCGTTTTCTCCAAAGAAAAACTGTTTATCGGCGAATATATCGCCTTATCGATCGCTTTTACGATTCGGTCTTTTCCCTCCGCCCGGCCGATCCCGAAATAAGCGGCTCCTCCTTTTTTCAATACTTCTTTTATGTCCGCGAAATCCAAATTAAGTATTCCCGGATTTAAAATGACATTGCTTATGCTTTCCACCGCTTCTCTTAACAGTTCGTCACACTTGGCGAACGCTTCTTCCACCGACGATTTCGGCGGGACAAGCTCTATCAGTTTGTCGTTCGGGATTATCACGATCGTATCAATTGATCTTTTAAGCTCTTCCAAACTGTTCAAGGCTATCTTTCTCCTTTTCTTTCCTTCGAAAGAAAACGGCAAAGTGACCACCCCGATCGTTAAAATATTGTTTTGCTTCGCCACTTCCGCGATCACGGGCATTGCCCCTGATCCGGTTCCACCGCCGAGTCCGGCTGTCAAAAATATAATATCCGCTCCGCTCACAAGCTCTTCTATTTCTTTTAAGTTTTCTTTGGCTGAAAGCATTCCTATTTCCGGCTTCATCCCCGCGCCCAATCCGTTCGTGATCTTCTCTCCGATCCTTAATTTGATGTGGGCGTTCTTCCGTTTCAAGTCCTGGGCATCGGTATTTACACTCGCCAATTCAACATTCTTGATATCCACCTCAACCAATCGGGAAATGGTATTACACCCCGCTCCACCTACTCCGATAACTTTTATTTTTGTTGAATTCATATTTTATTGCCCTTAAGGAATCAAATTCTTAAAAAAATTACCGATCTTGCCGAAAAATTTCGATCCCGTTCCGCTTTCACTTCTGCCTTCGTTTTGATTCGCCTCATCGTCCGTACTATCCGTTACCAGTCCGCACACGGTCGCGAGAGACGAATCTCTGATTTGTTCCCCGAAACCTTTCGGGTATCCGACGCGACACGGCAAATTAAATTCTTTCTTTGCCAACTCCACGATTCCCGGAAGCTTCGCTCCCCCGCCGGTCAAGACAACTCCACCGGGGAGCATTCCTTGCTTCGCCACTTTTTTAATTTCCTCCCTGACAAGTTCGAATATTTCTCCGACTCGCGCGTCTATTATTTTGCGCAAATCCTTTTCCGAAAATACAAGCACGTTCTTTTTTTCTTTTTTCATTTTTCCTTTCGGTTTCGTTTCTTTTGAACCGTTAAGATCAAAATCGATTTTCGTCCCCCCTTCTTCAGGATCGGAACCGAGATTGACCTCTATCTTTTTCGCGCTCGGCTTGATCTCAAGACCCGAACAACAACCATATTCTTTTTTTATTTTCTCGGCGATCTCTATCTCGGTCTTAAATCCGATGGCGATATCATTCGTGATATTTCCGGAGCCTATCGGAAACACGGCTAAATTCAAAATTCTTCCTTCTTCGAAAATAATCACGCTTGAAGTGCCGGACCCGATATTAACCAGTGCCACGCCCAATTCTTTTTGCGCGGGTGTAAGTACCGCTCTCGCGTCCGCCAAGGGCGATGGAACGATCCCGTCCAGATCCAAATCTATTCCAGCGCCGGAAGCCGCCTCGATCAAATTATCGATATCCGATGAAAAAGCGGATAATAAAAACGCTTCCAGTTCAAGCCTGGTACCATGCAGATTCAAGGGATCTTTTATCTCCTTCTCTCCATCAAGCATCCATTCGCGGGGAAAAACTTCCAATATCTCTTTGTTTGTGGACTGCAAATTCATCGCTTTTGTGGCCTGAAAAATGCGATCCACATCTTCTTGAGAAACTTTTTGGTCGGCTCGTCCGACCAGAATAAGTCCTCGGCTGGGAATAAGCTGCAATTTGTTTCCGTTTATGTTAAAAAATATTTCAACATCTCGCGAGCGCTCGCGATGCATTTGTTCCGCTCTTTGCGAGAGCTCTTGCAACTTTTTCGCAACCTCGGAAATATTTTTGATCCGCCCTTTCTGTACTCCGAAAGATTCGATTCTGTCTAAAAAAAGAACATCCAAAACTTTTCCGGTCTCAACGTCTTTTTTTACGGCTAAAATTTTGATGGTGTCCGTCCCAACATCAATTCCCGTAACAATTTGCGTTTTAGCCATTTATTTTTTATCCCTTCTTTTTCAAAAAGTCGGGGGTAATTACTTTTATTAATATTATTTCGCGCCAAAGTTTACAAATTAGAACGCCGACAAGAAATCCTCCTGCTTTTTAAGCATTTTTTTCGCCTCCGCCGCTCCCCTCTCGTGATCATATCCGAGAAGATGCAATAGGGCGTGCACCAAGGCTCTTGCCAATTCTTTTTTAAAAGGCTCTTTGCTCTTATCCGCGTTCTTTTCGATCACCGCGGGGCAAATAACGATCTCGGGAAACAAAAAATCTTTTTCAATTCCTTTTTTGCCGCGCGATCTCCGGACGAAATCGCTTATCATTCCAAAAGAAAGAACATCTGTCGGACTATTCTTTCCTCTGTAAACTCTGTTAAGCTTTTTTATCTCTTCCGGATTAACCAAAGCAATCGATAGCTCTTGTTTTGCTTTGATTTTTTCTTTAGCTAAAAATTTTTTAGCCGTTTTTTTTAAAAAATCTTCGTCAATTCTTTTGTATCCATCCGCCAGATTGTTGACTTCTATCATTTTAATACTATTTTACTAAATATATTTTTTTTAGACAAGTTTACAAAAAGGGTCAAAAGATTTATAGCTTGAAAGTCTGTTTCCGCCCCGATTTCTAGACTCATTTTACCCTATTTTTGCCGAAAACACAAAAATTAAAAAATCGCCACTCCTCTCCGGCTCTTGGTGGAGAAGAATGGCGACTTCAAGTCTCTATTTTCTTATTTTTTTTCCAATTCCTGTTTAACGATCTGGCTTACCAGGTAGCCATCGGCACGTCCCTTTGTTTTCGGGGAAACTTCTTTCATTACAATTCCCAAATTTCCGGCCCCCTCCGCGTTCGTTTTCGCGATTGCTTCTTTTACTATTTGCCTGATCTCGTCTTCAGTCAAATCTTCCGGTAAATATTTTTTTAAGAGATCCAATTCTTTTTTTTCTTGGTCAGCGAGATCCTGGCGAGCGCCTTTTTCAAAACTCGCGATACTGTCTTTTCTTTTTTTTGCTTCCGAAGAAATGACTTCCATTACTTCTTCATCCGTCAAGCGCTCTTTCGCGTCCAATTCCAACGAAGAAAGCGCGGGGTTTAAAGCGGCGACGTATAATCTTTTATCTTTTTCTTTGTTTACGATCGCAGCCAAAAGCATCCTTAAGGTGGAAAGCCTCACTTCGTCTCTTTCTTTTTGAGCAGAAATTAAATCTTTTTTAATTTCTTCAACCAACATAATATTATTTTATCCTTTTCCTAATTTTTTCAATTTTTGAAACTCTTTTTTCTTTTCAACCCTGATCAAAGCGGCCCTCTGTTTCAAGTTCCTGCTTTTCGGCCTCTCGGAAAATCTTCTTTTTCTCGCTTCAACCAAAATGCCGCTTTTTTGCACGGCCTTGGTGAAACGATAGACCAAAGATTGTGAAGTTTCTTTCTGTTGTTTTTGAACTTTCATACTCTTATTGATCTTCTTTTAATCTTTTTTTTATTTCTTTTATTATTTCGTCTTGTTGCACTTCCAACTGCTTACCTGTTTCCATATTTCTGATGATCGCCATATTTTGGATCGCTTCTTTTTGTCCGATGATCAAAACATTCTTTATGCCCATCTTGTTCGCGCGTCCAAGCTGGCCCTTCAGTGAATCTTTGCTGAACGATTCCGCGATCTTAACGTTGGCTTTTCTCAGCTCCTCGATTATCGCCAAACTCCTTTTTTTCGCCAAAGGACCGATCTGAGCCAAAAAAACCTGGGGTTCTCCGTGATTCTTCAACTTATACCCTCTCTGCTTCATTAAAGAGATTATTCTCTCCACGCCGGCAGCCATTCCGCACGCGGGCACTTCTCC
>Ga0265297_10010456_pt1 | contig 11659 bp, 11 predicted proteins | sample Munlanlwell13791_FD_192502 | JGI IMG/M metagenome (GOLD analysis project Ga0265297, IMG submission 192502) | Leachate microbial communities from a municipal landfill in Southern Ontario, Canada - Leachate well 137-91 | ecosystem: Engineered > Solid waste > Landfill > Unclassified | place...
AAAATAAAACAGCCCTATAACGTCAATGTCGCTGCTCAGGTTGCCGCCATGGAATCGCTGAAAGACATCGATTACCTGCAGGGCACAATTAAGGCGATATTGAAGGAAAGAGAAAGGCTCTGGAAAAAGCTCAGCGAAATAGACTGGCTTAAAGTATACCCTTCGCAGGCCAATTTTATCCTTTGCTCGGTGCTCAAAGGTAAAGCCAGAGAAATCCGCGATAAGCTGCAGGCAAAGGGCATCTTTATCCGCTACTTCGATACTCAGGACTTAAAAGACTGCCTCAGAATCAGCGTGGGCAAACCGGAACATACCGACAAGCTGATTTCGGCATTAAAAGAGATTCGCTAATCTAAGTAACAACGAGGGGAGTAAAATGGCTGATAGAAAAGCAATAGTAACCCGGGAAACCAAAGAGACCGATGTCAAAGTGGAATTGAATATCGACGGCAAAAGCCAGTACCAGATTACCACCGGAATCAGATTTTTTGACCATATGCTTTGCCAGCTAGCTCAACACGGGATATTCGACCTGAAAATATCGGCTACGGGCACAGACCAGCATCATGTAGTCGAAGACGTGGCTATATCTTTAGGCAAAGCTTTCACTCAGGCACTGGGCAACAGGCAGGGGATTATCAGAATGTCACACGCTATAGTGCCCATGGACGATGTCCTGGCACTGGTAGCTCTGGACATCAGCGGCAGAGGCTATGCCGTAGTAGAAATTCCTTTCAGCCACCAGAGCATCAGCGAGATGCCTGCCGACCTGATAGAGCATTTTCTGGCCTCTTTCGCCTCGGAGGCCAAGATTAACATTCATGCCAAAGTGTTGAACGGGACTAACGATCATCACAAAGCCGAAGCCGTTTTTAAAGCCCTAGCCAGAGCACTGGACACGGCAACCCGTATCGATAGCAGGATTGCGGATATAACCCCAAGCACTAAAGACGTTATCGAATCCTGACCCGTTCAGACTGGCAACCTGGAGCGATTGCGCCCTGGCAGCCTGCTCCTTAAGATAGTCGACTGCCCAATCGACAAGCTCATCGCCCTCCAGTTCCAGCGGGAAATCCGGCTCCAACCCCACGCCATTGATCGGTCTGCCCTTGGGGGTATACCAGCGGGCAATGGTAAAATGTAAAGCTCCGCCGTCTTTGAGATTGTTGATTATCTGTACGCTGCCCTTACCGTAGGTCTTTTGTCCCGCCAGCTTAGCCCTGCCGTAATCCTGCAGAGCGCCGGCTAAAACCTCGCTGGCGCTGGCGCTGCCGTTGTTTACCAGAACGATAAGCGGTATGTCGGTAGCCAGTCCGCCCTGTCTTACGTTATACGGAGTATGCTTTTCGTTACCGTCAACCACGTCGACAACGATACCCTCGGACAGAAACTGGCTGGCGACCTGTATAGAGGCATCCAGCAGACCGCCGCCATTATTCCTGACATCGAGCACAATACCGTCAACCTTGCCTTCGTCAAACATAAATTTCAACGCCGAGATCAGCTCCGCATCGGTCTTCTGGGAAAAAAGGGTAAGCCTGATATACCCGATATTGTCTTTCCTTTCCGAGTAAACGCTTTTATCCACTATCTTACGGCGTACAATCGAAACTTCAAAAGGCTCGTCGTTTCCCTCACGAATGATAAGCAGTTTAACCTCGGTACCTGCGGGCCCCCTGATTTTAAGCGCCGCTTCGCTTACGGTCATACCTTCGGTAGTTTCGCCGTTAATCTCCAGTATTTTATCGCCGGCCTTGAGTCCTGCCTGCTCCGCAGGGTATCCCGCCAGAGGAGATACAATCTCCAGTTGCTTGTCACGCATACCCACAATTGCACCTATTCCCTCGAACTCCCCCTTAAGAGAACTTATCTCCAGTTCATACATATCAGGGTTTACATACATACTGTAAGGATCGTCCAGAGCCTCCATCATACCCCTGGCTGCCCCTTCGCTCAATACCCTGGCATCCAGCTTATCCTTGTCCACATAGCTCTTAGACAGTATTTTCCAGATATCGGAGAGTATGTCGAAATCAGGAGGCAAATCGGAAGTCTCTTTCTCAGGCGCAAACAAATCGGTCCCTAGCTCACCGGGAACAAAAGTGCAGCCGATGCCGGCCACTGAAGAGCCGAGCAGCAAAATAACCAGCGCCAGAATAAAAATAGCACGCTTAGCAGGCATGATTTACCTCCGTATACCTCTGACAGATGAGACAAAGGCTAGTCGACAATATACGACGTATTATAGCAACTTGCAGGGGAAATCAGAAAACTGGCTCTACTGGTTTTGAGAGATAACCTGCTTTACCAGTTGAATCGTTCTATCCAGATTACTGACCCGGAGTGACAGCCCCATCTGTTTCAGTTCGTCATGCCCCAGGCCGTTAAACAGTTTCTGCCCGGCCACTACCGCCATCTCGTCATAGATAGCCGGCCATTCCTTACCGCAGCGCCTGAAACAAAACAGAATAAACTCTCGAAGCTGAGGGTCTAAATTATCCATAAAACTATGAATTAAAACGAAGAAAGATGCCAGAATGTTTACGCCCCAGAGGGGGTAAAACAAAGTTTTTTATAACAAACTAAAACGTTGTGTTTTTCAATTTCTATCTCCCTTTGCTATTTTTTGCTATTCGAAACTTGTATAACCCAACAAGAAAGCTTATCAAGAATCGAATTAAGAAAAGGAGGTAAAAGTCATTGTGAAATTTATACTTCCAAGAAGCTTAATCAATATGGCAGAGAGTCGCTATATAATTATTATCTGTTTATACAAATGCTCTCAATATGAATATCACATATATCCCAATGTAATGTTTTTCCTTGTTTATTTACAATCCTATGTGTTGTTGCAATATGTTTACCATTAGAATCAAAATGTTTGACAATCTGTGAGGTGGAATCTGGATAATTATGCGACGGAGCTTTATAAGGTATCTTAGTCTTAAAACAACCCTTTACAATTTTGTCCCATAAACCCATGGCTATCACAAGGCTTTGTAAATCTTCAAGAGTTAGAGTTATAATAAATACGCTACACATATGATCTAATTATTTGTGGGAGGTACAGTCATGCCAAAAGCGCTTGATATCATAATAAAAGAGTATTTAGATGGGGGAAAAACAATTTCCGATTTATCCGCATGGCTAGCATCCGTTAATTGGGATGAAGGGAATTTAGATACACAGACCCAAGAGATATTAGGGACACTAGAGCTTTTAATTACAGAAGTTAAAGAAGGTTTACGTCCTGAGTCGGAACTAAGAGATAAAATTATCACAATAACGGAACCCACAATAACAGTTATTACTGTAAATACTAGTACTTATAATTCACCATTTTGGGGTAATGAAACTATTTTGCAACCATCAATGTCAAAATATAGTTATTTATAAGAGGAAACCGTTAAGTATATTAACGTGATGGGCTTATCATTTTTGTATAAATTACTTCAAGTGGGACTTGAGTAATAAAGTTATTATCTAGGTAAATACGAAACCAATAAATTCCTGGCTCTTCAAGCACCATTTGCATTTGGGTAACTACTCCAGTACCTCGATTTTCTCCTTCAAAATGAACGCTGAATATAAACGGTGTTTTTTTAAGCCCAGATGGTAGTTCTGGTTCAACCTTTATGTCATGCGTCCCTCTTGTTTTCCCTCCCTTAAAGTTCAAAACTAAAAACCACTTAAATGGAGTATGTGGCATGGTTTCGGAGGCACTTGGACCTTGCGCAGTAACCATTAGACGGTCAACTACCCTGATCAGCGAAATAACACCTCCTGCCTCAGTAAGTACCTGTTCACAAAAAGCAGCGATATTTAAATAAGGTCCTGTTTCACTAGACATATCTCTCACCTCCTCAAGTTATTAGGTGTGGAGTAATCAGGCGTATTATAGCACTTTAACATAAAAATATGTGGAAATTCGCACTTAATGCCGCCGTAAGAGCTTGTCAAGAGGTAGTACCCTGCATATAATTGTAATATGAAAACAAAAAGGTATAAGCATCCGATTGCGCAATGGGTAGTTCTTGGTTTAGCGATATTGTCATTACTGTGGTTCGCTTTAACACATGATTTTGGGTTTAAATCAAGTTGGCTAATCAATTGTAAATTGACAGCGACTATTATAGCTGGATGTTTTGGTTATTTTGCAGCATACTTTGGAACTAAAGATAATAGGGCTCGATGGTTCGCTCTAGTTGCAGCAATATCTTTCATGACAGCTATATGGTTTGAGGGTTTTCTTTTAGTCATTCCGAAATAAGTTATAATAAATATATCCGATTGACTTTTTCCTTCTCAGTAATGCGTCTACCATTATCATAGTGTTTTTATGGATGGTTTTAATATTTCACTAGTTTGTTATATTGACAGAAAGCTACAATTTAATTAAAAGGTTTATCCATAATAAAACTAAAGTACTATTAACAGCATTAAAAACGCAACTTAGACTTTACATATTTACAGAGTAGCTATAGAAAAGAGAGAGACCCATCCGTCTAAAATCGGGACGAGTCTCAACTTAGGAAGTTTAATTGATTAAATACGATTCAGTTTCTGTTCTATCAACCTTCCTATTTTTATGTCAACCAAAAAGCAGAGGGGAGCCAAGTAGACCTGTAAGCCGAGTTCTGTATCCCGATAAAATCGGGATGACGACCATCCATCTAGCCCCGATGTTACCATCGGGATCAATAGCGACCAACCCGGGGTCAAGGCCAGGCGTCCTTATCTGCCCCCTATTCGGTCTTGCTCCGGGTAGGGTTTACCCGGCCAGCCAGTCACCTGACTGCCGGTGAGCTCTTACCTCACCATTTCACCCTTATCCCGACATAAATCCGGGACGGTATGTTTCTGTGGCACTTTCCGTAGGGTCACCCCTCCTGGGCGTTACCCAGTACCCTGCCTGGTGGAGCTCGGACTTTCCTCGATGATATTAAATCAGCGCGGTCATCCGGTCTACTTGGCCCACATCCACTGTACACCCCCACTAAGGAGTAGTCAAATTAGGGTTCTCACCCAATATCTTAGTAACGTTTTTCGAGTTCAGAAAGCCAGCTTTAAGTCTTACCTGTACCTCTCCCTCGACGGGAGAGGATTAAGGTGAGGGTGGAGACCTTGTTTAATCCCCCTCTCTCTAGCTCTCTCACGCCAGGGGGCGAGAGAAAACAGTTATTGCTGTTTTGGAGGAGATTTTTTGAAGGGGGAAGCTACCCTAAACCAGGTTATCTGTTATTCGCCTTTACGTTGCTTTTCAAAGCCGCTTTAGCCAGGTTATGGGCATCATCGTTACCCGAATGTCCCACAAATTTTATAGATACGCTCTTAAACTTCTTTAATAAACCGACAGTTTCTAAATATAGAGGTCGAAGAAGGGCATTTTTGACTTTATAATCGCCGGAAAGCTGCCTGATTATCAATTCGGAATCGAGATACAGCACCAGTTCGTCAGCCTTGAGGCTGGCTGCCGATTTCAACCCGGCGATAACAGCTTTGTACTCCGCCTGATTGTTGGTTCCCTTGCCGATGTATTGAGAGACCTCAATCAATGTCTGCTGTTTCTCATCCTTGACCACCGCACCTATGGCTGCCGGCCCCGGATTGCCCCAGCAAGCTCCATCGGTATAGACCAGTAAACGCATAATATGCCTGTTGTTTCCTATTCCAGATATAGTATCTTGCCGCAACTGCTGCACTGGACAATAGTGCCGGACTTGACCCTCTGCCATTCATTCATGGACAACGTAATACGGCATCCCTGACAGGTGCCCTGCTCCGCTCTGGCTACCGCCTGCCCCCTTTTAGCTTTCAACCCCTCATAAATATTGAGCGCTGACGAATCGATATCGCCGGTGGCTTCTTCACGTTTTTTGCCGGTTTCCTGAAGCTGCTTTTCCACCTCGTCCCGCTTCTGAATAAGGGTTTTCTGCTGTTGCTGCCAGTCCTGCTCCAGCTTAGCAAGCTTTTCGGACTGTATCGCCAGGTTCTTTTTAGTCTCTTCCTCCTCATTCATCAGTTCCAGCAGGTCGTCTTCTTTCCGTTTGAGATCGGTATTAAAGTTCCCCAGCTCCTGCTCCATGCTTACCAGCTCTTTGGGATTTGCCACCTTACCCCCGTAAAGTTTGCCGCTCAGCCTGGCAATATTCTTCTGCAAGTCCTCTGTCTCCCACTCCATGTCCCGGCACTTCTGGCTGACTTCAGCCAGGTGCTTTTTCAATGCATCCAGATCAGCTTTAGCCCTGAGTACATCATCATTGGCGCCTATCTGAAGATTAAGCTGGTCCAGAGTCTGTTGAAAACCCTGAATTTCCAGGTCGATGAGCTGTAATTCGTAGAGTCGTCTGGATAAATTCATAACCTTGCCTTTCCGAAGAAAGACCTACACCACCCCAAAACAAGTATTTTATTATTGCGGGTAATTAAGAATCACAACCTGAGTGCTGAGAGGCAGACTTGACCGGTTAACGGATAATTTAGGCTGAGGGACTACTTCTTTGATGCCAATCTTCTTTAAGAATTTATCTACCGTCTCCAGATTTTTAGTCGAAGCCGGAGTCTTGTAATGCATGGGTATCACCACCTTGGGAGACAGGTTTTTAACAATATCAGCAGCCTTAGAAGTATCGATGGTATTTATCTCGCCAACGGGTAGAAACAATACGCCGACATCACCTATCTGCTCCTCCATATCGGATGACAATGCGTGACCGATGTCACCTAAGTGACAAAAAGTTACCCCTTCCATCTCTATAAGGTAAGCAGTATTCTTGCCCCGTTCACTTCCTTTACTATCGTCATGATAGGTAGCAATTCCGGTAACAAAAACACCCTTTATCTCATATTCCCCGGGACCTTTGATTTGCCTGAATTCGCCTTCGATAGCTTCAACATAGGAGTGGCCCGGATGAAAATGGCTTACGGTTACAATATCGGCGCGGAGTTTGCTTAGAGGATAACCCAAACTCGGATTACAGGGATCTGTTATAACAACGGCTTCTTTGCCTTTAATACGAAAACAAGAATGGCCCAGCCAGGTTATATCCAAAAGAATGACCTCATAAAAGTATAACTAACCGGAGATTTGCTCAACCGCTGAACCGCCGTAATAGAAGCCAGCCTGAAGGTAATAACACAGCGGCTAACACGATTTTTATCAAGTCACCGATAACGAACGGATAAAGTCCTGCCTGAAGCAAGCTGCTCTGAGGTACAAAGTGAGCCAGCCAGGATAGACCGAAAATGTACAGAACTACACTGCCTGCCAGCATAGCCGGAATGGCCGTCCAGACACGCCTGTCCCAGCCTCTTTCTGCAAACCAGCCAACCACAAAAGCCACTGCCACGAAACCGAAAAGATAACCCGCAGTGGGGCCCACCAACCGGGCAGCACCCGGAACTCCACCGAGAGTGAACCAGAACGGAACGCCTGTAGCTCCGATAGCCAGATAGGTAAGCTGGCTTAAAGCTCCCCTGCGGCTCCCCAGAAGGGCACCGGCCAGAAGAACTGCAAATGTTTGTCCGCTAACAGGCACCGGACCGATCCAGAAGCTTATCTGAGCGCATACAGCGGTCAAACAGGCAAAACCGAACACCAGGGCCACGTTCCACAGCAAACCCTTCCTGGCAACAATTGTATCGATTAATGTAGGATAAGTAGTAGCTAAAGCTCTCACCGGGATTAATCCTCCTTTTATAAAACGAAGACTAGCATCAAAGTATACCAATGACCAGGAAAAAGGTCAATTTAAGCAGCTATAAGTCCTCTTGGGACAAACAGGCATAAACGGCAACTTTTACTTCAAATTTGAATTGACCAGTCAACAAGGCTATGCTATGATTTTCACAGATGTCATCCCTTACCGAAATCAACGAACAAATCAAAATTTGCCAGAAGTGTGAGCTTGCCAAAAGACGTACCACAGCAGTGCCCGGCGAAGGTCCGGAAGGAGCCAGTTTACTGTTTATCGGTGAAGCTCCGGGATGGCATGAAGACCAGCAAGGCCGACCTTTCGTAGGGCCTGCCGGCCAGTTTCTGGAAGAATTATTAGCCTCCATCGGATTAAAACGGGAGCAGGTATACATTGCCAATGTTATCAAATGTCGCCCTCCAGGCAATCGCGACCCATTGCCCAGTGAGCTTCAAGCCTGTAGCGGCTGGCTGGAACAGCAAGTAGAATTAATAAGGCCCAAAATGATAGTTACTCTGGGTCGGTATTCCATGGCCAGGTATTTCCCCAATGAAAGTATCGGGAAAATCCATGGTAAAGCCAAGAAACAGGACAATACTATCTATTACGCGATGTATCACCCCGCAGCAGCCCTTCACCAGGGTAGCCTGCGCAAGACCATCGAAGCCGATATGCTGAAAATACCACAAATACTGAAAGAAGCAGATAACGTAACCCCCTCTGATGATATAGAACCACGGCAGCTAAATCTGCTTTAAATGGAGATAAATGAGCAAACAAAAACTTAAGATAATCCCGCTGGGCGGCCTGGGGGAAATCGGCAAGAACATGATGGCACTGGAGTATGGGGACGATATCATCGTCATAGATGCCGGCCTGATGTTCCCCGAAGAAGATATGCTGGGAATCGACCTGGTCATCCCGGATATCAGCTACCTGCTGGAGAATAAAGAAAAATTAAGAGGTATCCTTATTACTCATGGCCATGAGGACCATATCGGAGCGCTACCCTACATTTTGCGCGAGATCAATCTGCCCATATACGCTACCAAACTTACCCAGGGTTTAATCTCGGTCAAGTTAAAAGAACACGGACGCTCAATTAAAGCCGATACCAGAACAATACACAGCGGAGGAAAGTTTAACCTTGGCAAATTCGGAATAGAGCCGTTTTCAGTCTGCCACAGCATACCTGATGCTATCGGGTTTATTATATATACTCCTGTAGGCATCGTAGTTCACAGTGGCGATTTTAAGATAGATTACACGCCTGTCGATGGCAAACCCTCCGAGCTGGCCAAGCTGGCTCAGCTCGGAAGCCAGGGAGTCCTGCTTCTGATGGCTGATTCTACATATGCCGATTTGCCGGGCTATACGCCATCCGAGAGCGTAGTAGGTGAAACGCTGGAACGCATAATATCCGAGGCTCCCGGAAGGGTAATAATCACTACATTTGCCTCGTTAATATCACGAATTCAGCAGGTGATCGATGTCGCCGCAAAAAACCAGCGATATGTATTCATTATCGGACGCAGTATGAAAGATACGGTACGCATGGCGCTGGATCTGGGCTATCTGAAAGCACCTCCTGATGTCCTGCGCCGCGCTGAGGAGCTAAACCGCTTTCCTCATAACAAAATTGTGCTGCTAACCACCGGAAGTCAGGGCGAGCCTACGTCAGCGTTGGTACGTATCACCAATAGAGATAACAATCAGGTTCGTATTATCCCTAAAGATACGGTGGTAATATCAGCCACCCCCATCCCCGGTAATGAGTCACTTATTAACCGTACCATAGATAACCTGTTCCGCCAGGGAGCTCAGGTAATTTATGAAAGATTAGCCAAGGTCCATGTTCACGGACATGGCAGCCAGGAGGAACTGAAGCTGCTGTTTAATCTAGTCAAGCCCAAATTCTTTGTGCCCATCCATGGTGAATACCGCCACCTGAGCCTGCATGCCAATCTGGCAAAAAAAGTGGGCATACCTGAAGATAAAATTTTCGTGATGGAAAACGGCGATATACTGGAGCTTGAACCGAATAAAGGCAAGATAACAAGCAGACTCCCGTCAGAAAATGTTTATGTAGATGGACTGGTTATGGGTGACATGGCCGGCGTTATTCTGCGCGACCGCAAGCTATTATCCCGGGACGGGATTGTAGTGGTAATCGTTGCCCTGGACAAAAACAGGGGCACAGTCATAGGCCGTCCTGATATCGTATCTAAAGGTTTTGTAGATACCAAAGACGGTGAATCGATACTGGAACAGGGACGAGACCTGGTAGCTTCCAGCCTGGTTCATGTAGGTAATTATCCGGTGGAGCGGAGCTCCATCAATGCCAAAGTAAAAGATACCCTGAGCAAATTCTTCTATGACCAGACCAAACGCAGGCCGATGATACTGACCACGACCATAGAGGTATAATAAAGCTGCAGCAAAAAGATGGCAGATAAATCAAAAAAGCGAAAAACCTCTGAATCACCCGGTTGCCTGCCCACGATAATAGTCGGGATACTTGTCGTTATCGCCATAGGGTTAATCTACTGGTTCTTGCCGAATATAATAGACTGGAGTGTCGCCACCTGGGAGAACCTGCTCAGCTTATTCGGAGCAGGCCTGGCCCTGATAGCCATCTACATACTGACAATTATTATAATCTTTGCAATAAAGAGACTATCACTATTCGCGGAATACTGGAACAGGTGGCTCGGGGGAATTTCATTTACCTTCGCTATCTGGGGACTATTAGCCTTTATCAGTCCGGGGCTGGGAGGCACATTCGGCGAAGGCATCATAGGTACTTCAGTTGCAGGTGGAATATTAAGGTTAATAGGGCTGGTAATTTTAGGCATCCTGTTTATTGCTCCCAAACAGCTCTGGCATGTGGTGATAAGCATTATCAAAGGCATTGGGAAAGCTATCTGGTTTATACTTAGCGGCATCTGGGGAGCTATAGCAAAAGCCAGCCAGAGTCGCAAAGAAGCTAAGCCCGAACCCGCCCAGGAAATGCGATTCGAAAAAGCAGCACCGGTCCAACCAGCACTGGTGAAAGAAAAAACTGAGCTACCTCCAATAACAGGCTTGGCGGCTGCAAAATCAACCACAGCCGAAACCCCGGAACCGATTAAGTACCAGCAGGCTAGAATCGTCGGAGGCTGGCAATTACCGCCGATCAATATACTGGATAAGGCAGTGGAAACAGAAGTCAGCCAGGCAGATGTGGAAAAGCGGGCGGAAATCATTACTGAAGCTCTGGACAGCTATGGTGTTGACGCCAAGGTGGTACAGATAAACATCGGGCCGACAGTGACTCAATTCGGAGTGGAGCCCGGCTGGGATGTTAAATATAAGGAAATCAAAGAACGCGATAAAGACGGTAATATCAAAACCAGGCTTCAGGAAATATCAAAAACCAGAGTCAAGGTAGAGAAGGTTACTTCTTTAGCCAACGACCTGGCTCTGGCCTTAGCTGCACCCAGCATACGAATCGAAGCCCCCGTTCCCGGGAAATCTATTATAGGCATTGAGGTACCCAACACTACCTTCGGTTCGGTAAACCTGCGCGGCATAATAGAATCGACTGCTTTTCAAAAAATTAGCGCTAAGACAAAGCTGGCTATAGCCCTTGGTAAGGGAGCCGGCGGAGAAACAGTTGCCGCCGATTTAACTAAAATGCCTCATGTACTGGTAGCCGGAGCCACCGGCAGCGGTAAAACCGTCTATCTCAACTCCATTATCTGCTGCCTACTTGTCCACAACACACCGGATGATTTGCGATTTGTCATGATCGATCCCAAACGAGTGGAGCTGGTTAATTTTAACAGTTTGCCCCACTTGATAGCTCCTGTGGTAGTCGAGAGTGAAAAAGCGGTAGCATCATTACGCTGGCTGACACAGGAAATGGACGAGCGCTACAGAAAGTTCGCCCAGGCCGGAGCACGAAATATAGAGGGCTATAATCA